>ERZ1643250.679-NODE-679-length-34034-cov-4.586892_pt1 | contig 34034 bp, 31 predicted proteins | sample MGYA00579262_ERZ1643250 | MGnify/ENA primary metagenome ERZ1643250 (study PRJEB29033, sample SAMEA4952265) | chicken gut metagenome | biome: Broiler Chicken; feature: Gastrointestinal Tract; material: Caecum | place: Ireland | collected 2018 | study: Broiler...
ATTCCTCCGACGTTGCTCCCGTGGATTTTGGCAGAATGCCTCTTTCGCGCCAGGCGCGGTAGAGATCGTCCGGGAAGATCGTGACATTATCCATGTACTCTTTCCCGTCCAGCAGGATTCTCCAGTTGATCAGCTGCACATTGTAGCGCTTCTGCAGTTCCGGCCCAATGTCGCAGGTGCTGTCAGCGCTGATGATCACCTTGCCCATTTTTCATGGCTCCCCTTTCCTCATTGTGATTCTTCTCCAAACTTTCCCGCATGTTGCCGCGGCGCTCGCAGCGCGCCATGCTGTAGAGAAATTTTTTCTATTTTATCATATCTTCCTTCTTCATACAACGGGGAAAAAGCAGATTCTTTGTGCCTTTCCGGCTGTTTTTATCGGAAATTCGGCTAGAAGCCGCTTTAAGATCTCGTCTGTTTTGTGAAAAAGACAGAATTTACCCGGCTGAGAAAAAAAGGGTGAAAATGGCAAGTGTTTGTCCTTGACAGCAGTGCGGAAATCCGGTATAATCATCACCTGTAAAGAAGTTTTCTTTACAGCAGTTAACGAGTAAGGGGGCCGCGGCGGTGGCCAAAGACCTGAAGATCTCTTTCCTGCTGGATTTTTACGGGGAAATGCTTACGCAAAAGCAGCGGGAAGTGATTGAATACTATTATAATGACGATCTCTCGCTGGCCGAAATCGCCGACAATGAGGGGATCACGCGCCAGGGCGTGCGGGATTCCATCAAGCGCGCGGAGGCCCAGCTCCTCGAGATGGAGGAGCGGCTCGGCCTTGCCCGCCGTTTCCGCGAAATGCAGGCGGGGCTCGAGCAGATTACGAAGGCCGCGCAGGAGATCCTGGACTGCAACAAGCGGTTCACGTATTCGCGCGATATTCACGAGCGCGCCCTGCTCATCCGCGACACGGCCAACCGTCTCAACCGGTAATCCAAACAGCTGCAAGGGGGTATTTCGTTGGCATTTGAAGGTCTTGCCGATAAGCTCTCAGCCGCGTTCAAACGGCTGAAGTCAAAGGGAAAGCTGAGCGAAAGCGACATCAAGGAAGCGATGCGCGAAGTCCGCCTGGCTCTTTTGGAAGCCGACGTCAACTATAAAGTGGCGAAAGAGTTCACCGCGCGCGTGAGCGAGCGTGCCGTCGGGGCTGAGGTCATGGAAAGCCTCACGCCGGCGCAGATGGTGGTGAAGATTGTCAATGAGGAGCTCACCGCCCTCATGGGCGGCGGGGAATCCCGCCTCGCTTCGCCCTCTTCGCCGCCGGCCATCGTCATGCTGTGCGGCCTGCAGGGCGCCGGCAAGACGACGCACTGCGCCAAGCTTGCCCTCATGCTCAAGAGCAAGGGCCACCGGCCGCTGCTTGTGGCCGCCGACGTTTACCGTCCGGCCGCTGTCAAACAGCTTCAGGTGCTGGGCTCGCGCGTGGGCGTGCCGGTGTTTGAGCGCGGCACGGAAGAAAAACCGGTGGAGATCTGCCGGGAGGCGGTGCGCCGCGCCAAGGATTACGGCAACGATTTTGTCATCATCGATACGGCCGGCCGCCTGCAGATTGACGAGGCGCTCATGGATGAGCTCGGCGAGATCAAGGAAAAAATCGCCCCGCATGAGATTCTGCTCACCGTGGACGCCATGACCGGCCAGGAGGCCGTGAACGTTGCCAAGGCGTTCGATGAAAAGCTCAGCATCACGGGCGTGATTCTCACCAAGCTGGACGGCGACACGCGCGGCGGTGCGGCGCTTTCCGTGCGCTCCGTCACGGGCAAGCCGATCAAGTTTGCCGGCGTGGGCGAAAAGCTCGAGGATCTCGAAGTGTTCCACCCGGACCGCATGGCTTCCCGCATTCTCGGCATGGGCGATGTGCTCACACTCATCGAGGAAGCGCAGATGAAGATCGACCAGAAGGAAGCGGAGAAAATGTCCCGCAAACTTCTGCAGAACAAGCTTGATTTCAACGATCTGCTCGCCCAGTTTGCCCAGGTGAAAAAGATGGGGCCGATCAAGAACATCCTCAATAAGTTCCCCGGCATGGAAAAGCAGCTCAAGGATGTGGACATTGACGATCGCATCCTCGACCGCACGGCGGCCATGATCCTTTCCATGACGCCGGAGGAGCGTGAAAAGCCTTCGCTGATCAATCCTTCCCGCAAGCGCCGTATTGCCGCAGGCTCCGGCATGCAGGTGGAGGATGTGAACCGCCTGCTCAAGCAGCTCGAGCAAATGCAGAAGGTTGTGAAACAGATGGGCGGAGGCAAAGGCAGAAAACGCCGGATGCGCCTGCCGTTCTGAGTCTTTCCCCAGGTCTTCATTCGGGCGCCTGCCCGGTGAACGAAATACATTTCAGATTCTATGGTGGGAGGTGAATTTCATGTCCGTTAAGATCAGACTGCGCAGAATGGGCGCCAAGAAGGCTCCGTTCTATCGCATTGTGGTGGCCGATTCCCGCTTCCCGCGCGACGGCCGCTTCATCGAAGAGATCGGCACGTACGATCCGATGCAGGAGCCTTCCGTTGTGAAGGTCGATCCTGAGAAGGCCAAGAAGTGGATTGCCAACGGTGCTCAGCCGACGGATACCGTCAAGGCTCTGTTCAAGAAGCACGGCGTCCTGTAAGCCGGGAGGATACGATGGAAGAATTGTTGCTTGCGATTGCCCGCGGCCTTGTCGAAAATCCGTCCGCCGTCTCCGTGACGGCAGACGATCCCGACGAGGAAGGGAATGTGACGTATCACCTGCATGTGGCGGAGAGCGACATGGGGCGCGTCATCGGCAAGCAGGGGCGCATTGCAAAGGCGATCCGCGTTGTAATGCGCGCGGCTGCCACCCGCACAAACGATAAGGTTTCCGTGGAAATCGACTGAGCTTGGGCGCGCTGCGATCCCGCAGGGCTTCCAGTTGGGAAAAGGGCTGGCGCCGTCGCGTCCGCCCTTTTTGTTTATCATCCGGGCATGCGCCCGGAAGTGATGCTGCGCGGCGTATAACGGCCGCCAAAGGGGGAAATAACATGAAAAACCCGTTTCTTGAGGCTGGCCGCGTTGTGGGCACGCACGGCGTGCGCGGTGAGCTGCGCGTGGAGCCCTGGTGTGATTCCGCCGTGTTCCTCAAGGGAATCCGGACGTTTTATTGGGAAAACGGCAGGGAAGCGGTGCGCGCTGTTTCAGCCAGGCCGCACAAAAACCTGCTCCTGCTCAAGCTTGAGGGGATCGACACGGTGGATCAGGGCGATGCTCTGCGCGGCCGCGTTCTCTATATTGCCCGGGAGGATGTGACCCTGCCGGAAGGCCGCTATTTTGTGCAGGATCTCATCGGACTTTCCGTGGTGGACGCCGATTCTGGCCGCGTGTACGGCACGCTTGCCGATGTGTTTCCCACAGGTTCGAACGATGTGTATGAGGTGAAGGACGAAGCCGGACGTTCCTTCCTCGTGCCGGCCATCCGCGACGTGATTGTCCGCGTGGACGTGGATGGCGGCGCGGTGGAAATCCGGCCGCTCAGGGGGATTTTTGACGATGCGGATTGATTTGCTCACCCTTTTTCCTGATATGTGCGAGACGGTGATGGCTGAAAGCATCATCGGCCGCGCCAGGCGCAAGGGCGCTTTGCAGGTGTGCTGCCACCAGTTCCGCGATTTTTCCGGCAACAAGCACAACCGCGTGGACGATACGCTCTTCGGCGGCGGCATGGGCATGCTCCTCATGGCTGAGCCGATCGCCGCCTGCCTGGACGACCTCATGGAACAGCTCGGAAAAAGGCCGCATATCCTGTTTATGTCTCCACAGGGAAAAACGCTGACACAAAAGCGCGTGCGCGAGCTCGCGCAGATGGAAAATCTCATCATCCTCTGCGGCCATTACGAAGGTGTGGATGACCGCGTGCTGCAGGCGTATGTGGATGAGGAGATCTCGCTGGGGGATTTTGTGCTCACGGGCGGCGAATTGCCCGCTCTCGCGCTGGCGGACGCCGTGAGCCGCATGCTGCCCGGCGTGCTTTCCGCAGATGAATGTTTCGAGGAGGAGAGCCATTTCAACGGCTTGCTGGAATATCCGCAGTACACAAGACCGGCCGTTTGGCGCGGGCATGAGGTGCCGCCGGTGCTGCTCACGGGCCACCATGCGAACATCAAAAAGTGGCGGCATGAGCAATCGCTGCTGCGCACGGCCCAGAAAAGACCGGAGCTTTTGGAGACGGCGCCTCTCACGAGGGAAGATCTGGATTTCCTGGAAAAAGAGCGCCTGCTTTCTGGGGAGAAAAAAGGAAAAAATTCGTGACAATTCTCGTTTTTCCCCACATATTTGATACTTTTTTCGGAAGTACCCTCGGGAAATATTGTCAATCAGTATAAAAATTTTTCACTTTTGCTGCAAAATGCACAAACCAGAACTTTCCGTGAAGCGACTGATTCGGTGAGTAATCCAAACTTTTTACCAGTCGGTTGACGGGGCAACAGATTGTGATATAATAACCTTGAATCCATAGGAAACCCCATTGAAAATTCCATTGCCCCGGCAGCTGTGTTGGATGTGCGGAAAGAATCTTGATTAAGCTAGGAGTGAATGATTTCATGTGTGTCAAAGAGGTTTTGGTCCAAAACCAAGTAGGGCTGCACGCCCGTCCGGCAACGTTTTTCATCCAGAAGGCGAATGAGTTCAAATCCTCCATTTGGGTGGAGAAAGAGGAGCGCCGCGTGAATGCGAAGAGCCTGCTCGGCGTTCTGTCGCTTGGCATTGTGGGCGGCACCAGCATTCGCATCATTGCAGACGGTTCCGACGAGGAAGAGGCTGTCAACAGCCTGGTCGAGCTGGTCAAGTCTGGGTTTGCCGAGTAATCTGGCGCACAGCGGGCATCGTTTGCTTGCCGTATTTTGAAGGTTGTCTCCCCGTGGGCGCAGGTAGGGGCCGCGCGCAGGGTGAGGCAGCCTTTTTCTTTATCTTTCGCACCGCTTTTGCGGGAAAGGAGGGAAAGCCATGGAGGAGGATCACCGCCGCCATATCCGCGAGCTGCGGGCACGTGCCATGCGCCTGCCGCTTCAGCCCGGCGTGTATCTCATGCACGATGATTCGGGCGAGATCATCTACATCGGGAAAGCAAAAACGCTGAAAAACAGGGTCAGCCAGTATTTCGGGAGCGAACGCCATCACAACCGCAAGGTGCGGCAGATGGTGGCGCACGTGAGCTATTTTGAGTATATCGTGACGGACAGCGAGTTCGAAGCGTTTGTGCTCGAATGCAGCCTGATCAAGCAGCACATGCCGAAATATAATATCCTCCTTAAGGACGACAAAGGCTATCATTACATCCGCATTTCCCGCGAAGCGTGGCCGCGGATCTCCCAGGCCAAGCAGAAGCTTGACGACGGCGCGGAGTACCTTGGGCCGTATGTGAGCTCGTGGGCCACGAAGGAGAGCGTGGATGAGGCGCTCAAGATTTTCCGCCTTCCCACGTGCACGCGGCGTTTCCCGCAGGATATCAAAAAAGCGCGGCCCTGCCTGAATTATTACATCAAGCAGTGCTGCGCGCCGTGCCGTGGTACCATCAGCTGCAGGGAATACAACGAGATCGTGCGCGAGGCCGTGGAATTCCTGCGCGGCGGCAGCGGCAGCAGCATGCGGGATCTCACCGCGCGCATGGAGGAGGCCGCGGAGGCGCTTGACTTTGAGCGCGCCGCGCGCATCCGCGACCGCATCGAGGCGCTGAAAAAAGTGCACGAACGCCAGAAGGTGGTGGCTGTGCGCGTGCCGGAGCAGGATGTGATTGCCCTGGCGCAGGGGCCCTCAAAGGCCTGCTTTGAAGTGTTCCGCTTCCAGGAGGGCCGCCTGTACGACCGGGAATCGTTCCTCCTGAGCGATATCGGGGACGACAAAACGGCGCGCGCCGAGTTCCTCACCCAGTATTATTCCATGCGCGACCGTATCCCGCCGCGCATCAGCCTGGACGGCCCCGCCGCTTCGATGGAACTGATCTCGCGCTGGCTTTCCGAAAAGGCAGGACGCAAGGTGACGCTCTCTCTGCCGCAGCGCGGCGAGCAGAAAGACCTTCTGGAGATGTGCCGCAGCAACGCGGCGGAGCAGGTGGCGCAGTCCACGGGCCGCACCGGCAGGGAGGCCGCTGCGCTCGACGAGCTGAGCCGTCTGCTTGGCCTGCCGAAGCCGCCGGCTTATATCGAGGCCTATGACATCAGCAACCTGCAGGGCGGCGAAAACGTGGCCGGCATGGTGGTGTTCGAAGACGGCCGCCCTCTGAAGAGTGCATACCGCAAGTTCTCCATCAAAACGGTGGAAGGGCAGGATGACTATGGTTCCATGCGCGAGGTGATCACCCGGCGCTTCCAGGAATATTTCCGCCAGAAGGAGAGCGGGGAGGGGTTCGGCCGCCTTCCGGATCTCATCTTGCTCGACGGCGGCCGCGGGCAGGTTTCCGCCGTGCGCCCCGTGCTTGAGGAGATGGGCTTCGGGGATCTGCCGCTGTTCGGCATGGTGAAGGATGACAAGCACCGCACCCGTGCCATCGCCTGTGACGGAGGCGAGATCAGCATCCAATCCAACCGCGCCGCGTTCACGCTTGTCGGCTCCATCCAGGAGGAGGTCCACCGTTTTGCCATCGGCTACCACCGCCAGAAGCGGAAGAAGACGGTGCTCGGTTCCTCTCTGCTGGAGATCCCCGGCATCGGGCAAACGCGCGCGAAAGCACTGCTGCGCCATTTTCAGACGGTGGCGGCCATCCGCGGCGCGGATCTGGAGGAACTCGAGGCTGCGCCCTGCATGACAAAGCCTGCCGCCCGCGCAGTTTACAGCTATTACCATCCCGAGAAAGAGGAATCCGGGGCTTGACAAGCAAAGCCGGTTGATGGGATAATAGGAAACAGGCTTTGCGCCGCGCCGGTTTATCTTCCGGCTGCGCCGGAGAAGGAAGGGAAACGATGAGAGTGATTACGGGAAGCGCCCGCGGAAGGCGCTTGGTTACGCTGGAAGGCATGGATGTGCGTCCCACGGCCGACCGTGTAAAAGAGGGCATGTTCAACGCTGTCCAATTTGAGGTGGAGGGCCGCACCGTGCTGGATCTGTTTGCCGGTTCCGGCCAGCTTGCCGTGGAAGCGCTCAGCCGCGGCGCGGCGCGCGCGGTGCTGGTGGATGCTTCCAAGCGCTCCCTCTCCGTTGCGGAGCGGAACCTGAAAGCCACAGGACTGCTGGAAAAGGCGCGCCTTGTGAATGCGGATTTTGCCGCCTACCTCTCCTCGTGCAGGGAACGGTTCGACCTCGCGTTCCTCGATCCGCCCTTTGCCGCCGGCCTGCTGCCGAAGGCACTGCCGCTGCTTGCACCGCTCATGAACGAGGGCGGCACGATTCTTTGCGAGCACCCCGCCGGCCTTGAACTGCCGCGCGAGGCCGGCAGTTTTGAAGCCGTGCGGACATACCGCTACGGTAAGATTATGACAACAATTTACCGCCGTAAGGCGCAGGAAGGGCAGGAAGTGCGATGAAAACAGCAATTTGCCCCGGCAGCTTTGATCCGGTGACGCTCGGCCACATGGATATCATTCGCCGCGCGTCGAAGATTTTTGATCATGTGATCGTCGCTGTCATGGTGAATCCCGCAAAGAAAACGGCTTTCACGCTGGAAGAGCGGATTGAGCTTTTGAAGAAGGCCACGGCTGGGATGGAAGGCGTGGAGGTGGTCGGCTTCGAGGGTTTCCTTGCTGACTATGCCAGAATGCGCGGCGCCTGCGCTATTGTGAAAGGCCTGCGCGCCGTTTCTGATTTTGAATATGAATTCCAGATGGCCCTCATCAACCAGAAGCTGAACGGCGAGCTGGAGACAATGTTCCTTACCACCCAGGCGCAGAACATGTATCTCAGCTCCAGCATGGTGAAGGACATTGCGAGCTTCGGCGGGGATATTTCCTCCTTTGTGCCGGCAGCCATCCTGGAAGATATCAGCAACCGCTTGTGCAAAGGGGGCGTACCGAAATGAGCGATGAACGTATGGACGTGGAAGAGCTGGTGGACGAGCTCTATGAGCTGGTGGAAAAGGCCTGGAACCTGCCGCTGAGCAGGGGGAGGGCCATGCTGGACGTAGAGGAGGTCCGCACGATTCTGGACGAGATCCGCGAGACCATGCCGCAGGAAATCCGCCAGGCGAAGGCGATTGTGGCCGATCGCTCCCAGATCATCAGCGACGCCAAGCGCGAAGCGGAAACGATTATCCGCGTGGCGGAGGAGCGCGCCAACACACTTGTCAACCAGAATGAGATCGTGAAGCAGGCCCAGCAGAAGGCAAACGAAATGCTGGCGCAGGCGCAGGCCCGCTTCCGCGAGATGCGCAAGGCTTCCAACGAATACATCGAGGACCTGATGAAGCGCGCAGACGAAGGCCTTTCCTCCAATCTGGCAGAGTTGCGCAAGACCCGCCAGAACATCAAGGCCTCCCTCCGTTCCGGCCAGAACTGAAGGCTTGGTAATTTTTCCCTCACAAAAATTATTTTCCCCTTTCTGCACACAAGATGTGGTAGTCAGAAAGGGGATTTTGCTGTTTATAGTGGAAAATCTTGTGGTTGCGTGTTGGGAAAGCAAGTTGAAAAGAGGTAACGGCGCTGAAATCGCGGGTTGCAATTCTGTAACGGATAGGGTATAATCATACACAATAAAATGTGGAGGCAAGTGGGGGAAAGTTCCACAAAGTGGGTAACACGGTGGGATCCCACGTCACAGCGATGTTGATTGGCGAATATCAGCATACGATCGACCCGAAAGGCCGCGTGATAGTCCCTTCCAAATTCCGCGAGGATTTGGGGGAGATCTTTTATGTCACGAAAGGTCTGGACGGGTGTCTCTTCGTTTTATCCCCTGTGGAATGGGACAAATTGCAGGAAAAAGTGATGGCGATGCCCATCAGCAAGGCGCGCGGCCTGCAGCGGTTCTTCTTTTCCGGCGCTGCCGAGGTGGAGCCGGATAAGCAGGGCCGGATCTTGCTGCCGCAGCATCTGCGCGAATACGCCGGCCTGACGAAGGACGTCGCGTTCGTAGGCGCTTCACGGCGGGCTGAGCTTTGGGACGCCGCCCGCTGGAGGGCGTTCAACGCAGAGCTGACGGAGGACAAGATCGCCGAAGCGATGGACGAGTTGGAACTGTAAGCGGAGGGCGGCTCAATGGCGTTTCAGCATATTCCCGTTTTGTTTCACGAAACGATTGATTCCCTTCGGATCCGCCCCGACGGCGTCTATATTGACGGCACGGCGGGAGGAGGGGGCCACTCGCAGGCCATCCTTGACCGGCTTCAAACAGGTCTCCTGCTCTCCATCGATCAGGATCCCGACGCCATCGCCGTTGTCACAAAGCGGTTTGAGGGAAACCCATGTTCGCTTGTGCGTCAGGCCAATTTTGCCGACATGGCGCGCGTCGCCGCCGAGGCGGGTATTTCCCGCGCAGACGGTGTCCTGCTTGATATCGGCGTCTCTTCCTATCAGCTGGACACGCCGGAGCGCGGCTTTTCCTATCATTCGGACGCCCCGCTCGATATGCGCATGAGCCAGTCCGGCCCCACGGCCGCCGATCTTGTGAATACGCTGCCCGCTTCGGAGCTCGCCTCCATTTTGAAGCGGTTCGGGGAAGAGAAGAGCGCCCGTGCCATCGCGCAGGGGATTCTGCGTGCCCGGCAGGAAAGGCCGATTCGCACCACGCTGGAGCTGGCTGAGATCGTGAAGGCCAGCGTGCCGGCCGCCGTGCGGAGAGAACCGGGCCACCCGGCGCGCAAGACCTTCCAGGCGCTGCGCATCGCTGTGAACGGTGAGCTGGATCGCCTTTCAGAAGGCCTTGACGCTGCGTTTTCTCTTCTGCGCCCGGGCGGACGGCTTGCGGTGATCACGTTCCATTCGCTGGAGGATCGCATTGTAAAGCAGCGCATGGCCGCCTGGTGCGAAGGCTGCACCTGCCCGCCGGATTTCCCGGTGTGTGTGTGCGGCAAAAAGCCGAGGGCAGAGCTTGTCTATAAGAAAGGGCTTTCCCCTTCCCCTGAGGAGCTGGAGAAAAACCCCCGCAGCCGGAGCGCGCGACTGCGCGTGTGCGAAAAACTGCGGGACAATGCGCTGGATCCGTGAGCTTGGCTGAATTTTATTTTTTCTATTATTTTATCTCATAGGACTGAAAAAGACAATGTGTTTCGCCGTCCGATACCGGAAAGACGGCGCGCATTGGAAAATCGGGAGGGAACGGAATCATGGCAAACCAGAACAGCGCGGCTTATGACTTTGCGCGATTTGAACCGAAGCGAAGGGAAGAGGCCGCGCAGTCCCAACAAAAGAACAATGTGATTCAGCTCCCCCAGGAAAAAATTGATAAAAACGCGAGGCCGCGTTTTCAGCCGGCCCGTGTGATTTTGATGCTGGCGGTTTTGTCCGTGACGCTGGCCACAGTGGGCAGCCTGGTGTTCGGCCAGGTGCAGCTCACAGAGCTGACGGATGCCATCAACACCGCCGAAACGCAGCTTGCGGAAAGCCAGAGCGTCTATACACAGCTGCAGATGAAATCAGACGCCATTCTGAACGCCACTTCCATTGAGGAGTATGCCAGCCAGTCGCTTGGGATGCGTGAGGTGGAGAGCAGCCAGGTGGAATATTTCAGCGTGTCGCAGGGAGATGAAGGCGTCGTTCTGCAGGAGAGCGGTCCAGAAGGCATTCTGGATCAAATCTGGAACTGGTTCAGTCAGCTCCTGAACTGAGGGGCAGGCATAAATTTTTCTGCCGGCCAATATGTTATACAGCACTATGCAGACAGTTTCCTTTTCATAGATTGTTGAGATAGATTGTTTGGTTGGAAGAAAAATGGAAGTTAAGAGAAGATCTTGACTTCCATTTTTCACATTTGCAGGGAAAGGCGGGGAAAAACAGAAATGGCCAGAGGTACGACCGTTAAGATGTGGAGAAAAACGATAGGCCTTTTGCTTGTTCTGGTTGTCGGCTGCTTCGGCGCTATTGCGGTCAACCTGTTTCGCCTGCAGATCCTCGAGGGGGAGGAACTGGAAACGCGTGCCGTCAACCAGCAGACGCAGGATACCTCTCTCTCCGCAAAGCGCGGCACCATTTACGACTGCAACATGAAAGTGTTGGCCACCAGTGCGGACGTGTGGCAGGTGGTGCTTGACCCGAACTTCATCAGGAAGGAACTCGTGCCGGATGACGCCTCCATTCAGGATACGATCGCCCAGCGCCTGGCGGAGATCCTGGGGGAGGACAGCGCAGAGATCCGCCAGCTCATGGAAAAGCAGACGTATTACGCCAAAGTGGCCGATGAGGTGGAGACCGATAAAAAAGACGAGATCCTGGATTTGAAAGAAGAGCTCGGCCTGGGAAACGCCATCCAGCTCCAGCCGGATTACAAGCGGTATTATCCTTACGGCGCGTTTGCCTCCAGTGTGCTGGGGTTCACGAACAGTGAGGATCAGGGCGTCACAGGCGTGGAAGCCTCCTATAACGAATACCTTTCCGGCGTGCCGGGGAAGCTGGTAACGGCAAAGAATGCACGGGGCGTGGATATGCCCTTCCAGTATGAACAGCGCGTGGAAGCGCAGGACGGCTACAGCCTTGTGCTCACCATCGACGAGGTGGTGCAGCATTTCCTGGAAAAGAGCGTGGAGGAGGCGGCGGAAAGCTGCGGTGTGCGCAACCGTGCCTGCGGTATAGTGATGGATGTGGACACCGGCGCCATTCTGGCCATGACCGTCAAGGGGGATTACGATCCGAACGATCCCTACACCATCACGGACGAGGCGGATCTGGAGACGATCAATGCCATCCCGGACGACGAAGAGCACGCGGAGGAACGTGCGCAGGCGCTGCGCACAGCGCAGGAAAAACAGTGGAGAAACAAATGCATCAGTGATACCTACAATCCCGGTTCCGTGTTCAAGATGCTCACGGCGTCCATGGGGATTGAAGAGGGAATCGTGAATGAAAACACCACGTTTTCCTGCGGCGGTTCTTACCGTGTGGCGGACCGCAACATCGGCTGCTGGAAGCTGGCGGGCCACGGCACGGAAACGTTCGCCCAGGGCCTGAGCAATTCCTGCAACCCGGTGTTTATGCAGCTCGGCGAGCAAATTGGCGCCACCACGTTTTTCCGCTATTTTGAAGCCTTCGGCCTCACGCGAAAGACGGGAATCGACCTGATCGGCGAAAGCAACAGCATTTATTACGACGCGGAGGGCCTCGGCCCCACGGAGCTTGCGACCTCCTCCTTCGGCCAGAGCTTCCGTGTGACGCCGATCCAGATGATCACGGCCGCCGCCGCCGTGGCAAACGGCGGGTATCTCGTGCAGCCGCACGTGGTGAGCCAGATTCTGGACAGCGAAGGCAACATTGTGGAAACCATTGAGACGGAAGTGAAGCGGCAGGTCATCTCTGAGGACACAAGCGCCCGCGTGAGCGCCATGCTGCAGGAGACGGCCACCACCGGCACGGCAAAGAACGGCTATGTGGCAGGGTACCGCATTGCCGGCAAAACGGGCACGTCCGAAAAGATTGACGAGTGGAATGCCGCCGGGCGCGAGGGCGAGAAAAAATACATCGCCTCCTATTGCGGTTACGCGCCGGCAGACGATCCGCAGGTCATCATGCTCGTGTTCTTTGACGAGCCGGTCCCGCAGAACGGGGAGGTTTTCGGCAGCGCCATTGCAGGCCCGCCGTTCGCAGAAACAATGGCGGAAATCCTGCCATATCTCGGTGTGGAACCGAAGTACACGGAGGAGGAGCTTGCCAAGCTTGATATCTCCACGCCCGGTGTCGTGGGGCTCGGTGTGGAGGAAGCGCAGACGAAGGTGAGCAATGCCGGCCTCACCTACAAGACATACGGCAGCGGCTCTACCGTCGTCTCGCAGATTCCCGAGCAGGGCAAGAGTATCCCAAAGGGCGGCACGGTCGTGCTCTATCTCGACGAGGCGAGCACGTCTGAAACGGTGACAGTGCCTTCGCTCACGGGCCTCTCGCTTAGCCAGGTGAACGCGCGCGTGGCGCAGGCCGGTTTGAACCTGAGCATCACCGGCGCGGCGGCTTCCGGCAGCAGCGCCGTTTCGGATACACAGGATCTGGCGGAAGGCACAGAAGTGCCGCCCGGCACGGTTATCACCGTAAACTTTGTAGAATTGGAAGCGGTCCATTGAGGGCAGGCAAACTGAATCTGAGGGTGTGAAATCATATGAATCTGGAAAACAACCTGTTGGTCCTCCTTGCGGCGGCGATCTCTTTCCTGGTCTCCGCCTTAATGGGAAAATGGATGGTCCCCCTGCTGCGGCGCATCAATTTCGGGCAAACAATCCGCGAAGTCGGACCCAAATGGCACAAAAAGAAGAACGGGACTCCTACGATGGGCGGTTTTCTCTTCATCATTGGCGTCTTTTTGGCCGCGGCCGTCTGCTTGCCGCTCTACTACGGGCAGCCTTCCCAGGACCCCGCTCTGCGCAGCCAGTCGCTCACCAAGGCGGTGGGCGGCCTGCTGATGGCGCTGGGGTTTGGCCTTGTCGGTTTCATTGATGACTACATCAAGGTTGTGAAAAAGCGCAATCTCGGCCTGAATGTGAAACAGAAGCTGGTTCTGCAGTTCCTTGTGGCAGGTGCTTACCTGCTCACGCTCTCCCTTTCCGGTGTGGGAACCGCCACCTATGTGCCGTTTGCCGGCAGTGTGGATCTCGGGATCTGGTTCTGGATCCTCTCGGCCATCGGCATCGTTGGCATTGTGAATGCCGTGAATTTCACCGACGGCATTGATGGGCTGAATGCTTCCGTCACTTTCTTTGTGGCGGTCACCTTCATGGTGATGGCGGGTATCCTGCAGAATGGCGGCATGAGCATTGCGGCCGCTGCTGTGGCAGGCGGCTGCCTTGGTTTCCTCGTGTGGAATTTCAACCCCGCCAAGGTGTTTATGGGGGATACCGGCTCGCTTTTCCTGGGCGGCGCTGTCTGTGCCCTTGGCTTCGGCATCAACATGCCGGTGCTGATTTTTCCCGTGGGAATTGTCTATCTGTGTGAAATTCTGTCCGTGGTGCTGCAGGTGGTCTATTTCAAGGCGACGCATGGCAAGCGCATTTTCAAAATGACGCCCATCCACCACCATTTTGAGCTTTGCGGATGGAGCGAAATCAAGATCTGCATCGTGTTCAGTGCCGTCACGCTCGTGTTCGGCGCGCTCTCCGTGCTGAGCGTGGTGTATGTTTTATAAGTGTCGGAAAATACTAGGAAGGCTTTCGGCTTTTGAGAGCTGATGGTTCCGGAAAGGAGGAGACTGCCATGGCGGCCAATATATCTGCGGGCGCGGCAGGGGAGAATGCCGCCCCCGCGCAGGATCGGGGACAAAAGAGGAGGAAGGGTTCCGTGCTGCGGCGTGTCCGCAAGCGGTTCCGCCTGTTTTCCATCCGGGCGGGAATGGATCTGCCGTTCTTTTTCCTCCTGCTGGTCCTGCTCACCATCGGGCTGGTCATGCTCTTTTCCGCGAGCTACCCCTACGCCTATTACAATATGGACGGAGACAGCTACTATTTTATCCGCAACCAGGCGATGTATGCCGTGCTCGGTGTGACCATCATGATCGCTGTCTCCTATTTTGATTACCACCATTTTCACAAACTTGCCATTCCGCTGCTGCTTGTCACCTATTTGCTGCTCATTGCCATGCTTGTGCTGCGCGGCAGCAGCTTCGTGCCGAACATCAAGGGTGCGTACCGCTGGTTCTATATCGGGCCGATCAACTTTCAGCCCTCGGAGGTGGCGAAGTTCACACTCATTCTTGTGTTTTCCCATCTCATTTCCCTCAACTATGAAAAAATGCAGACTTTCCGCTACGGCGTGGTGCCTTACGCCATCATTCTCGGTTCCATCGCCGGTCTGGTCATTTTGGAAAAGCACATTTCCGCCACCGTGATTCTGGTCTTTCTCGGCGTGCTCATGATGTTCATCGGCGGCACGCGGCTCCGCTGGATTCTGTTGCCTGCCATCATTGTGGGCGTTGTGGCTTTTTACCTGCTCTTTTTCACCGATGTGTTCTCCTACGCCATGCCGCGCATATACGGCTGGCTGTTCCCGTTTGATCCGCCGGAGGGGATCGATACCTGGCAGACGCGCCAGTCGCTCATGACAATCGGCTCCGGTGGCCTCTTGGGGCTTGGCCTCGGCCAGTCCCGCCAGAAATATCTCTATCTGCCGGAACCCCAGAACGACTTTATCTTTCCCGTCATCTGCGAGGAGCTGGGCTTCATCGGCGCGCTGATCATCCTGCTGCTGTTTGCCATGCTCATTTGGCGCGGCGTGGCCGTTTCGCTCAAAGCAAAGGATAAATTCGGCATGCTGCTCGGCGTAGGGCTCACATTTCAGGTTGGCCTTCAGGTGGTGCTCAACCTGATGGTGGTCACCAACATGCTGCCCAACACCGGCATCAGCCTTCCGTTCTTCAGTTACGGCGGCACGTCGCTCATCATGCTGCTGGCGGAGATGGGCATTGTTCTCTCTATCAGCCGAAATTCTTCCATTGAAAAACTGTAGCCGGGCGCTCCTGTCCCGTTTTCCGCGCCGTTTCCATGAAACGGCGCGGCCTTATGATGGGGCGGCTCCGCGGCGGATTTTGTGAGAAAAGGGTGGTTTTCCATGAGGATTCTTTTTGCGGGCGGCGGAACGGCCGGCCATATCAATCCGGCGCTTGCCATCGCGGGCACGGTCCGCGAGCATGAGCCGGATGCCGCCGTGCTCTATGTGGGAGCAAAAGGCGGCATGGAGGAGAGGCTTGTGCCGAAAGCCGGTTTCGAGTTCAAAAGCGTGACAATTTCCGGCTTTCAGCGCAAACCGAGCTGGGCCAACCTGAAAAAGAACCTGGTCACGGTGGCCCACCTGTTCACCTCCACGCAGGAGGCAAAGAACATCCTGCGTGATTTCCGGCCGGATGTCTGTGTCGGCACGGGAGGCTATGTGAGCGGCCCGGTGATCCGCGAGGCGATGAAGCTGGGAATTCCCAGCCTCATCCACGAGCAGAACGCCTTCCCGGGCGTCACGAACAAGGCGCTGAGCCGGAAGGCTGCCTACACGATGCTGGCCGTCTCGGATGCCCAGCGCTATCTGCCGCCGCAGGCGCGCTGTGTGCTGACGGGGAACCCGATCCGTCCCGCCGTGCTGCGCGCAAAGCGGGAGGAATCCCGCAAAAAGCTGGGCCTCGATGAGCGCCCGCTCATCCTGAGCTTTGGCGGCAGCCTGGGCGCGCGCCGCATCAACGAGGCGGTAGCCGGCCTGCTGGAGTGGAGCGCAAAAACGGGCGCATTCCAGCACATCCATGCCTACGGCCAGTGGGGCCGCTGGTTCCCTGATCTGCTCAAGGAAAAGGGGATTGATTTGGCGGCCCATCCCGAGATGGACATCCGCGAGTACATCGACAATATGCCGGACTGTCTTGCCGCTGCTGACCTCGTTATCTGCCGGGCCGGGGCGATCACGCTCTCCGAGCTGCAGGCGCAGGCGAAGGCCTCTATTCTCATCCCCTCGCCGAATGTGGCGGAGAACCATCAGTATCACAACGCGATGGCACTCGTTTCCCGCAATGCGGCCCGCATTTTGGAGGAAAAAGATCTCTCCGGCGAATCGCTGTGCCGCCTTGTGGAGGAGCTGTTCGAGAAACCGCAGACCATCCGCGCGCTTTCGGAAAACGCCGGCAAGATGGCGATCACGGATGCAAACGAGCGCATTTACCGGTTGATCTGCGAGCTGCTGGGCCGCTCCGTTTCCTGAGTCCGGCTCCGGCACCGCGCACCCGCTTCCCGCATAGTATGGGGTACTTTATGAATGGAAGCGGGGAATATTGATGGTGAAATTACGGATTCACGGCCCGAACCGCCTTTCGGGGGAGGTGAGTGTCCACGGGGCGAAGAACAGTGCGCTGCCGCTGATGGCGGCTTCGCTGCTGTGCCGCGGGGAGTGTGTGTTACATAATTGCCCGCACCTTTCCGACGTGGACGTTTCCGCGCGCATTCTGCGCCATCTGGGCTGCACCGTGCACTGGCAGGGCGGGAGCCTCGTGATCGATCCGCGCGCTGTTTCCCAGTGCGACATTCCGGACGGCCTCATGCGAGAAATGCGATCGTCCATCGTCTTTTTGGGGGCGATCCTTGCCCGCACGGGACGGGCTGTGCTCTCTTTCCCCGGCGGCTGTGAGCTCGGCCCGCGTCCCATCGATCTGCACCTGCGGGCGCTGCGAAAGATGGGCGCAAGGATTGCGGAGGATTACGGCTGCCTTTCCTGCTCCGTGCAGGGGCTGCTGCGCGGTGCAGCCATTGGCCTTTCGTTCCCGAGCGTTGGCGCCACAGAGAACATTCTTCTGGCAGCCGCCACGGCGGAGGGCACCACCGTGATCACAAACGCCGCGCGGGAACCGGAAATCTGTGACCTTGCCGCCTTCCTGAACCGCTGCGGCGCACATGTGAGCGGCGCGGGCGGAAGCACCATTGTGGTGGAAGGCGTGAAGAAGCTTTCCGGCTGTGAACACCGCGTGATTCCGGATCGGATTGCCGCGGCCACCTTTATGAGTGCTGCGGCCGCCACAGGCGGATGTATCCGCCTGAATCACGTGCTCCCGGCGCATCTGGAGCCGGTGCTGCCCGCCTTTGAGGAGCTCGGCTGTTCCATGGAGTGGGATGACACGAGCCTTCGCATTACGGCGCCCGGGCGCTTGGGGCGGATCAAGAGTGTGCGCACCATGCCGTATCCCGGTTTCCCCACAGATGCCCAGCCTCCGCTCATGGCCGCGGCGTGCCTTGGTTCCGGGCCGAGCATTTTTGTGGAGACTATTTTTGAAAGCCGCTATAAGCATGTGGGCGAACTGCTTCGCCTTGGAGCAAACATCAAGGTGGAGGGACGCGTTGCCGTGGTGGAGGGTGTGCCTCGTCTATCGGGAGCGCCTGTGGAGGCAGCCGATCTGCGCGGCGGCGCAGCGCTCGTGGTGGCGGGTCTGGCCGCGCGCGGCCTCACGGAGGTGACGGGCCTGCGCCACATTGACCGCGGGTATGAAAATCTGGAGCGCAGCCTTGCCCAGCTCGGCGCCGATATTTGCCGGGAATATGAATAACGGGACCTTCGCACCGCTCATCTGAGCGGAAGGCCTCTCAGCTGAATGGAAGGTTTGAAAGAAGGAAGTGAAAGCGAGATGGGAGAATCGAGAAAGCCGACCAGGCGGCCTGACCGGCCCCCGGTTCGCCGTCCCTCCGGGGACAGGCGGCCGGGTAATTCTTCGCGCCGTCCCGCTTCCCGTCCGGGGCAGCCCGGCGCGGGCCGTCCCATTCCCCGCACAGGCGTCAGGCCGGTGCAGGCCGGTGCAGGGCGTTCCCTTCCGCACACGGGCGTCAGGCAAACGCCACCCATGCGCCGTCCGGCACAGCAGCCGCGCAGCAGGCCGAAGCAGGCGCCGCCGCCCAAGCCTGTCAGACGGCGGCCGCCTCTCAGCGCGGCGGAACGCCGCAGACGCCGCCGCAGGCGCATGTTTTTCTTTTACATTTTCCTGTTCCTCGCCGTGATCGGCACGGCTGTCACTCTTTCACTCACGGTGCTGTTCCGCGTGGAGCGCATCGCAGTGCGGGGCGAGAGCCGGTATTCCGCCGAGCAGATTATGCAGGCCTCCGGTCTGGAGACGGGCGGCAACCTCTTTTTGACGGACACAGGAGCGGCGGCTGCTGCCATTGAGAAGGCGCTGCCCTACATTGGCGAGGCGAAGGTTTCGCGCGTGCTCCCGTCGGAGCTTTCCATCTCCGTGCAGGAGGAACCGGCCGCCTCCGCCATCCTCTGGGAAGGGCAGTACGTTGTGCTCGGCGCTTCCGGAAAGGTGCTGGAGCTGGCGTCCGCCGCACCGGAAAACTGCCCTGTCATCAAGGGTGTGGTGATGCAGCAGGCGGAGCCCGGTTCCGCCGCCGCCTTTGCGGACGAGGAGGCGAGCACCGTCCTGCAGCGGCTCGAATCCGCCCTCTCGGCAGTCGGCGTTTCGCCTGTTTCCGAGATCGATCTCACGGATCTTTACCGCGTCTCCGTGCTGTACGACGGCAGAATCTCGCTGCAGCTGGGGGCTCCCACAAATTATGAGGAAAAGCTTCGTTTCTTCACGGCGCTGCTTGAGCAGGGCCGTATTTCCGAAACGGATTCCGGCACGTTTGATCTCAGCCTGGCGGCGGAGACAAACCACGGCTATTTTGAGGAGGGGCTGCCTTCCTCTGCGCCGGCTTCTTCTGCAACCGCATCCTCAGACACGGTTTCCCCCGGTCCGGCTGCTTCCGGCGGTGATTCTTCTGCTGCGGCGCCGGCCGCCGGGTGACCGGTGCGGCTTGCATTTTCAGGGCGCGTGTGCTATCCTTGAAACAGGTTTTTCCGCTTGGCGGCTGGAAAAACGGGATACAGGGTTTTTTTCCCAATTCCCAAATTCTTTATTGAATTTACATGCAAAACATGGTACAGTAATGTTATATTGTTCTGAGAATTCGTGAAAGGCGGGCGGCGCATGGCCGTGCTGCCGGAACTTCAAATAAGGGGGACGCGGCAATGTCTTTTGAGATCGACAACGACTTTGACAACACTGGCGTTATCATAAAGGTAATTGGTGTCGGCGGCGGCGGCGGAAATGCGATCGACCGCATGGTCACCATGGGTGCGAAGGGCATGGAGTTTATCACGGTAAACACCGATAAGCAGGCCCTGGCACGCTCGAAAGCAACGCAGAAAATCCAGATCGGCGAAAAAGTGACGCACGGCAAGGGTGCAGGTTCCAAGCCTGAGGTGGGCCAAAAGGCCGGCGAGGAGAGCCGCGAGGCAATTGCCGCGGCTATCCGCGGCAGCGACATGGTCTTTATCACTGCAGGTATGGGCGGCGGTACCGGCACCGGTGCTGCGCCGATCGTGGCGGAAATTGCCCGTGATATGGGCATCCTGACCGTCGGCATTGTCACGAAGCCGTTCCAGTTTGAGGGCAAGCGCCGCATGGAGCAGGCTGAGGGCGGTATTGCCGCGCTGCGCGAGCATGTGGATTCCCTCGTCGTCATCCCGAACGAGCGCCTGAAGCTCGTGAGCGAGCAGAAAATTACGCTGCTGAATGCGTTCTCTGTGGCGGACGACGTGCTTCGCCAGGGCGTGCAGAGTATTTCCGATCTGATCAAGCTGCCCGGCCTGGTCAACCTGGACTTTGCCGACGTAACGGCTGTCATGAAGGACGCCGGCTACGCCCACATGGGCGTGGGACGTGCCTCCGGCAAGGATAAGGCGGAAGCCGCTGCCAACATGGCGATCTCCAGCCCGTTGCTGGAGACGGCGATCAACGGCGCCAAGGGCGTGATCATCAACATCACTTCCTCGCCCGACATCGGGCTCGAGGAGATCGAGACGGCCTCCTCCATGATCACGAAGCAGGCCCATGAGGATGCGAACATCATCTGGGGCGCCGCGTTCGATGAGACGATGGAAGATGAGATGAGCGTCACCGTGATTGCGACCGGTTTCTCCACACACGACGGCAGCCCTGCACCGGAAGAGAGCAAGAAGGATGTCTCCTCCCGCTCTTCCGCCGGCACGGCATCGGCTTACTCTGCGCCGCGCGAGTCTTCCTCGCCGTCGCTTGACAGCAATCCCATGGTGGACGACAGCGACTTTGTGGACATCATGTCCATCTTTAACAAGAAATAATTTGCTGCGATTGCATCCTGCGATCGCAGTCGGGGAACGGAAAGGGGCGCAGGCCCTGCTTTCCGTTCCCTGTTTTTTTGCACGCTTTTCCGCAAACGGGGCATACTGACACAAGAGGCTTTCCAATGGTAGCGAATTTGTAACTTGTCTTGCGGCCCTTCCGAAAATATGGTAAAATAAACGGGAAAACCGCCGGGGCGTCTGTGTTGGGCCTGCTTTTTTGCCTGTGCCGCATTTTTCCTGCCGGAATCCTGCCAAAAAGCCCAGGCAAACGCCGCAGGCTGCTCTGCGCGGTTCGGATTTTCCTCTGCCGAAAGGATGGATCTGAGTCATGAAAAGAAAAATTCTGGCGATTCTGCTCGCCGTTATGCTGATGAGTGCGGGCTGTGCGGAGCGCCCGTCCTCTTCCGCGTCATCTGAATCCGCTTCCTCTGCAGCCAGTTCCGCCGCCGAAGTGTCCGAACCGGAATCGTCTGCGCAGGAGGTGTCCTCCGCTGCTTCTTCGTCTGATGCGGCCGCTTCCGGAGGGGAAACGTCTTCCGCCGGGAGCGGAGCCTCCTCCGCGCCGGAGAGCACGGCCGTTTCCGCTTCCGTTTCGGGGGCGCTGCCGGAATCGCCCCGCGCGGCTGATTCCTTCTTTGACGACGCCATTTTCATCGGGGATTCCGTCAGTTTGAAGCTGAATCTTTTCACCACGAAAACACGGCAGACGGAGCCGAACCTGCTGGGCAAGGCCCAGTTCCTCACGGCGGGCAGCATGGGCAGCGGCAACGCGCTGCAGCCGGTGTCGGATGAATCCATTCACCCGCTCTACAACGGCACCAAGATGTCTTTGGCCGATGCCGTCGCCGCGGCCGGGGCGAAAAAGGTGTATATCATGCTGGGCATGAACGACCTTGCTGTCTATGGCGTGGACGGTGCCGCCGCCAACATGGAAACGCTGCTCAAAGGGATTCTGGAAAAATCTCCGGACGCGAAGATTTTTGTGGAGACCGCCACACCGCTTGTCAAGGCGAAGAACATTGCCGGAAACAAGCTCAACAACGACAATATGCGCCTTTATAACGAAAAGCTTTCGGAGATGTGCCAGCGCAACGGCTGGTATCTTGTGGATATCTGTTCCGCCGTGCAGGACAGCGAAGGCAACCTCAACGTTTCCTACTGCAGCGACCCGGATGACATGGGCATTCATTTTACGGACGAGGGCTGCCGCGTGTGGATCGATTACCTCTATACGCATACGCCGCAATAACCAGATCTGCTGCCGAGAAAGGACCGATCAAAGATGAAAAAGATTGCCGCATTCCTGTGCACATTTTGCCTGCTGTTCTCCATGACCGCGTGCAGCGGGCAGGAGCAGAAAAATGCCGATCTCTCCGCCGTGATGGACGAGATGAAGGCGGTGCTGGAAAACACTGAGATGATGGATCTCACGGAAAACGACCTCATGCCGCAGTATGGCGTTGACGCGGCGGACTGTGAGCAGTTTGCCGTCTATATCGACTCCACCGGCCTGAAGGGCGACGAGATTGTGCTGCTTCAGGGCGTGGATGAGGATGCCGCCGCCCGCCTCAAGGAGAAGATGGACGAGCGTTACCAGCAGAAAGAGAACACCATGAAAGACTACCAGCCCGAGGAGTTTGCCATGCTGCAGGCTTGCAGCGTGGAGCAGCAGGGCACCTATGTGAGTATGATCGTCTCCCCGCAGCACGAGGAGCTCGAAAAGATCTATCAGGAGGCCTTTGCTTGATTTTCTCCTGACTGGAACGCAAATCCCCCGTGCCGATCTGTCCCGATCGGCGCGGGGGATTTTGTCTTTGAAATGCTTTTGTGCGGCAGGTGCCTCTCTTTCCCGCCTTTGCTCAGACCTTGATTTGCCTCAGAATTTTTCCTACGCTGCCGGTGATGACGAGGTTGGCGCGGCTATCCATCGGCGTGGGGCTGCGGTTGATCACGGCGAGGCGGTCGCCGTCGTAGTAGCTGACAAGGCCGCTGGCCGGATAGACAGCCAGAGACGTGCCGGCGATGATCAGCATATCGGCGTTTGAAATGGCGCGCACGGCGCCTTCCAGCGTGCGCTGATCCAGGCTTTCCTCATAGAGGACTACGTCAGGCTTCACAACGCCGCCGCAGACGGGGCACAGGGGGATACCCGTGCTGTGCAGGATAAAATCAAGGCCGTATTCCCTGTGGCATTTCCGGCAGTAATTGCGCAGCACGGAGCCATGCAGCTCGTAGACGGTTTTGCTGCCGGCCGCCTGGTGGAGGCCGTCAATGTTCTGCGTCACAATGGCCGAAAGTTTCCCGGCGCGCTCCAGCTCGGCCAGCTTTTTGTGGGCGTCGTTCGGCTTTGCGTCAGGGTAAAGAAGCTTGTCGCGGTAAAAGTCGTAGAACTCGGCTGTGTGCCGCTCATACATGGTGTGACTCAGCATTTCCTCCGGTGGGTATTTGTATTTCTGGTGATAGAGCCCGTCCGTGCTGCGAAAATCGGGAATCCCGCTTTCCGTGGAGACGCCCGCGCCGCCGAAAAAGACAATCCGGTGGCTGTTGTCCACCCATTCCTGCAGCTTTTCCATGTCCGTCATGGCACATTCCTCCTTTGGCTCAGCGCAGCAGCAAGCGCGCGAACGGCAGCTTTCCGCAATAGGGCGGATAGCGCAGCGGCAGGTCCAGCGCCGTCTGTGCCTTCATCACGCTTTTCAGATGCGAGAAGGTCAGGAAGCCCGCCTTGCCATGGTAGGCGCCCATGCCGCTCTCGCCCACGCCGCCGAAGGGCATGCGCGGATTGGTCAGATGCAGTACAACGTCGTTCACACAGCCGCCGCCGAAGCGCAGTTCTTCCAGCACACGGCGTTCATGATCCCGATCGTGCGTAAAGAGGTAAACGGCGAGCGGTTCCGGCCTGCTTTTCACCTGATGCAGTGCGTCCGCAAAGCTTTGATAGGGGATCACGGGCAGGATGGGCCCGAAAATTTCCTCCTGCATCACGGGGCTGTCCCACGAAACATCCGTCAGCACGGTGGGGGAGATCTTCCGTTCCTCGTCGGAGTAGACGCCGCCCACAGCCGCAAAGCCGCTCTGCAGCAATCCCTTCAGCCGTTCCATATGCTTTTCGTTTACAATCTTACCGTAATCCGGGCAGCGCAGCGGCTCCTCTCCATACATCCGCGCCACGGCAAGGCCGAATTCCCGCACAAAGTCGTGCACCATCCCCTGCGGGAGAAGCACGTAGTCGGGCGCCACACAGGTCTGCCCGGCGTTGATCAGTTTTCCCCATGCAATGCGGCGGGCTGCCAGCTTCAGATCGGCTGTCTCATCGAGAATGCAGGGGCTTTTCCCGCCCAGCTCGAGCGTCACGGGCGTCAGGTGCGCGGCGGCCGCCTCCATCACGGCACGGCCCACAGCCGGGCTGCCGGTGAAGAAAATGTGGTCCCATTTCAGCCGCAGCAGCTCACGGTTTGAGCCTTCCCCGCCGGGGACAACGTCCACCAGGCCGCGCGGGAAGGACGTTTCCAGCATCTCTCCCAGCACGGCGGCCGTCTTTTCCGCAAAGCGCGAGGGTTTCACCACGGCGCAGTTCCCGGCCGCCAGCGCCGCGGCCAGCGGGGCAAGCGTGAGCTGAACGGGATAATTCCACGGGGAGAGGATGAGCACGGAACCGAGCGGATCGGGCTGCACAAAGCAGCGTGCCGGGAACTGCGGCTTGGAGCAGCGAACACGGCGTGGGCGCATCCAGGCGCTCACATGATCGCGCAGCGTGCGGATCTCCTCATAGACGACGGCGAGTTCGGCAACATAGCCCTCGAAGGGCGCCTTTCCCAGATCCTCCTGCAAGGCTTGGAGCAGCTTCGGTTCCCAGCGCTTCACAGCATCCAGAAGCCGTTTGAGCGCTGCCCGGCGAAAACCGGCCGAGCGCGTAATGCCCGTTTCAAAAAATTCCTGTTGACGCTTTTGCATCTCCTGCATGCGATCCATTGGCTGTTTCCCCCTTTTCCATCGCAATGTGCGCGGCTATTCTAGTATCTCTTATTGTAGACGCGGTGACTCCTGATTGCAAGATTTTTTCCGCTGCTCTCAGGAAAAGTTCACGAAAAATTGGTTGAGCCGGCTTTTTGTATTTGATATAATAACCTCATTGGGCCTGCAGGATGCAAAAACGCTGTGCCCAAAAAAGACAGCATCGTCAGCCTTGCCCGGATACCGCGGGGCTGTGTTGCCATACATTTTGCGCGGGCTGCCCTGAAAGCCCGTGAGACCGTTGTTTTTGGAGGAACCCCTATGCAGGAACTTTCGCTCCGTATTTTGGAAGAAGTGAAGAAATCCGTCGTCGGCAAGGACGATGTTGTCCGCAAGGTGTATATGACCATTTTGGCCGGAGGCCACATCCTGCTGGAAGACATTCCCGGCGTGGGAAAGACAACGCTTGCCCTGGCATTTGCCGGGGCGATGGATCTCCGTTTCCGGCGGCTTCAGTTCACGCCGGACGTGACGCCTTCGGATATCACAGGTTATTCTGTGCCGGATCTGGCTGCCGGCACGCTGAAATACCGCCCCGGCGCGGCAGTGTGCAACCTTTTTCTCGGCGACGAAATCAACCGCGCCAGCCCGAAAACGCAGAGCGCCCTGCTCGAAGTGATGGAGGAGGGGCAGATCACGGTGGACGGTGTGACGCGCCGGATTCCGCCGCCGTTCATCGTGATTGCCACACAGAACCCGGAGGGCTCCGCCGGCACGCAGCCGCTGCCGGAATCCCAGCTTGACCGCTTCATGGTGCGGCTGAGTATGGGCTACCCGAGCCCGGAGGATGAGGAACGCATCCTCATGCGCTCCCAGCCGGGTGCCGCGCCGGAGCGCTCCGCCGAGCCCGTGATCCGCAGGGAGGATCTGCTGCGGATGCAGGGAGAGACGGCGGCCGTCTATCTCTCGCGCGAGATGAGCTGCTATCTGGTGCGGCTCGCGAACGCCACGCGCGAGAGCGAGGATCTTCGTTTGGGCGCCAGCCCGCGCGCCACGCTGGCCCTTGCCGCCATGTGCCGTGCCGGGGCTTACCTGGAAGGCCGCGATTATGCCGTGCCGCAGGATGCCGCCGCTGTCTTTCTGGATGTGATGACGCACCGCGTCAAGCTCAGCCCGAAGGCACGCATCAGCAACAAAACGCCGTTTGACGTCCTGGCGGAGATCCTGCGCTCTGTGCCGCAGCCTTCGCTGCACCGGTAACGGCCATGTGGAGCAGACGGCTGGCCTACCTTGCCGCCCTTGCGGCGGGCGGCCTGTTTTTCCTCTTTTTCCGCGGCTATCTCTCATTTTTCACGCTGCTGTTCCTGGTTGCGCTCCCGGTCCTGTCTTTTGTGTGGCTGCTCCTTTCGTGGCTGCCGCTGCGCGTTTCTCTGGAGGCGGGTCAGCTTGCCGCCGAGCGGCGGGAATCGTTCGTGTTTCGCGTGCGCGTTGCGTCCCGGCGGGCGCTCCCCGTGCCCTGTGTGCGTGTGTCGCTCCGCCTGTGCAATGCGCTGGGAGGCGGCGTGGAGCGGCGCGAGCTCTATTTCCCGTTCTCCGGCCGCGAATCGTCGGCGGAACTTACGTGCCGTTCTGCCTGCTGCGGCCGTGTCTGCGCGGAGGTCAGGCGTGCCCGCGCCCTCGATTTTCTTCGATTGTTCTCTCTGCCCGTGCGCGCCGCGCACACGGCGGAGGTTTTTGTGCTGCCCTCGCGCAAGCCGGCGCCCTCCGTCCTTTCGGAAAATTCGCTTTTGCAGGGATTCGGGGAGCTCACGCTTCCCACGCGGCCCGGCAGCGATTTTTCGGAGCTCACGGGCACGCGCGAGTATCGGGAGGGCGATCCGCTGCACCGCGTGCACTGGAAGCTCACGGAAAAAACGGGCGCGCTTGTGGTCCGCCAGGGAAGCCGACCGGCCAGCCGTTCCCTGCGCTTCCTTTTGGAGTACGGCGACAAGCTGGAGGGCAGCGACGCCATGCTGGAGGTGTTTTCCCGCCTGGCTTTTCTGCTGGCGGGCCGGGGTGTCCCGGCTGAGGTGTGTTGGATCTCCGGAGGGGAGATCACCAGTGAAACATTTGAAGACGAGGACGGCGTTTCCCTTCTGCTGCGCCGCCTGCTCTCCGTGCGGCCGTCCGGTTCTGCGCTGGAGCTGTTCCGCGGGGAGGAGCGCTGGAAATGCGCGCACCTTCTCTATGTCACGTCCTGTTTTGAGCCGGATCAGCTTTCCCTGCTGCTCGGGGAGGAGAGCGCTTCCCGTTTCACGGTGCTGCAGTGCCTGCCTCCCGCCGGGGAGCAGCCGCACAGCCCCGTTGTGATCCCCATGGTCCCGGAGCGGCTGGAAACCTGCCTTTCGGAGGTGGAATTGTAAATCGTGAAGGATGTGAAACAAAACAAAGGGATCCGCGGCGCGGGATCCGGCCTGTTCCTGCAGCCTGCCGTCTTTTCCGCTTCCCCCGGCAGAGGCTGGGCGGCCTTCCTGATGGACTGCCTGCTGCTCTTTTTCGGCTTATTCGGCGCGGCGTGGGCGTTTCTCAGCGCTTTTTCCCTGCCCGTCGATCCGGTCTTCCCGCTTGTCCTGGCCGCGTCGTTTGCTTTGCTCTTCACGGCGGCGTACCGATGGCGCTTTGCGGATTTGATTTTATTCGTTCTGGCTGCCGGGCTGTGTGTGTTCCTCTGGCGCTTTCAGGAGGAGATCGTGCAGGGCTTCCTTGTCACGGCAAACTGTATGATGGCAGCCTTCACCGCGAATTCCCCCTACGCCTTTCCCACCTTTGTCACGGAGACGGCGGGGGAGGAGGAGGCCGCGCGCTGCGCCGCCTTCTTTGTGGGCGTTTGCATGGTGCCGGTGGCCGGCGCCCTTTCCTGGGCGACCGTGCGCCGCCGCAGTTTCGTGTTCAGCTTTCTCTTCACGTTCCCGTTCGTGCTTCCGGCGCTTTTCTTCACCATCACGCCGGATTTGCGGGCCATGGCTCTGCTTCTCTTTTTCTGGGGAGCACAGGCGCTGTTTTCCCGCAAGGGCCGCCGTTCCGGTGGAAAGCGTGATCCGGCTGAGGCAAAACGGCTTCCGGCGGGCGCCTTTTTCCCGGCCCTGCTGCTTGCGCTGGTGATAGGCGGCCTGTTTCTCGCCGTGCCGCCGCAGAACTATGAGCGCCCGCCGCAGGTGGAGGAATGGCGCGCGGCATTGGAGGACACGGCGCGCGATCTTTCCCGCCGTGCCGTGGACGCCGTCCGCTATCACGGCAGCCGTGACGAGACGGAGCTTTCCGAGCTGCAGCCCGATTTTTCCGGGCAGACCGTCCTTGAGGTGCGCAGCACGCAGGTGGCGGATCTGTATCTGCGCGGTTTCACCGGCAGCGTGTATAACGGGGACGGCTGGGGCCTTCTGCCGGACGAGGCCTATGCGGAGCTGCGGAATGCACAGGGCGGTTTTTCCACGCTGAACCTTCCCGGTCTGCTCGCGCAGTACAGCGCGGGTGAAATGCAGGTCTCGGTTCGCAATGTGGGCGGGGACAGAGGCATTCTGTATTTCCCCTATTATCTCACAACCCAGCCGGAGCAGTTTCCCGCCGCACAATATGTGGATGACGCTTCCCTGCGGGGCAATGTTTTCACTGCGCCGCAGGAGTACACGCTCTCCTGCCTGGATCCGGGGGCGGTTCCACTGGCCGGCAGCCGCTCTGTGGCGGCAGAGCTCTATGCCCAAAACGCCCTGGGGGAAAACAGTACGCAGCTTTATCGGATGGCAGGCTTTTATCTGGATGGCAGCGAGGGTTCCCGCCTGGCCATGGAAGCCCTTTACCGGGAGCCTGTGCCCGCGTCGCTTTCCCTGCCGGAGCCGGTAGCCACCCTTCTGGAGGAGGAGGCGACCTATTCCTCCTTTGTCTATGATCACTATCTTGACGTGCCGGAGGAATTGCGCACCCGCCTGCTCGATGCATTTGCTGTGGAGAGCGGCCCGCTCGAATTTAACGACGCCATCACCTGGGTGGAGGATGTGATCCGCCGAAGCGGCACTTATACGCTTGACGCGCCGCTTCCGCCGGGGGGCGAAGATTTTGTCTCCTATTTCCTCTTCACCAGCAGGGAAGGGTACTGCGTTCACTTTGCGAGTTCCGCCGTGCTGCTCCTGCGCTCCCTCGGCATTCCCGCACGCTATGTGGAGGGGTTTCCCGTCACGGCGGAGGAACTGTTTGAGGCAGGGGATGGGGGCTGGGCGTCCATCACGGACAGCCGCGCCCATGCCTGGGCGGAGGCCTATTGCCCCGGCTTCGGCTGGGTTCCCGTGGAAGCCACGCCCGGCGGCACCGCCGTGTTTGTCGATCCCGCGGAGATAGAGGATCCGGTTTCCCTGCCGGAGCCTGTTTCCTCCGCTGCGCCGTCCTCCGAGCCGGAAGCGCCGTCTTCGGCGGCGGATGCCGTTTCCTCGCGGCCCGTTGTCTCCGGCGATCCGTCCGAAGAGGAGGAAGGGGCGCCCTCTCCCGTTTGGGGCGTGCTGCTGCGCGCGCTTGCGGCCCTGTTCTGCGCCGCTTTGCTTGTGCTGCTGTTCCTGTTGCGCCGCGCCGTGCGCGGCCGCCGCTTCGATCGCCTGCCACCCAACCGGGCGGTGCGATCCATGTATCGCTATGCACTTTCCTTTGCGCGTTTTGGCGTGCCGATGGACGGCGAGCTCCGCCGTCTGGCGGAGAAAGTCAAGTTCAGCCGCTTCGGCGTGAACGAGGAGGAGCGCCGCGCCGCGCTTGCCGCCCTGGACAGGATGCGGCGGGAGGCGGCCCGTACGCTGCCCTTGTGGAAGCGCGCCCTGCTCTTCCTGCTGGCAGGCTGAGCGGGCGAGGCTTTCCAGTGAGCCGGCCAACGGCGCAAAGAGTTTTGTTCTGATGGAAAAGGAGGCCTTCAGTTGATGACGGAAGAAGAAAAAATTGCGGCAGGCGTGCTGTTTTGCCCGGCCGATCCCGCACTCAAGGCAATCAAACTGCATACGCACAACCTGAATGTGGCGTATAACGGCACGCGGGAGGATGAGACGGAGCGCCGCGCCGCTATTCTGGCGGAAATCCTCGGCTCCTTCGGCGAGGGAGGGTTCATCCAGGGGCCGATCGCCTTCCATTATGGCAAGCATACGCACATCGGCGCCCATTTTTTCGGGAATTTCAATCTTACCATAGAGGACGACGCGGAGGTCACCATTGGCGACCACTGCGATTTCGGCCCGAATGTGACGATTGTCACCCCGCTGCATCCCATGGTGGCGAGCGAGCGGCTGGCCATGCGCACCGCTTCCGGCGAAATCCGGCGCATGGTTTACGCGAAGCCCGTCCACATCGGAAACAACTGCTGGTTCGGCGCATCCGTCACCGTCTGCCCCGGCGTCACCATCGGGGATAACTGCGTGATCGGCGCCGGCAGCGTTGTCACGCGCAGCATTCCTGCAAACAGCTTTGCGGCCGGCGTGCCCTGCCGCGTGATCCGCACCATCACGGAACAAGACAGCATGATTCACAAGCCGGATGTTCTGGCCGGGAACGAGCCGCTGCCCGAAGGGGAGGATGATTGAAATGAAAATCGAACGGCTGCGCGTGCAGGGGCTGGAAAATCCCCTTGGCCTGACGGAACAGGCGCCGGTGTTCAGCTACCGCCTGGCCTGTTCCGGCGGGGAAACGGGGAAGGAAACGCTGCAGAGCGCCTGCCGGATTCTCGTGGCTTCTTCGCCGGAGAAGCTTGCGCGAGACGAAGGAGATCTGTGGGATTCCGGCGTTCTGCACACGGGTGCGGTTTCCGGCTTTGTATACGGCGGCAGGGCGCTGGAAGCCCGCCGCCGCTGCTGGTGGAAGGTGCAGGTGTGGGACGGCGGCGGCCGTGACTGCGGCTGGAGCGAGCCTGCCTATTGGGAGATGGGGCTGTTCCCGGAGGACTGGGAGGCCTCGTGGATCGGCCAGGGGGACGGCTGGGAGGGCGATCCCTCCGCCGCGCCGCTGTTCGCCTGCGATTTCGAGTCGCCGCTCGGGGAAATGGATCACGCGCGCCTCTATGTGAGCGGCCTGGGGCTGTTCTGCGCTTCGCTCAACGGCGCGCCGCTCGCCGATACGCTGTTCGATCCCGGCGAATGTGACGCGACGCGCTCCGTCTACTATGTCACTTATGACGTGACAAGTTTGCTGCGCGAGGGGCCCAACACGATCGGCATTGTGCTTGGCAACGGCCAATACACGAATTTCCAGTTCAACCCCGTCATGCGCAGCCTGCCGGACGGCGCGCTGCTCCCGCCGCACCGCTACCAGAAGGATGACGGCGGTTTTGTAAAACCGGGGATCGCCGGGCGGAAGAAGCTCATTGCCCAGCTGGAAATCACCGGAAAGGACGGTTCCCGCCGCCTGGCCGCCCTCTCGGACGGATCCTGGAGCTGGTTCGAGGGCCCCGTCGTCTTCCAGAACTGGTATGGCGGCGAGGATTATGACGCCACGCTGGAGCAGCCGGGCTGGGATGCCCCCGGTGCGGATCGCACGGGCTGGCTTCCGGCGCAGAAGATGGAGCCGCCGGCCGGTGCGCTCACGGGCCGTTTCTTCCCGCCGATCCGTATTGTGGAGCGCATCGCGCCTGTCTCTGTGCGCAGAACGGCGCATGGAACCTGGCTGGTCGACATGGGCCGCAACGGGGCGGGTTTCCCGGAGCTGCGCCTTTCCGGGACAAAGCCGGAGCAGCGCGGCGCATGGATTCACATGAAGCCTGCCGAGCTGCTTGCGGACGACGGCGAGAGCGTCGATCAATCGTCGTGCACGCAGAGCTGGAGCGAGCGCTACAGCTGCGAGATCCTCGATTCTTACCGCGTGAAGGGCTGCGGCGAGGAGATCTGGCACCCCTCGTTCTGCTACCAGGGCTTTCAGTATTTGGAGGTGCGCGGCTGGGAGGAGGAGCTCACCCCCGACGCGTTCCGCTTCTGCATCGTGCGCACCTGCTGCGAAAAGGAGGGCGGCTTTGCGTGCGGGGACCAGGCGCTGGACCGCATCAGCGACATGGTGGATCACTCGATGGAGAGCAACATGTTCGGCGCGTTCACCGATTGCCCGCAGATTGAGAAGCTGGGCTGGATTGAGACGAGCCATCTCATGTTTGCGTCGCTCGCCTCCACCTACGACATCAGCGGCTGGATGCGCAAAATCCTGCACGACATCAGCGATTCCCAGGTGGACGAAGCGCAGGCCCTGCTGCCCGGCAATGAGCCTGCCGGCTACGTGCCCGCCATCATCCCGGAATTTCAGCGCATTGTGGGCCTGCACCGCGATCCGAACTGGAGCGGCGCCTGTGTGTTCACGCCTTGGGCGTATTATGGCTATTACGGCGATGTATCCGTCCTCCGCAGCGCCTATCCCGTCATGCGGCGCTATCTGCAGTACCTGGCCGGCTTCCTGCAAAACGGCGTGCTCGAGGACTATGCGCAGATGGGGGAGTGGGGCCAGATCGACGAGTCCACGCCCGCCGTCCTGGTGGCCACCTGCTCGCTCTACCGCATGCAGCGCATTGCGTCCCGCGTGGCATCCATGCTGGGGAAACAGGAGGAAGCGGACGATTTCTCCCGGGAGGCTGACGCCACAAGGGATGCGTTCCACCGCCACCCGCTCTGCTATGACGCTCAAACGGGCGTTTACGGCAACGGCAGCCAGGCCAGCTATGGCTGTGCGCTGTTCAGCGGGCTTGTGCCGGAGGAGCGGAAGGATGCCGCCGTGCAGAAGCTTGTGGAAGCCGTGGAGCAGCGGGAAGACCATCTCTCCTCCGGCGAAGTCGGCCTCAAGCAGGTGTTCATCGCCCTGGCCGAAAACGGAAGGAACGACGTCGTATGGCGCATGGTTATGAACCCCACGGCGCCGAGCTACCGCGTGTTCGCGGACCGCGGGATGACAACGCTGCCGGAATACTGGAACTGCGACGAATTGTGGTATGGCATGGTGCGGAGCCGGAATCACGCCATGATGGGGCACGTGAAGGAGTGGCTGAGCGCGTGGGTGCTGGGTGTGCGCCCGCTGCAGCCCGGCTTTGCCGAAACGCTCATTGCCCCCTGGATGCCGCAGGGCCTTACGCGGATGCGCGGTTCCGTGGCCACTCCATACGGAAGCGTGACCGTCTCGTGCGAGCGCAAAAACGGCAGGCTGGAGGTGCAGGCGGAGGTTCCCGCCGGCATGCGCGCCGTCATTCGCCCGGCGGAGTAAAACCGGCCGCCGCCTGAAAACAGAAAAGTATATCTTGAAACGTCAAAACGGGCCGGCCTCTTCCTGAGGCCGGCCCGTTTTGACAGGAGCGCAGAGATGATTTTTTCACGCCTGTGCGGCCAGAAGATTGTGCAGGAAAATTCAGCCGCGCGCCGCCTGCGCCGCTTCGCGCGCCAGCTCCGTGATGGCGCCGAAATCGCCCGCGTCGATCAGCTTTTCCGGCGCGATCCAGCTTCCGCCGCAGCACAGCACGTTCGGCAGGCGCAGATACTCCGGCAGGTTGCGCAGGTTGATGCCGCCGGTGGGCATGAAGCGAAGTTTGGCATACGGCCCGGCGAGCGCCTTGAGCATGGCTGTGCCGCCCAGCACCTCGGCCGGAAAGAGCTTCACCGTGTCGAGCCCCATGCGCATGCAGGCTTCCGCCTCCGTCGGCGTGGCAACGCCGGGGATCACCGGCACGCCGTGCGCCAGGCAGAAGCGCACGACCTCCTCGTTTGTGCCGGGGCTCACAATGGCCTTCGCCCCGGCGAGCAGCGCTTCCTGCGCCTGCTCGGGCGTGAGCACCGTGCCGGCGCACACAGCCATCTCCGGCGTTTCCCGGCACACGGCGCGGATGGCGTCCGCCGCGGCGTCGGTGCGGAAGGTCAGTTCCATCACGGAGATGCCGCCGTCCAGCAGCGCGCGGGCCAGCGCCGGCGCTTTTGAGGCGTCCTGGATTTTCACAACGGGAATGATGCGTTCCTGTTTCAGTTTTTCAAAAAAAGTCATCGGTTATCCCTCCTGCGGTGTGCTGCGCATGAATGTTTCAAGCTGTTCCCTGTTGGGCAGGCCGGTGTTGTCGCCGGGGCTCATAATCTGCAGCGTGCCGATCGCGTTGCCGCGGCGCACGCATTCGCGCAGCGGCAGTCCTTCCGCCAGCGCGGAGATCACACCGGCTGCAAAGCCGTCGCCCGCGCCCACGGTGTCCACAATCCGCTCCGCGCGGAACGTGGGCTCCGCAAAGGCTTCCGTTTCCGTGGCTCCATAGGCGCCCTGCGCCCCCGTCTTTACCACCACGGCCTTCACGCCGCGTGCCAGATACCAGCGGGCGATCTCTTCCGGCGTGTCCTTGCCGCACAGGATCCGGCCCTCCTTCACACCGGGCAGAAACACGTCGGCATACTCTGCCAGGCGGTTGAGTGT
>ERZ1643250.682-NODE-682-length-33978-cov-64.218288_pt1 | contig 33978 bp, 26 predicted proteins | sample MGYA00579262_ERZ1643250 | MGnify/ENA primary metagenome ERZ1643250 (study PRJEB29033, sample SAMEA4952265) | chicken gut metagenome | biome: Broiler Chicken; feature: Gastrointestinal Tract; material: Caecum | place: Ireland | collected 2018 | study: Broiler...
TAGTAACTTGAAAAACCTTTATTTTAAAGGAAAATCACTTGACAATATAGGGAGGGAAAACACATTAAACTTGAAATCCGTAGCAGTCTGCATAAGATCAATATATTTCTTTACATCCAGAGACTCATTGAGATTTTTGAGAGGAAAGTAGCCCAGGAGTTTTTCAGGAGTTTCCTCGGAGATCTGTAAATCTTTCTCGCTTTGCCGTTGCTCTGCCAGCTGTTGATTTAATCGGGCAACCTCATCTTTGAAGAAAGCAACCGGGTCCTCGATTCCTTTCTCCTGAAGTTCGTGGACGTAACCAAGGGCTTTATAAGAACGGTGCGCGGTATTTTTCTTGCGTGGGTCATAAAAGCTTTCATAAATTTGAAGATAAGTGCCTTTATTCAGATTGGATTTTTTTAAAAAGTAAGCCATAAAATCACCTCTCCTCATTATAACACCATAACACCATTTAGTAAAGAGGTAAAAAAATATTTTGTCAAGTTTTAAAAAAATAAAAAAAGCCAGCAAATATGCTGACTGTAAGAATTCAGGAAAAGGATCACTCTTAAAGTATTATGGTGTTAAAACTGAAAGACGGGGGTTTTTTGTTATTTTCAATATAGCATTTCTCTATATTTTCTTCTATTGGTTTTTTGCTCTTTCTCAATGTTTTTTTGCGTACTTTTCCTCTTATATCCTCTGATTTTCTGTATTCATACAAAAAATTTCCTGTTATCAAAAGATTTCTCTGTATTTTTTCAGCAATTTTTGTTATATTAAATTTGTTCTTTTATTGTTTAACTGCTATAAATGAAAAAGGAGCGTTCCGCTATGATAAATTCTGATCTGTCCGAACCCTGGGCTTTCGGTCATAATATGACCATTAACGTTTCTTACGGCGACTTCTTCAGCTCTTTTCCTACCCACTGGCATAACTTTATTGAGATCATCGCCCCACTCTCAGATCCTTACTCTGTCCAGATAGGCAATGAAACTTATGCCCTGGATGAAAACTCCATCGCACTGATTCCTCCCCGGACACTCCATGCCATTACAAGATCTCCAGGACATCCTCATCTGATCATCCAGTTTCCAAACACTGTGCTTCAGCAGTTCCACGATTTTGTCCAATACCGCCGGATCCTGTATGGTTCTTGTATATTTCAGGCCCAAGATCCCGGTTTTGAAGAAAATCCCCTTTCTATTCTTTTAAAAATACTGGAATACAGCGAGAAAGACCTCCCCTTTAAAGAACTGCATATGTATGAGCTTTTACTGCATTTTTTTATCATAGTAGGCAATCTCAATCTATGTATAAAAAATCAGCTTTCTGACCGGAAAACTCCCCGTCAGAAAGCCGAAGATCAAAAGTTTGATTCTGTTACCAACTATATATATGAGCACTGCACAGAAAAGATCACCCTGGAAAAAACAGCGGCATTTGCCGGATTCAGCAAATATTATTTTTCCAGGATTTTCAAGGAACACTATCAGATGTCCTTCCCGGAATATATTGCATCCCTGCGTGTTGCAAAGGCTGCGGAACTGCTGGAAAACTCCTCTCTTTCCATACTGGAGATTGCTATGCGGTCAGGTTTTTCCAATCTTTCCTCCTTTAACCGCGCATTTAAAGAGGTTAACCACTGTACTCCCTCCCAGTTCCGGAAAATGGCGGACTTTTCTCTGGATTTCTAAAATGGGCCGGGGAGTTTTATCTGCCAATAGCGCAAAGCCATGAAAAGTCCGCCCATGAACTGCTTTCTTTTCCATAAGTGGACGCATATGGCCCAATGGTACAGCCCACAAACCCGCCAGAGGATTCTGTCGTATAATATTTCAAAGAAATCCCTTCTGCTACCGGCACTCTTCCTTTTCCCTGGTCCAGAAAGATTCCTGCTTTCTGATTTTCTGTTTTCAGATGTATTTCCAGCTCTTTCTTCTGTATCTGTTTTTCTGCCAGGATTTCTTCTTGTCCCTGAACCACCTGCGTTACACGAAAAACAAATTTTTCTTCTGTTTTTATCACTTCCATTTTCAGATGATTTTTCTGGTTTTGAAATAGCAAAAGCCCTACGGCATCCCCCTCTTGATCCAGCTCGAACTCCAGTCTCGTAGATATATGCATAGAGTAGGAGTTCTGACGAACACCCAGATACGAAAAAGCTGTATTTTCCTTTGCCTGCGCCTTTCTGGCATAAAGACGCAGATATCCTTTTCTGGCTTCTAAAGAATAGTTTTCTTCCGGTATTCGGCATACCCCCAATAAACGGGGGTCCAATTTCTCCTCCCCAAAATGAAGCAGCAGTTCTTCCTGAGCTTCTTTTGCAAAGCGGTGTTCCTTCAGGGGAATCTCCAGAAAGTTCTCCAAAAGGCCGCTTCCCGGACTGACAACCGGCCAGGCGTCTTCCCAATCTACTTTTGCCAGAAATGTCTCTCTTCCCAGGCTGCTCCCGCCGTGAAGTGTCCGACAGGCCAGCACAGCCATATACCATTCTCCATTTTCATCATCAAACAAGTCACCATGTCCTACACAGGTCACCGGAAAATTTTTTCCTAAATGCCGGTGTGTCAGTATCGGATTCCTTGGACATGCTTCAAAAGGCTCCTGAAGGCTGGAGCTTCTTGCGGCCATCACCGAATGTTCATATCCTGTTCCTCCTTCTGCATAGATCAGATAATAATATCCATCTTTTTTATACAGATGAGGGCCCTCCGGCCAGATCACAGAACGGGCAAAACCTTTCCAGATACGCCGGCTCTCTCCTATCAGCTTCATCTCCTTCAGATCCAGTTCCTGCAGCCAGATTTCCCAATCTCCATTGTGTTTTACTCCATCTGAATCCGGCCTGGTCCCAACATAGTAGCAGGTTCCGTCTTCATCAAAGAAAAGGCTGGGATCGATCCCCTGAGCCTGCGGTCCCAGATAATATGGTTCCGACCAGGGCCCTTTGGGATCCTCTGTCCGAACAATAAAATTTCCTCCCTGGTCAATATTTGTAGTGATCAGATAAAAAAATCCCTCATGAAATCGTATGGTAGGAGCAAAAATGCCTCTGGATATTTCATCACCTTCCAGTGGAAGCTGAGAAGACCGATCCAGCACATTTCCAAGCTGTTCCCAGTGCGCCAGATCCCTGCTGTGAAATATAGGGACGCCAGGAAAATAGGCAAAGCTGGAATTTACTAAATAAAAATCTTTTCCTACTCTGCATATGGAAGGATCTGGATAAAATCCCCTCAGCACAGGATTTTCTACTTTTGTCATCGTGTTCCTCCTTTTATAATACATAGCCAAATCCCAGGATTGTAAATTTTTTCTTCTCTTCCCCCGGCGCCGGAAGGATTTCCACTATATGCTCCCTGCTCTCTGCCTCGGAGAATAAGATTGCCGTGTTGCAGTGCAACCAGCCATTTATCCTGGGATCTGCCGTCATTTTATAATGACCATCTACAAAAACATTTACTTTACCTGTATCGTTTTCTCCTTCATCTTTAAATATCAAAAGCAAAGCCCGGCATAAGATGTTCAGAGTGAAAGGCTCTGTCTCTTCTGTCTGGCCGGTATACTGCCAGTTATAGGGAAATTGGGGAGTTCCATGTATATCCATATCAATCTCAACCTCCTGCAGTTTCTGATCCGTACCGCAAAAGCTCCCTTCTGAGATCCTGGCTTTTGAACAGAGTTCCTTTTTGTCCAAGAGCCTTACTCTTTCAAAGTCCTTTCCATAAACCGGATCTCTCTCCAGCAGACTTCCATCTGTATCATCCTGTCCGGCGTCCCCTTCATTCACCTTATCAAAAAGATATCCCAGACATTTTGCCATGATCGTATGTCCCAGATTTGTAGGATGGAACATATCATAAAAATACTGGTTTTTTGAAATCACCCGGCCTTCTTCTCTTTTAAGAGAAAATTGTGGCGATACCGCCTCTAATACGCTGACCATCGGCAGCCCGTAACGTTCCCCCACTGGCGCAAGCCGGGTCTGAAGGTTCCAGTCATTGGCAAATACAGAAAACAAAAGTACCACTGCCGGATTCCACGGCAGCCCTATAATCTTTCTTACCAGACTTTCAAAACAGATACCTTTTGTCTCATCGCCTTCATCATTTACTGCAAATTCTACCACTACCAGATCCGGCTGTTCTCCATTTCTTAAAACATCACGTTCAAACCGTATCATACCAAGTTCCGAAGGTGTTCCTCCAACCCCGGCTTTTATATATCGTACATTATCTCCAGTCCCGAATTTTTCCGCAAATGCTTCACAGGATTTCCTTGCATAACATTCTGTGTGAACAGGTACAGCTCCTGCTCCCTGCGTGATAGAGCCACCCAGATAAGCCAGTGTAACCGTCTCTCCCCTCTTTGCTTTTTCTATGACTCGTTTCAAACGATAAGGATTTCCCAGAGATAAGAGGGAATGAGCGATCATATTCTCCGCTGCTTTTCCGGAAAGATCCACTGCATCTTCCTCTCCCTGATCTGGTATTTTCCATTCCTCTCCCACATAAAGTTTAACACTGACAACAGCCGTCTGTTCCGGTATATCAAAATAAAACTGAATCTGCCCCGGCTCCTTGTCATCCTCGCTCCAGGAAATACCAGACAGGGAAATCCAATGCTCCACTCCGTCTGCTGGTATCCTTCCTGTTATAAGAGTTCCGCCGCCATAGATATCCTTTTTCCCATACATCTGAAAAACAAATTCCAGTTCTTTACAGGCTCTCCCTGCTTCTACGCAGATACCGATACACTTTACCAGATTACGGAATCCTTCTGCTGTTTTCAATGCTTCCAGTATTCTCTCATCTGTAATATTTCCAGAAATCTGGGCGCTGTTAATTAGTCTTCCATCATTTTCGTATAAAAAATGCCCCCCTCTTTTATCCGGCTGCTCTGTACCAAAAATCTCCTTCTCACGTACAATATAAAATCCCGGCAGTTTCTTCTCCGGATCTTTCGGTGCTTTAGGTCCTTCCATTTCTCATGATCCCGTCCTTTTCACTCTTTTCTCATATAATTAGTGCCTGGTCTGCACCTTATTTCCAGATTCTGTAATTCCCGCTTAATGCCAGCCATGCAAATATATATAGGAAATTATCATAATAACGCCGGCTCCCTTTTCTAAGCGGGGTATTCCAAAATTTTTTTATACATTCGCCTGAATAAGGGCCGTCCGCTGCCAGAGAGGCCTGTGCATTTGTCGCAATAACAGCTACCGGATGTAGTGCCTTTTCCTTAAGTTTTGTCCCGTCTATAAGAAAAACTCCGTCCCAACTGTCTTTTTCTCTCACACAGTAAAATTCCTGCAGCCTTTCTGCAATTTCTTTCTGCCACGGATCCCGATGGAACCAAAGTGCATCCAGGCCGATATTTGCCATAGTCCGGTATGCGTCGCTGTAATACCAGTCATGACGTCCAAACTGAGCTTCCGTACCTGTGTGGGGGATGCCGTCGTATTCCGCATATTCCGGTGAGAGTCCTGTGTCCGGATTGCAGGCCAAATGCAGGAATACCCGGCTGTTTCCCGCTGCTTCCCTCCAAAACATTCTATCTTCTTCATCTGCCCACAAAGCAAACAATTCATAGAAATGCGGCAAATGATAAGAAGGGTCCGTAAATTCCACACCGGGAATAAACTTGATCAACTTGTTGTCCCGGTTCCACATAGGCTCTCCGGAATGTCCCGGTTCTCCCTTATGGATACACTCCCGAAGGATTTTTCTGGCCTCTCCACTGTAATCAAAAATCCCTTCTCTGTCGCCCCATCGATTAGCGGCGAAGAAAAGAGCCATTGCAAAAAATTCTTCCCCATCTGGCGCCGGACCATCAGCATTAGGCGTTCCATCTGTACCGCAAGACCATATAAAATAATTTTTTCCTGGTCCTTCCTGTATCCGCATATAAGTGCATACCCATTTCCATAACCTGTCAAACTCTTTCTGTTTATTCATCTGAACACAGACCATCATGCCATAAGACATTCCTTCCGTACGCACATCATGATTTCCTGTGTCCTCCAGGTATCCCATATCAGATCCTGATTCATGATAGAACCTTTCGTCATCTGGCCCATAAAATATTGTTTGGAAGATTTTCTCAAGGCGGCTGGTGATCTCCTCGCTGTTGTATCCCTGTTCTTCAAAAAAATTCCGATATTTTCCTGTATAAAATGCTCCTTCCACTTTTCTTTATCTCCTTTCTGTTTTTCCGGATACTCCTCCTGATCCAGAGTAATATAAAACTGCCGCATTAAGCATGACAAAGAATCTGTCTGTTCTCAATATCAGCTTAACGCAGCAGTTTATTATAGACTTACTGCTTATTCTTTTACCCCGCCAATAGTCAGGCCTGTCACAAAATATCTCTGAAGGAATGGATACAGACAGATAATTGGCAGCATAGTCAGAATCGTTGCCGCCGCACGGACTGATGTAGGCGTAACACTTCCAATGGCATTTTTCATTGCCTCTGCAGAGCTTCCCTGATTTGTTACAGAAGACAGCAGCTTCATCAGCTCGTACTGAAGAGTTGTAAATTCAGGGCTCATACGGTTGTACAGCATGGCATCGAACCAGGAGTTCCACTGTCCTACCGCCACAAACAGGGCTACTGTAGCATATACTGGCTTGCACAGCGGAGATATGATCTTCAGAAAAATCGTCATATATCCCGCACCGTCCAGCTGGGCAGATTCCTCCAGACTGTCTGGGATCCCTGCCATATAAGTACGGATAACCAGCATGTTAAAGGCACTTACCATTCCTGGAATCACATAAACCCAGAAACTATTGGTAAGTCCCATGTTCTTATACAGCAAGAATATCGGAATCATACCACCGTTCACATACATGGTAATAACCCAGAATAGCGATAAGGATCGTTTAAATAAGAAGCGCTTTCTGCTGACAATAAAAGCCAGGATTGCATTAGCAAACAATGCTGTAACCGTTCCGAATATAGTTCGCAGTACCGTTATATAAGCGCCGGTAAGCAGATTATTTTTCTGAAGAACTGTAGTATAGTTCTTCATTGTAAATTTTCTCGGCAGCAGATAAATGCCTCCCCGGAGAGCATCTGTACCATCATTCAGTGAAATCGCCAATGTATTCAGCACTGGATATAAAGTAATAACCACAAAGGCAATCATAAACAACGTATTTAATACGACAAAAATCTTATCTGGCACAGATTTCTGGGCTTTCGATTTTTTCTGTTTTACTTCTTTCATTTTCGGCACCTCCTAAAACAGCCTCTCTTCGCCATTACGCTTCGCAATCTGATTAGCAATGACGATCAGAACAATACTTACAAAGCTCTTGAAAATACCTGCGGCAGTACCGATCGCATAATCGCCCTGACTGATGCCCCATTTCAGCACATAAATGTCAATCGTCTGGGATACACTCTGTACCAAACCATTTCCAAGCAGATACTGGATCTCGAAGCCCGCATTTAATACATTTCCCACATTCATAAGAAGCAGGATAATGATTGTAGGCTTAATACCCGGTAAAGTTACATGTTTAATCTTGGCCCAGCGGCCGGCACCGTCCATACTGGCCGCTTCATAGAGAGATGGATCAATAGATGTGATAGCCGCCAGATAAATAATCGCATTCCAGCCAGTCTCTTTCCACACATTGGCAAACGCTACGATAGGCCAGAAATACTTTGTATGAGCAAAGAAATTTATAGGTTCATCAATCAGATGCAATCCTACCAAAAGTTCATTAATAATACCAGATCCCGACAGGGCATCATGCAGAATACCTGTTACAATGATCCAGGAAAGGAAATGGGGTAAGTAGGAAATTGTCTGAACGACTTTCTTACCTCCTTTTGACTGTACCTCATTTAAAAGAATAGCAAACACAATCGCCATGATAAAGGTTGCCGCCAGGTTGATCACACCCATTGCCAGAGTATTTCTGATAACCCGGACAAAGGTCACATCAGAAAACAGCTGTTTAAAATTTGCAAGTCCCACAAAAGCGGAGTGGAATAGCCCGTCCTTAGGTTTGTAATCCTCAAAGGCCATCACCCAGCCGCCCAGCGGGAGGTAATAGAAAATAATCCCATAGATCACGATGATCAATGACCAGAAGATCAGAACCTTCTGCCTTTTGATCTCCTTCCACGTAATCTTCGGTGTTGGTTCCGCTACATTTTCTTTTCTTCTCCTTTTCGCCATAGAAGCCATAATCTCACTCCTTTTCTATAAAACAGGCAGATGCCCTGTTTTTCTTTCTCTGACATCTGCCCATTTCTTTCAGAATTTTACACTTTACTGATACTTCGCAGCCTCTTCCATTCTTCTGTCTAATTCCTCCTGCATCTCATCTAAGAATGCCTGGGGATCACAGCTTTCATATGCCTCCATATATTCATCCCAGGCTGCATCAAAATCTTCTGCCATAACAACTTTTGGAAGATATTCATGCTTGATTTCTCCCATTTTTGTCAGCGCCATACCTCCAGGAGTACTGGTAGTCATATTATTGGAATAAGAATACATCGGATACCATGGGCCCGGTGCCTCGCTGGTCCCCAGCATATCCACGTAGGTTTCTGCGCCATAGGCTTCAAAGCATTTTTTTACATCATCGCTTAATCCATCGAAAAATTCTGTAGGCTGATACTGTGGCTGCATAGCGTTAATACCGTCCCTGCTGGTTCCTGCATACTGTGGAAAATAGGAATATGTACACAGGTGCGATGCCTTATAAGCAGTATCAGATGCCTCAAGTCTCTGTTCTTCTGTCTTGTAGAAAAGTCCGTTTTCATCTACCTCGTAATCTTCTCCTTCTACACCCCAGTAACGCAGATCATGAACCTCCTGGCTCAGAAGGTCGTTAATAAACTGAAGGGCACCCTCCACATCCTCACAGCTTGTTGTGATTGCAAGACCGCTGGCCTCATTCAACACACTGCCGGAGCAGTGCCACTTATTCTGGATCCCTTCCTCAATAGTGATTGGAAGAGGAACATAATCGCAGCCCTGCTCGTCCAGTCCCTGCTGCTTTAAGGAATCATTTACATTATAGGCAAAGTTCCACCACTGGTCGATCATGCCCAGTACACGTCCTGTGGAAAGTTTTGCGATATACTCATCATAGGTCTGTGTAAAGGATTCCGGATCTACAATGCCTTTATGATATTCTTCATTCAGCTTCTGGAAGTATTTCACTGCCGTAGGTGTCGTATTATAATCGATCACCTTTAATTCCTCAGGATCTACGATAACTGATCCGTCATTTGGATAACCGTCCAGGAACTGAGGTGCATTCTCCAGACAGAAATATCTCCAGTCCTCACAAAGTATGGTATATGGAATATTCTCAGTACCATCTTCCATGGTCGGATTTGCTTCCTGATAGGCTTCGATCAGATCAAAATACTGATCCATAGTCTTTACTTCCGGATAGCCAGCCCACTCCAGGACTCTGGTCTGGATCCAGAACGCTTCGTCATTATGAGTCGTCGCCTTTTCCTCTCCGTAAATGTTCTGGAACTGATTGATCCAATAAATATGCCCGTCCTCCTGACGAAGCTTATCCCATTCCTGATCAGTCAAGTATTCCTTGATATTCGGATAATCGTCAATATAATCATCTAAAGCTACCAATGCGCCTGCATCATATAGCTGTGCCATACCGTCTCCACCGTCAATAAAATCCGGATATTCTCCCCCGGCGATCATAGTTCCCACAGCCTCTTCTGCCGTCTGTCCGGTCAGCCAGGTTTCCTTGCACTTTGCACCAGTAATTTCTGCAATTTTCTGTTGAATCTCATTGTCATCATTTATCTCCGTTCCGGGCACAGCAAAAAAGGCTGTAAATTCTTTTACTCCTCCCTCCTCAGAACTGCCCTCTTTGTCCCCGCCGCCACAGCCAGCTAAAAGCGTGGAGAGCATTGCAACTCCCATAAGAGCTGCCAGCATCTGCTTTTTCTTCATCTCGCTTCCTCCTTCAATTTTGATATTATTATTCTATCTATTTCTTCTTTTTGTTACAACCTGACAAAAATAGAAAAAAGACAGGACAAAGTTTAGTTTTTTTTCACTAAACCATATCCTGTCTTTAGATTTTCCGCGATTATGTATGATTCCGGAACTTTTTTCGATAGCTTGTGGGAGTACACCCCTTCACAGAAATAAAGCGGTTGATAAAATAGTCCAGATCCCGGTATCCTACCTGTTCCGCCACCGCATAGATCTTATCTTCTGTCCGCAGGAGATACTCCGCTGCTTTTTCAATCCGATAATTGTTCAGATATTCTTTAAAGGGGATCCCATACTGCTTTCGGAACATCTGTCCCAGATAAGCGCTGTTTACATAATATTTTTTACTCAATTCCTTCAAGGTAATATTCTCATAGTAATTCTCCCTGATCTCTTTCTCCACCTTTGCCAGCACGCTTCCCTGCGTATTTCTTCGCAATTCGCTGAGATAGTCTGCATACTCCAGCATAAACGTTTCAAAATTTTCCCGGCTTCCACGTACCATTTTGGTATCAAAGGAATTTTCCCTGATATAAGAAATAATCTCGTTTTGATCCACGCTGTCATCCTGGGCCAGTCCCAAATGAGTCAGCCGCACAAGAAGATAATTCATATTGATCCGTATCATTCCCGGTTCCATATCCGCTCCATTTATTTCATGGAAAACCGTTTCTACAATTCCCTTTATCCTATCCCTATGGTTTTCCTCAACTGCTTTCAGCAGTTCTTCTATAATCTCTTCGCTTATGATCTTACCGCTTTTCTCCGTTGTTCTCTCTGAATAATACCGGATGCGCTCAGCTGCATCAAAGTTTTGAAAACTGAGAGCCATTATCGCCGTATGAAAAGAGCGGTAGATATCTTCAACTTTCTCTACTTTATCGCCTACATAAGCGGTGACAGGTATCTCAATCCCGTCCTGTACATGATTCAAAAGAGCCCGCAAAAATGTTTCTTCTGTCATATTTGCTTTCCCGGCCTGATGCACATCATAAAGCATACCAACATCATACCATTCTTCTCTTCCTGCCAGATCCATAAAAACAAAATAGCCGTCTGCATCTCCCAGGTATTGTCTGCATCTGGCATAAACACCTTTCTGCGCACACCTGATGGTCTGCGGTTCCATAATCTTTTCTCCGCTTTCCAATGCCAGGCAGACATAGCGAAGCCCTTCAGGCGCTTCTACTTTCTGGGATATGTACTCTACGGCTTCCCTGTCTCCCCTTCCCAATAAAATGGACTGCATATACCGTGCAAAATATGCCTGTTTCATTTTTTCTTCCTGAGATCTCTCATTCTCTCTTTTGTTATACAGCTGGTTCACCCTCTCCAGAAGTTCCGAAAGCTGTTCTTTCTGCACCGGCTTTAAAATATAATCTGTACATTTATATTTAATCGCCTGCTGAGCATAGGAAAACTCTCCATAGCCGCTGACGATCACAAAAAATGCCTCCGACACACTCTCTTCTCTGATTTTTTTCAAAAGCGTGATACCATCCATCACCGGCATCTTAACATCTGCCAGGATCAGATCTACTTCATTGGTTTTCAGAAAATCCAGAGCTTCTTTTCCATTATAAACCATTCCTGCAATTTCATATCCCCACTTTTCCCAGTCTATCAGCACAGAAAGCCCCTGTGCGATAAAAGGCTCATCATCTACTAACAGTACCTTCAGCATCTTTATCCCCCTCCCTAAAATATTTCACAGGCGCTGATATTGTCACAATGGTTCCCACCATTTTCTCGCTTTCCAGTGAAAAATGAATATTCCCCTCTGTCTGCATCTTCAGCCTCAGGCATGCGTTGATCACACCTACTCTTCCTTTTTCCCGAAGCATCTCAATATTTGCGTTTTCCATTCTCTCACGCAGATAATAGAGATAGGACTCCGGCATACCGCTTCCTGTATCTTCCACTTCCAAGTAAAGCTTTTCTTCCTGCCGATATGCTTTCACAAAAATCCAGCATTTCGCCGCCTTATCTTCAATCCCGTGTACACAGGAATTTTCTGCGAAAGTCACAAGAGAAAGTTTCGGAATTTTATAGCCTGCACATTCCTCCTGGATTTCTATGGAATAGGAAAGGCGGTCTCCAAAACGATATTTCTGCAATCTCAGATAAGCTTCTACAAATTTCTTTTCTTCTCCTATAGTTACCATATCCGTTCCCCACTCTACATACTGTCGTTCCATAACAGCAAGCTGCTCGATCATATCTGCAGTCTCATACTCTTGTTTCAATACGCTGCGCATCCGGATATTCTCCAGTACATTAAAAAGGAAATGAGGATTTATCTGCCCATGGAGGGCCAGCAGTTCCGCTTTCTGTCTTGCAATATTCATCTCCTGCTGTTTCAGCCTGCTTTTATAAACTGTTTCGATCAGGGAATTGGTCTTTTGGGCCATAATATTGTAATTACGCATAAGAGAGGCAATTTCATCCGTTCCATGGATACTTTTAATTTCTTCCAGACGTCCTTCCACGCTGTAGTTGAAAATCCGGCTCAGAAAGCCGATGCGTTCCACAAAATTTCTCCGAAGCGCATTCATAAAAATCCATGGAAACAACACATTTATCAGAAGCATCAGTACCAGAATCGGAAAGCTTTTAATCATAACCTCTCCCACACCGCTGCTGTAAGGTATCACATAGATAGTCAGTTCCTGTCCGTAAAACGCCATTCTTTCCGTATATTCCCCGCTTCTATACCCCACGCTGCTGATATAAGAATAATTCTGACTGCTGTTGCCCAATCCGGTATTGGATAGCAGAATCTGTCCCGTTTCGGAGCAGACGTACACATCACCTCCATAATTCGCCATTGTCATTCCCTGGTTGATGGCATTATAATCCAGATCTATTCTCAGGAGCTTATTGTACTTATCCCGCTTATATCGGTCCAGTTTCCGTACAAAAGACAGCTTTTTCACCGGGCTTGGGTTGGTCGGCCCTGCATCCTCATAGTAAAAATACATCTGCATGTTCTGTCCGGAATCCATAAAATCCCGATACCATTTTTCCTCTTCCACAGATTCCATACGCCAGAAGCGTCCGCCGTTGACGATGGTGCCGTTATCTGCATACATCCGGATAATGGAATTGCTGGTTCCCAGCGAGCTGTCAAAAAGAGAGTCTTTCAGCAGTTCCTGATACTGATTATAATAATCCAGCGTCGATTGAAATTCTGTATTCAGAAACTCATTGATATACTTGTTAAAGTAAATATTCTTGGAAAGCATGACTGTCTCCTCCGCAGCGCTGTTTAAACTATATTTCACAGCGCTGACGATGCCTCTGCTTGTTTCCTGTTTCGTATCATATTCTCTTTTGACGATCAATCCGATGATCACTGCATCCGTCAATACCAATGGAAGTATCATACAGTAAAAATACAGCAAAAACAATTTTTTTTTGATCTTTAGATTGTTAAGGCGATCATCCAGCCAGTTTCGAAATCTTCCCGTCATGGTAGTTCTCCTCATCTGTCTTTTCCGTTTCATCCTTCTCTTTTCAGGCAGATCACATTCCAAGGCATTTTTCCAACTCTGCTTTTATACTGCCGTTTCCTTTCCATCTCGAAGACCCGTTTCCATTTAAAACTGCAAAGCTGTTCCTCTGTATTTACGACCTTCGGGGCCTCCCCAGCAGTATAAGCATTTTCCAGAAGCTCCTTGATCAACAGCGTCTTATCTGCATAATAATATCCCTGTTCTCTGATCTTTTCAAAATCATCTACGCCAATAGGCAATGGTTTAAACCTCATGCACTCACCTCTTTCCCCTAAGTATATACCATCACCCCTCCCAATTCCAGCAGAATTTCCTCAAGCCAGCCCAGACTCCACCTCACATTTTCTATACACGCAGAAAGCCCCCTGTGTTTTCTGCGAATTTGTCGAGCATGGTTTGAGACCTCAGAATCAAACCAGCGCAGACTGAGCAAGAAAACACAGGGGGCTTCCATCCCGTCTATAAATAACTATGACAGTTCCAGTTTTCCAGTATACAACTGATAGTAGGTTCCCTTCAGAGCCAGCAGCTCTTTATGGGTACCTCTCTCGATGATCCGTCCGTGTTCCAGAACCATGATGGCATCACTGTTACGGATAGTGGACAGTCTGTGGGCAATAACAAATACGGTACGCCCTTTCATCAGGTTATCCATACCCTGCTGGACAATACGCTCTGTACGGGTATCGATGCTGGAGGTTGCCTCGTCCAGGATCAATACCGGCGGATCTGCAATAGCCGCTCTGGCAATAGCCAGCAGCTGCCTCTGGCCCTGTGACAGTTCCTCGCCGTCTCCGGTAAGTACCGTGTCATATCCTTTTGGAAGCATATTGATAAACTGGTCTGCATGAGCCAGTCTTGCTGCCGCGTAAACTTCCTCGTCTGTAGCGTCCAGTTTTCCGTAGCGGATATTCTCCATAATGGTTCCTGTGAACAGATGAGTATCCTGAAGAACGATTCCCAGGGAATGACGGAGATCTGCCTTCTTGATCTTGTTGATATTAATTCCGTCATAACGGATCTTACCGTCCTGTACATCGTAAAATCGATTGATCAGGTTGGTGATGGTTGTCTTTCCTGCTCCGGTAGAACCTACGAAAGCAACTTTCTGGCCTGGCTTTGCATAGAGGGTCAGGTCGTGGAGTACCATATGGTCATCCGTATATCCAAAGGACATATCGAAGAATCTTACATCGCCTTTCAGCTCTGTATAGGTAACGCTTCCGTCTGCCTGATGAGGGTGTTTCCATGCCCAGAGGCCTGTACGCTCCTGGCACTCTGTAAGACTTCCGTCTGGATTTCTCTTTGCATTTACAAGAGTAACATATCCGTCGTCTACTTCCGGCTCCTCATCGATCATATTGAAGATACGCTCTGCACCTGCCAGCGCCATGATAATGGAGTTAAACTGCTGAGCAATCTGCATAAAAGGCTGCGTAAAGCTTCTGGTAAACTGAAGATAAGAAGCCATAACACCCAGAGTAATTCCTCCGATTCCTGCTACAGAAAGGACACCGCCGAAAATAGCTGTAAGAACGAACTGCAGATTTCCCATGTTTCCGATAATAGGCCCCATCATACTTGCAAAGGTATGTGCAGAAGATGCACTTTCGAAAAGTCTTTCGTTTAATCTGTCAAAATCTTCCTCTGTCCTTCTCTCATGGTTGAAAACTTTGATAACCCTCTGTCCATTCATCTGCTCTTCTACATATCCGGTAACATCAGCCAGGTCGATCTGCTGTCTGATGAAATATTTTCCGCTGTTTCCTCCCACGTATCTGGCTACAAGGATCATCAGCAGGATGACCAGCACTGCCAGGGCTGTCAGGATGGGGCTTAAAAACAGCATGGAAATAAAGGTTACTACAATAGTAAAGCTGGACATGAGCACCTGTGGGATAGACTGGTTGATCATCTGTCTCAGGGTATCCGTATCATTAGTATACAGACTCATGATAGAACCGTTTGTATTCTGGTCGAAATAACGGATCGGAAGAGTCTGCATATGCTCAAACATCTCGTCTCTTACTTTCTTCAGCACGCCCTGGCCGATAATAACCATCAGGCGGTTGTACACAAAGCTGGCGATAACGCCCAGTATAAAAATACATGCCAGAACTGCCATTGCCTGATACAGCTCTGTGAAATTCGGATTCTGCTGTCCCACCAGGGGAAGAATAAAGTCATCCAGCAGGAATCTGAGAGAAAGTGACACAGCAATAGAAGAGATAGAGGTCATAAGTATACAGATCAATACAATGATAAACTGTACCTTATAAGGCCCTGTCACATATTTCAAAAGTCTTCCTGCTGTCTTAAGGGTACCTGCGTTTACCTTTGGCTTATCATTTGGTTTACTCATTCTCTTCACCTCCCTTAATCTGCGATTCATAAATCTCACGGTAGATGGCATTGGTCTTCAGCAGCTCTTCAGATGTTCCTATACCGTTGATCTCACCATTTTCCATAACAATGATCATATCCGCATCTTCCACAGAAGAGATCCTCTGAGCGATAATGATCTTGGTAGTATCCGGTATTTCCTCTCTGAATGCTTTTCGGATCAGAGCATCTGTCTTGGTATCTACCGCACTGGTAGAATCGTCAAGGATCAGGATCTTCGGTTTCTTAAGCAAAGCTCTTGCAATACAGAGTCTCTGCTTCTGACCGCCGGAAACATTATTTCCGCCCTGTACGATCATAGTATCGTACTTATCCGGGAATTCCTGGATAAAACTGTCGGCCTGAGCCAGCTTACAGACTCTCTGCACCTCTTCATCTGTAGCCTCCTCATCACCCCAGCGGATGTTGTCGTAGATGGTACCTGTAAACAGCACGTTTTTCTGCAGTACCATAGATACCTGATCACGAAGAGATTCCAGTTTGTACTCCCGTACATCTACGTCTCCTACTTTTACGCATCCTTTTGTTACGTCATAAAGCCTTGGGATCATCTGCACCAAAGTAGATTTGGCGCTTCCGGTCCCTCCCACGATACCGATCATCTGTCCTGACTTAATATGGAGATTAACATTCTTCAGAGAAAGATTTCCTCCTTCTCCCGAATAACTGAAGTCTACATTCTCAAAATCAATATCTCCGTTGGCTACCTCTGTCCTTGCATTTTCTTTATCAGACATCTCAGGAACTTCATCCATGACCTCTGTAATACGGTCTGTAGAAGCCTGGGCGATCATGATCAGAACGAAAACAAAAGAAACCATCATCAGAGAAATGAGGATCTGGATAGCATAGACGATAACACTGGTAAGCTCACCAGTCTCCATGGTTCCAAAGACAATACTCTTTCCTCCGATATAAACCATACAGAGCACTACCAGATATATGGTAAACATCATTACCGGATTATTCCATGCAACGATCTTCTCTGCTTTTGTGAACAGTTTATAAACAATACCGGAAATCTTATGGAACTTCTCGTCCTCATGTTCTGCTCTTACATAAGCCTTTACTACTCTGGCTGCATTTACATTTTCCTGGACCGTATTATTCAGTACGTCATACTCATCAAATACACGGATAAAATGAGGATGGGCCTTTTTGGCGATAAAAATAAGAATACCGCCCAGAATCGGCACGGTGATCAGCAGCATCAGGGCAATATCCGCATTAATGGTCAGCGTCATGATAAGAGACAGCACGATCATGATCGGCGCTCTTACCAGCATACGAATGGTCATCATATACGCCATCTGGATGTTGGTGATGTCTGTTGTCAGTCTGGTTACCAGACTTGAGGTTGAAAAATTGTCAATGTTCTTAAATGAAAATTCCTGTATTTTATAGAAAATATCATGCCTCAGATTCTTGGCATATCCAGAGGAAGCGATGGCTCCCATCTTACCTGCCATTGCGCCGAAAAACAGCGACACCATAGCCATGATAACCAGCACTACACCGATACTCAGTATGTATCCCATATCTCCGTTGGCGATACCTACATCGATGATCCTGGCCATAAGAAGTGGAATCAGCACTTCTATCAAAACTTCAAAGATTACGAGAATCGGCGTCAAAATAGATTCCTTTTTATATTCTCGTACAGATTGAAGCAGTTTCCTATTCATACATTTCTTCCCTTCCTTTCATATAATCTTCTTCTTTGGCTAAATTTTCGGACATTTTCTTCAGCACCTTAAGACAGGTCTTGTAGTCCTCCTCGGTCACTCCCGCCCGCAGCTTTTCTTCCACAGTCCGGATATTTTCCATTACTTCCCTCTGTATGGTAATGGCCTTTTCCGTGGGAAGGATCCTTTTCATCCTTCCATCCCGTTTAGAGGACTTCCTTTCGATAAAGCCCTTCCTCTCCATGAGCTGAAGTATTTCCGTAACGGTAGACTTGCTGACTTTGAATTCTTTCTCAAGATCCTTCTGGTATACAGGATTCTCCAGGGATCTGACAAGAATATAATGCAGCACACGGTTCTGCATGGTAGTCAGTCCGCAGTCTTTCCAGGTGTAGAAAAAAATCGTCCGTTTCAGTTGATGGGATACGATATTGATGATTCTTCCCGCATCCTCTTCCCTCTTGGGATTTTCCTGAATCAACTTCTTTTTTTCCATTCTCTCACCTCACTGAATTAGTTCGGGTTCCAAATAGTTCGTTTCCGAACCAATATCATTATACGGCCCTTGTTCTGTATATGTCAATGCATAAAAATAGAAAAAAAGTATGTTTATTTTCAGGAGTTTTAGTCAAAAAAACAGAACCGCCTAAGTCCTGTTTTTCTGTACTTATCTTCAATTCTTCTCTGGCGGTCCTGTTCTTTTTTAACTTGCTCTCTTCATCAGATTTCAGCTGTGGCCTCTTTCAGCCATTCTCTTTCTTCTTCAATCAGCATAGGGCCTATAGTATCATATACTCTCCTGTGATAATCGTTCAGCCACTCCAGTTCCTCCCGTGTCAGCATTTCCGGAAGAATCGCTTCTCTTTCATAAGGCACCAGAGTAACCGTCTCAAATTCCATAAACTGTCCGTATCCGTTCTTCTCCGCTTTTTTACAGAGGAGGAGATTCTCTGTACGGATTCCGTATCTCCCCTCCAGGTACAGGCCTGGCTCGTCAGAAGTAAGCATTCCCTCTTCCAAGGGTGTTGCATTCCCTCTTCTTCCATTTGCCCTTATCTTCCAGTTAATATTCTGAGGGCCTTCATGTACATTCAGAAGATATCCTACCCCGTGTCCTGTTCCATGGTTAAAGTCCAGTCCGCGAGCCCAAAGAGGACCTCTTACCAGCACATCCAGATTTGCTCCACTGCATCCTTCCTGGAATTTTGCCATAGCAAGGCGGATATGCCCCTGAAGCACCAGAGTAAAATGTTCTTTCTGCTCTCTGGTCAGTTCTCCCACTGCAATAGTCCTGGTAATGTCTGTGGTTCCCTGCCAGTACTGTCCGCCAGAATCAATCAGGAAGAATCCCTTGGGCTCCACTTTAGCATAGTCTGTCTCCGTAGGAGCATAGTGGCACATTGCCGCGTTTGGACCATAAGCACAGATAGTCTCAAAGCTCAGGTCCAGACAGTCTGGATCTTCCATACGGAATTTTTTGCTCTCTAAAGAGGCGCTGTACTCCGTCACATCTCCTCCCGGCACGTTCTTTTTCAGCCAGTAAATAAACCGGCACATAGCCCTGGCATCTTTAATATGAGCCACTTTCAGATTTTCCATTTCTACCGGATTTTTATTTCCTTTAAAAATTGCTGCCGGATTTGGACGGAAAATAATCTCCCTTTTCTGTGGAATATTTTTATACAGAGAATAGTTTGTACACAGATCCTCCAGCATTACCTTCTGAGAATCCTCCAGTTTTTTCACATCTTCATAAACCTGGAAGTAGGGGTGCAGCACCACGCCTGCCTTTTCCAGCTCTTCTCTGACCTTTGAGGACACAGCCTCTTCCTGTACATAAAAATGTACCTGGTCCATAGTCAGTATCACATAGGAAAGGACTACCGGATTATATTCAATATCATTTCCTCGGATATTCAGCAGCCATACAATGTCATCCAGACTGGAGATTACATGGATCTGAGCACCTGCCTCTTCCATCTCTCTGCGGACTCTGGCAATCTTCTCTTCTCTTGTTTCTCCTGCATATTTCACATCCAGGATATAAACCGGCTCTTTTGACATCTGAGGACGGTCTGACCAGATTTTTCCTGCCAGATCATCCTGGCACTTAAAGGTTCCTTCTTTCTTTTCCAGCAATTCTTCATACTTTCTGCCCTCGGCAACACTGATGGTCCGTCCGTCACAGCCCAGGCATCCCTTCTGAGGCAGAACCTCTTCAATGAATTCTTCTACTGTAGGCACCCCTTCTTCTCCCATCTTCATAAGGGTCACCCCTGTGCCGGCAAGCTGCTTTCCAGCCTGGATAAAGTATCTGCCGTCTGTCCAAAGGCGGGCCTCATTTTTTGTGACAATAAGGGTTCCTGCGGAACCGGTAAATCCAGAAAGCCAGGCTCTTGCCTTAAAATAATCTCCTACATACTCTGACTGATGAAAATCTGCAGTAGGCACCAGGTACACATCGATTCCCGCCAACTGCATTTCCTGCTGCAGTTTTGCAATCCTTTCTTGATTTACATTCATTTTAACCCTTCCTTTCTCTTAATGAATTCCCTTCATGGTGAGAGAAATTCTCTTTTTCTTCATGTCTACGCCCAGAACCTTTACTTCTACAATATCTCCTACGCTGACAGCTTCCAGAGGATGCTTGATATACCGGTCTGTCATCTGAGAAATATGTACCAGGCCGTCCTGGTGCACGCCGATATCTACAAAGGCACCGAAGTCAATAACATTCCGTACGGTTCCTTTCAGGATCATTCCTTCTTTCAGGTCTTTCATCTCCAGTACATCGGTACGGAGGATTGGTCTGGGCATTTCTTCTCTGGGATCTCTTCCCGGTTTTGTCAGCTCCTTCACCATATCCCGGAGGGTCATTTCTCCAATTTCCAGCTTCTTGGCCATCTGACCATAATCTTTCACATAATATACTGCCGGGCCGTTAAAAATGTCTTCCGGTTTCATTCCCATCTGTGCCAGGAATTTTTCTGCTGCTTCATAAGATTCCGGATGTACGCTGGTACCATCCAGAGGGTTCTTTCCTCCCCGGATGCGAAGGAATCCGGCACACTGTTCAAAAGCCTTCGGTCCCAGCTTTGCTACCTTCAGAAGTTCTTTTCTGTCTTCAAACCTTCCGTTCTCTTCTCTGTAAGCCACAATGTTTTTGGCAATTGCCTTGGAAACGCCGGACACATATTCCAGAAGAGAGACAGAAGCTGTATTCAGGTCTACGCCCACCCGGTTTACACAGTCTTCTACCACTCCGGAAAGTGCTTCTCCCAGTTTCTTCTGGTTCATATCATGCTGATACTGTCCCACACCGATAGATTTCGGGTCAATCTTTACCAATTCTGCCAGGGGATCCTGAAGTCTTCTGGCAATAGACGCCGCGCTTCTCTGTCCTACGTCAAAATTCGGAAACTCCTCCGTAGCCAGCTTGCTGGCAGAGTATACAGAAGCCCCTGCTTCATTGGTGATCACATACTGGACCTTCTCAGGAATCTCCTTTAAAAGCTCCACGATAACCTGTTCAGATTCCCTGCTGGCAGTTCCATTTCCCACAGAAAACAGGGTAATGTTGTATTTTTTAATAAGCTTTTTCAGCGTCTCTTTAGCTGCAGCGATCTTTGCCGGAGTAGTCGGCGCTGTAGGATAGATAACTGTAGTATCCAGAACTTTACCTGTAGGGTCTACTACTGCCAGCTTACACCCTGTACGGAAAGCAGGGTCCCAGCCCAGAACTACCTGCCCCTCGATAGGCGGCTGCATCAGAAGCTGTTCCAGGTTTTTCTTAAACACCTTGATAGCTCCGTCCTCGGCTTTTTCTGTCATGTCACTGCGGATTTCTCTTTCAATAGCAGGAGCGATCAGACGGCGGTAACTGTCTTCCACTGCTGCTTTTAAGATTTCTGAGGTATTGGGATTATCTTTGGTGATCACCTGTTTTTCCAGATAGCGGAGAATATCTTCCTCCGGAGCCTGGATCTTCACAGTAAGGATCTTCTCCTTTTCTCCACGGTTAATGGCCAGCACTCTGTGGCCTGCCACTTTGGAAACCGGTTCCTCATATTCATAGTACATATCGTATACTGTAGATTCCTCTGGCTTTTTCGCTGCAGATACCAGAAGGCCGGATTTCATGGTCATCTTCCGGATACGGATACGGTAGTCTGCCTCATCAGAGATACTTTCTGCCACAATATCCATAGCTCCTGCCAGAGCTTCCTGAGGCGTTTTTACTTCCTTTTCTTCAGAGACAAAGGCTGCTGCCTCTTCTTCCATGGTCTTCTGTGTCATCTGCAGGAGCAGGATATTTGCCAAGGGCTCCAGTCCTTTTTCTTTTGCAATGGTAGCTCTTGTCCTTCTCTTTGGACGATAAGGCCGGTAAAGGTCTTCCACTACCACCAGGGTCTCTGCTTCCAGAATCTGTTTTTTTAATTCTTCTGTCAGTTTTCCCTGTTCTTCAATACTGGAAAGTACCTGGTTTTTCTTATCCTCCAGATTTCTCAGATAGTTCAGTCGCTCGGAAAGGTTACGGAGCTGTTCATCGTTTAAAGCCCCGGTGACTTCTTTCCGGTATCTGGAAATAAAGGGGATCGTATTTCCTTCATCTATCAACTTAACAGCAGCTTCTACCTGCCATTTTTCTACTTTTAATTCCTGGGTGATTTTCTGAATAATATCCATATAATAACTGTCCCTTTCTTTTGATTCTTTAACCCATAAAACTCTAACACGTATTTTCCTAAAAATCAAGGAGGTCTTGCCCCCTTTACCCATACATGCTAAAATAGGGAAAAACACTACAGAAACGAGGTTCTAACTTATGGACAATCCAACAGAAGGCAACTACTATCAGCCTTATCGTCCGGAGGATCCGGCACCTGCTCCGCCTCCCCGGTATTATGACGGGAGCCAGAACTTTGCTACCCTTTCTCTGGTTATGGGAATCCTGGCTCTTGTCTCTTTGTGCTGTTTTCCCTTTATATCCATTCCTTTTGCCGGACTTGGAATCTTATTTTCCTGTCTGTCCAAAGGGAAGTTTTCCCGTCCCGGCCCTGCCAAGGCGGGCATGGCTATTTCCACAGCCCTGCTGGCCATTCTGCTGACTCTGGGAATCCTGGTCTCTGTTATGGTATTCTCTTCACCTATGGGCAGAAGCTTTTTCCAGGATTACATGGATCTGCTTACTTCTGATACAATAACAGAGCAGGAACTCTATGATTTTATTGAGAAATACACCGGCGGAATTTCTGATTACGGTTCGGATTCCTACTCGCAGCCGGATACGCCTTATTATGACAACGGCGATGATGCCTATGATGATTTTTTTGAAGACTATTACGATTATTTTAACGGCGGTGACAGTTATCCAGGATATTCTTACCCCGATGGAGACTACTTCCCTGAGTACCAGGAACCAGACTCCGGAACAGGGGACAATTATATTTAAAGGATTCCTGTCCCCCAGAAGATTTTTGCAAAGTTTTTTATGATACACTGGAGGATGATCACAACGACCTCCAGGTATAGAAATTTATCTGTATAGGGAAGACCAATTTTCAGCCGCCCTTTTGACAAGATTTCTGCTGTGTGGGAAACCATAAACCATACATAGAGAACGGCTGTAAGGACTACCGCTGGATGGTACAGAAAAGACTGAAGGATATGCCCTGAAAGCAGAAGCCGGAAGGCTCTTGTGCCTCCGCAGCCCGGGCAGTACAGTCCCGTAAGGCTGTGGAACACGCAGGGCGGAAGGGAAAACTTCAATCCCAGAAAATGCTCTGCTCCCAGCCAGAAGGCCAGCAGCCCCAGCAATATCAGGCCGCAGATATAAATGCCCTTTTCCTGCTGTGGGTTTCTGTTCTGCTTCATGTTTTCCCCTCCTTTCCTGTCAGAAATGATAATAGAAAATTATACTACAGATTCCATATCCACGTAAACATTTTTCAGATTGGAGATATCTTTATGAGACGTTCATCATCAGATTTAAAGGCCTTGTCCAGAGAGGCCTTAAACGGACAATGGGGACTTCCCGTTGCCGCCTACCTGCTTATTTTTATCTGTTCCATTATCCTTACTCTGGTAATCACGGCACTTTTGTCACCTTACAGCGTGCTGAGCATCGTCACCTGTCAGATTATGATTTATATTGTAAATCTTTTTGTTTCCCTTCTTCAGGCAGGTAATATGAAGATGCATCTGAATATCAACCGAAAAGAGGCCTTTGAGCTGAAGGATTTGATTCTTCCCTTTACCATGCAGCCGGACAGGTTTTTAACTGTAAACCTGATCCTGCTTCTGGCAGAAGTCCTTCCGTCTCTTCCTCTGACTGTACTCAGCTATCGGACAGAAACCATGGAATCTCTGTTTTTCTCCCTGGCAGCTTCTCTGGTACAGTCTTTGATAGGCCTTATACTTTCTCTCTTCTTTGGCCTGTCCAATTATCTCCTTCTGGACAATCCGGAGATGGGAGCTATAGAGTCCCTGAAGATAAGTTTCCGTCTGATGAAAGGAAACAAAGGCAGATATTTCTATATTACCCTGAGCTTTATTCCTCTGACTATTGCCTGCGTCTTCACCTGTTATATCGGCCTCCTCTGGCTGGAGCCTTATATTGCCAACACTATGGCTCATTTTTATATGGATGTAACCGGAGAAATAGACAATCCCAGACCAAAAGAAGAACCGCCCATGCAGGAACAGCCTTTTAACTACATGTAAATCGAAAAGGAGCTGTGGCGTTAGACATATGTCTAACGCTACAGCTCCTTAAATTAAACCGAAAACCTATTTATTTTTCCAGCAGGTGCCAGATCAGTTCATGTCCTTTTTCCACCATTTTTCCTGTTTTTTGGGCTTCTGCCTCGCTGTAAGAAAGGCCTTCCTTTTTCTCCTGATTTCTGCTGTCATAAAGCACATAGGGTACAGGGTTGGCAGTATGGGTCTTCACAGATATGGGCGTAGGATGATCCGGCAGCACCAGCATCCGGTAGTCTTCTCCTGAGGCATCCATTCCCTCTTTGATTCTTCCCACAACTCTTCCGTCCAGATACTCAATAGCCTTGATCTTCTTCTCTATGCTTCCCTGATGGCCCATCTCGTCAGGAGCCTCCACATGAACATACACAAAATCACAGTCATCCTCCAGCAGGGCTTTCAGAGCTGCATCTGCTTTTCCTTCATAGTTAGTGTCCAGTCCTCCGTTGGCGCCTTCCACAGAAATATTTTTCATTCTGGTTCCCACAGCAATTCCTTTTAAAAGATCTACTGCTGAGATCATAGCTCCTTTTTTATGAAACTTCTCCTCAAAGGAATCCAGAGAAGGTTTTGTTCCTGCTCCCCAGAACCACAGACTGTTGCCGGGGTTCAGTCCTTTTTCCATTCTGGCCAGATTCACAGGATGATCTTTCAAAATCTCATAACTCTTTTTCTGCATTTTAAGAAGCAGAGGTTCTTCTGGAAGATACTCCTGTATCTTCTTTCCCCGTATATCATGAGGTGGAGTAAGGGGCACCGTCATTCCCTGTTTCCAGATCAGACAGTGGCGATAACTGGTTCCCGGATAAAACTGAAAGATTTCATTCTCCAGCTCTTTTTTCACCGCCTCCAGCAGTATTTCCGCTTCTTCAGTGGTAATCTCATCTGCACTGTGGTCCAGGATCCTCTTTTCCTCATAGTTCTCCTCTTCCTGGGATAAAGTTACAAGGTTTGCCCGTATGGCTACATCTCCCTCCTTCATATCCACTCCGATATTCAGGGCCTCCAGAGGGGATCTTCCGGAATAGTAACGCTCTGGATCATATCCCAGCACAGACAGGTTCGCCGTATCACTTCCCGGCGCCATGCCTTTTGGCACATTCTTTACCATTCCCATTTCTCCCAGTTGTGCCAGACTGTCCATTACAGGAGTAGCCCCATAGGCCAAAGGAGTTTTCCCTTCCAGCTCTTTTAAGGGCTCATCTGCCATACCGTCTCCTAAAACCACAATATATTTCATTCTCTCTTACCTCTTATGCTCTGATACGGATCCTGCCCTGGATTTCAGGCAGAGCAGCCGCTTTTTCGTCAAATGTTCTCTCACTCATCAATTCTGTAACAAACCCGAATTCCCCTTCAAGACCTGGAACGCCTATAAATTCAGCTTTTCCAAAAAGCACTTCTATCTTCTCTTTATCTTCCTGAAGATTACCCTTCACTCTTACAAAGAACCTATGCTCCACATCCTTTATGTCAACCTGATCCAGAACCTTGCTGCTCCAGTAGGTTACTACAGTCTTTCCTGGATGTTTGGCGCAGTCTACTACATCTCCCACAACTGCGCTGGCTGTAGGCAGCTTTCCTGCTCCGCTTCCATAGAACATAGCATCTCCCAGTACATTGCCGTGGACAAAAATAGCGTTAAAAACACCGTTTACACTGTAAAGAGGGCTATTCTTTCCCACCAGTTCCGGGCATACCATAGCGTAGAATTTTTCACCTTTCCGCTTGCTGGTAGCCAGCAGTTTTACCTTCATTCCCAGGAGACTTGCATACTTCATATCTTCTGCTGTGATCCTGGTGATTCCCTCGGTATAAATATTCTCATAATTCACATGAGCCCCATAAGCCAGAGAAGAGAGTATGGCAATCTTTCTGCAGGCATCATATCCTTCTACATCTGCTTCCGGATTCCGCTCTGCATAGCCTTTTTCCTGAGCTTCCTTTAATACACCCTCAAAGTCCGCGTACTTATCTCCCATTTCTGTCAGGATATAGTTGGTGGTTCCATTAAGGATTCCGGTGATCTCGTCAATTTCATCTGCCGTAAGAGAAGAGTTGAGGGGACGGATAATGGGAATTCCGCCTCCGCAGCTTGCCTCAAACATATAGTTTACTTTATGGGCCTTGGCAATCTCGATAAGCTCCAGTCCATGTCTGGCCACCAGCTCTTTATTGGAGGTACACACAGATTTTCCGGCTTCCAGAGCTCTCTTTGAAAAAGTATAGGCAGGTTCAACCCCTCCCATAACCTCTACCACGATCTGAACTTCCGGGTCATTGATAATAGTCTCAAAATCATGTACCAGAATATTTTCAATAGGACTTCCCGGGAAGTCCCTGAGATCCAGCACGTATTTAATGGAGATTTCCTCTCCGGCTCTCTTCTTAATACTCTCCTTGTTGGTATCCAATACTTCCACAACACCGGAGCCAACGGTGCCGTATCCTAACACTGCAATTTGAATCATAATCTTCTCCTCTGCCTATTCTCTTCCTAATATTTTCAGATAGTGCACACCCTTAATATGCTCTATATTTTCTACCATTGCTGCAGCGTCCCCTTCTGTGGGAAGGATTGCCACGCTTAAGGTCAGGCCTGCTACGCCGTTCATAGGGATACTCTGATGTATAGTCAGGATATTCCCGTGAAACTGGGCAATAGCCGCAAGCACTGCAGAAAGCAGCCCTGGTTCATCATCCATCTGAAGGATAAAAGTAATATTCTCCCCCTTGGTTTTCTCTTTAAAAGGAAAGATATCATCTTTATATTTATAGAAGGAGCTTCTGCTTATCCCCACTGCTTCCACTGCCTCCTGTACGGTATCCAGCTTTTGGGTATCCAAAAGTTTTTTTGCTTCTACTACTTTCAGAAGGACATCTGGCACCGCCTTTTCCGTTACTACGTAATACTTATTGTGATCTGCCATAGGTTTCCCCTTTGTTCTTTCCAAAAATACATTTGTACGTCCACAAAAGATAGTACCATACTTTATCTTTTTAGGCAACTATTTTTCCTTTTTTCCCAGAGCGGACCATTTCAGATAAGCATTGATAAAATTGTCGATGCTTCCGTTCATTACCGCGTCTACATTTCCAGTTTCCTCGTTGGTCCTGTGGTCTTTAACCATAGTATAAGGCTGCATAACATAAGAACGGATCTGATTTCCCCAGCCGATCTCTGTCAGCTCTCCCTGGATTCCGGAAAGCTTCTTCTCATTTTCCTGCTGCTTCAGCATATACAGCTTGGCTTTCAGCATCTGCATAGCCTTGTCTTTGTTCTGGAATTGAGAACGTTCATTCTGGCACTGTACCACAATTCCCGTAGGGATATGGGTAATACGCACTGCCGATGAAGTTTTATTAATATGCTGGCCGCCGGCGCCGCTGGAACGGTAGGTATCAATTTTCAGATCATCCGGGTTGATCTCCACATCCAGGTCTTCCTCAATATCCGGCATTACATCGCAGGAGACAAAGGATGTCTGTCGCTTTCCTGCTGCATTGAAAGGAGAGATACGTACCAGACGGTGAACCCCCTTCTCAGATTTCAGATAGCCATAGGCATTTTCTCCGTTTACCTGGAAAGTAACAGATTTGATGCCTGCCTCCTCACCATCCAGATAGTCCAGCACTTCTGTGGAAAATCCATGCCGGTCTGCCCACCGCAGATACATTCTATAAAGCATGCTGGCCCAGTCACAGGATTCTGTACCGCCTGCCCCTGCATGAAGGGTCACAATAGCGCTGCATTTGTCATATTCTCCTGAAAGCAGGGTCTTGATCCGGATATTCTCAAACTCTTCCTCAAATTCATTCAGCATTTCTTCAATGTCAGGGATTACAGAAGGGTCATTCTCCTCATATCCCATATCGATCATCAGCTCAATCTCTTCTTTCTGATTCTGGAGCTTGTGATAGATCTCCATATCACTCTTTAAGGCGCTTAATTCCTTCATCATTTTCTGGGAACGTTCTGCATTGTCCCAGAATCCGGGAGCCTCCATTTCTCTTTCCAGCTCCTCTACTCTCTGCTCTTTATTTTCCAGATCCAGGGACTCCCTCACTTCTTCAAGAGGCTGGGCATACCCGTTGACCCTGGTCTTAAAGCCGTCTAATTCAACCACTCTGGTTTCCTCCTTCTTATTTTTTACTGATCAACCTCAACTGTCACCATATAGATACTTACCTGAGGTTCTACCTTGCGTACTGTACCTGTAAGTTTTGTCAGGGGCTTCTTCAGATTACTGGACATTGCCACCGCTGGCTTTATGGTATAGTAATACATGACTCCTGACATGGTAATGGCCTGGTCTTCTTTCAGCTCCACCCGGTCCCCCGGCTTCACCAGTCCTTCCCGCTCCATGGTAAAATCCACCATCTGTCCCATAACCTTTCCTCCTTTTACAGCTTTCCACGCATTTGACTTTAACTGACAAACTGCTGCAGTTACAGTCTCCTATACCTACAGCAGTTTACTTACTTTTCTCTACCTATCTGAGCCTAATTTCCCTGATGTCACCCGATCTTCTTCCTGCCGCAGCACTGTTTGTATTTTTTGCCGCTTCCACAGGGACAGGGGTCGTTGGGATATACTTTTTTCTCTGTTTTCTGCACAGGCTTCTTAGGACCGGAATCATCTTTGTTGGTTCCTGTCACCTGAGCTACCTGCTCTCTTTCTACCTTCTGCTCCAGACGTACATGGTACAGAAGCCGCAGGGTTGTCTCCTGAATGGCAGCGATCATGCTGTCGAACATCTCATATGCCTGAAGTTTATACTCTACCTTGGGATCTCTCTGACCGTAAGCCTGAAGGCCGATACCCTGGCGGAGCTGGTCCATATCGTCGATATGATCCATCCATTTCTGGTCAATAACCTTCAGAAGGATCACACGCTCCAGCTCACGCAGCTGTTCTGCCTCGGGAAATTCTGCTTCTTTTTCTTCGTAAAGCTTTACAGCCTCTTCTTTCAGCTTCTGTTTCACCTGGTTTTTCTTCATACCCTTAATATCCTCACGGGTAATGGGCTGTAAAGGAATAATAGGCCGGAGAACAGAATTCATTTCATTCATATCCCATTCTTCCTGGTCCACGTCATCAGAAAATACCATATCTACAGCATGTTCCACTGTATCTGTGATCATCTTGTAGATAGCATCCCGCATATTTTCGCCGTCCAGAACTCTCCGGCGCTCTTTATAAATGATTTCTCTCTGTTCATTATTTACCTGGTCATACTCCAGCAGGTTCTTACGGATGCCATAGTTGTTGCCCTCGATCTTCTTCTGGGCTTTCTCAATGGCGCTGGAAAGCATTTTATGCTCAATCTGCTCATTTTCCGCCACACCAAGGGACTTAAACACATTCATCAGCTTTTCAGAACCGAAGAGGCGCATCAGGTCATCCTCCAGAGACAGATAGAATCTGGATTCACCTGGGTCTCCCTGACGTCCGGAACGGCCTCGCAGCTGATTGTCGATACGTCTGGATTCATGTCTCTCTGTACCGATGATCTTTAAGCCTCCGGCTTCTCTGGACACCTCGTCCAGCTTAATATCCGTACCACGGCCTGCCATATTGGTGGCAATGGTCACATTTCCCGCCTCACCGGCATGGGCTACGATTTCCGCCTCCATCTCATGGAATTTGGCGTTCAGCACCTGATGCTGAATACCTTCTCTTTTCAGCATACGGCTTAAAAGTTCTGAAGTCTCAATGGTAATCGTACCTACCAGAACCGGCTGCTGTTTTTCGTGGGCTTCCTTTACAGCTTCCACTACCGCCCGGAATTTTTCTTTTTTTGTCATGTAAACGGCATCTTCCAGATCTACACGGGCAATAGGCTTATTTGTAGGAATCTCGATAACATCCATTCCATAAATATCCCGGAACTCTTTCTCCTCAGTAAGAGCCGTACCTGTCATACCTGCTTTTTTCTTATACTTGTTAAAGAAGTTCTGGAAAGTAATGGTTGCCAGAGTCTTGCTCTCTCTGCGCACCTTTACATGCTCTTTTGCCTCAATAGCCTGATGAAGTCCGTCAGAATAGCGGCGGCCCGGCATAATACGTCCGGTAAACTCATCTACGATCAGAACCTCGTCGTCCTTTACCACATAGTCCTGATCCCGGAACATCAGGTTATGAGCCCGAAGAGCCAGGATAATATTGTGCTGGATTTCCAGATTCTCCGGATCTGCCAGGTTTTCAATGTGGAAGAAATTTTCCACCTTATGAACGCCCTGCTCTGTCAGGTTTACGATTTTGTCCTTTTCATTAACAATGAAATCACCTGTCTCTGTGATCTCCTCACCCATAATGGCGGTCATCTTAGTAACCTCGCCGCTGGCCTCTCCACGCTCTAACTGTCTTGCCAGAATATCGCAGACTTCATAGAGTTTGGTGGATTTTCCACTCTGTCCGGAAATGATCAGAGGGGTACGGGCCTCGTCGATAAGTACAGAGTCTACCTCATCGATGATGGCATAGTTCAGATCCCTCTGTACCAGCTGTTCTTTATAGATTACCATATTGTCACGAAGGTAATCGAATCCCAGCTCATTATTGGTTACATAAGTGATATCGCAGGCATACTGGGCTCTTCTCTCGTCATTCTTCATAGAGTTCAGCACCACGCCTACAGTAAGTCCCAAAAACTCATGAACCTTTCCCATCCACTCAGCGTCACGGTTTGCCAGGTAATCGTTGACGGTTACAATGTGTACACCCTTTCCTTCCAGTGCGTTTAAGTAAGCAGGAAGAGTAGATACCAGGGTCTTTCCTTCACCGGTCTTCATCTCTGCGATACGTCCCTGATGGAGGATAATACCGCCGATAAGCTGCACCCGGTAGTGTTCCATTCCCAGAACACGCTTTGCAGCCTCCCGGACAGTGGCAAAAGCCTCAGGAAGCAGATCGTCCAAAGTTTCCCCTTCCTGAAGGCGGTTTTTATATTCTCTGGTCTTGCCTCTCAGCTCTTCATCGCTCAATGCCTGCATCTGGGGCCTGAGAGACTCGATCTTATCCACAGTAGATTTGATTCTTTTCAGCTCTCTCTCACTGTGGGTTCCAAACATTTTCTCAATTACATTCATGCATTGCACTCCTATAACTATCCATTTTTTAAACTGTCAAAGATTATTGTAACACTTTCCCTTTATGAACACAAGAACAAAGAGCCTTTCACAGCTATAAAAAACAGGGATATCCCCGCATTTATATAATCCTGCTGAGATATCCCTGGAGGAATGACCTTTAAAAACTGCCCGTCAGAACAATTTGCAAAGGTATTTTCACTATTTAATCTTTTTTAATCTTATTCAGCTGAGCATTAATGCTTTCCATAAATCCTTCTGGAGCAAGGGAACCAGCCATCTCTCCTACTTTTTCCAGAGTCATAGATTTCATCATATCCCACATACCTTCTCCCGGCTTAACAGTCATGTTCATGGTCAGTTTGAAGGCAGTAGCAGCAATTTTGACAGCTTCTTCATTTTTTGCCAGCTCTTCCATGGTATCTTTGATGCTGTACATTCCCTCCGGGAATTCCATAGGCGCCTTTAAGTCCAGATCTCCCACCGCTTTAAACCAGTTGGCAACACCTTCTGCTCTCTCGTTAACTTCCGGAAGCACATAGATAGAAGGCTCTTTCTCTACTTTTTCAAGAGTCATGGTATCTTTCAGGTCTCCGGCTTCCGCCACGATGGTGTTAAATCCATCTGCCAGAGCTACGTCAAATACGAATACCTTCTCTGCGGTCTGCTCTCCCACTTTTTCTCCATTAAGATACAGAGTAACTGTAGGAAGATTAGAATAAACCCGGATCTGAGTAGTTTCTCCGGCTCTCTGAGCGTAACGTTTGCCGCAGAGATGAACCATAGGCTCTTTGTTCCAGTATGCTTTATAAATATAGTAGCTGTCTTTCTTGGTCTTTCTGTCAATAGTCATCAGACCCTTGTTGTTACGTCCTGCCACGCCGCCTTCGTTTCTTGCAGCACAGCCGAAATCGAACATGTTCCATACATGGCTGGACCAGAGCCATGGACGCTCTTCCAGAACTTTTGCCATATGCTCATGGTACAGTGCCTGATATTCTTCACTGTAGTCCTTGCATGCAGGATTTGGTCCGTGGTAGGTGATAATGCCTTCACAGCCGTATTCAGAAACACCTACACAGATGTCCGGGTGAACCTTATGGAAGTTATCAAACCATGGGCCGTTGTCTTCCATCTTTCCGCCGTACCAGCCAAAGTAGTGATTGTAGCTCTCTACATCGGTGATGCCATGCATTGGGCTTTCTACCGGAGTCATGGTTACATGGGCAATGGTTGTGAGGCGGGTTGGATCCAGCTCTTTTGCCAGAGCGTTCAGTTCTTTATGATTTTCCACCAGCTTCTCGGAAATGCCGCCGATCAGGATCTCATTGGAGATGCCCCAGAAGCAGATAGAAGGATGGTTATAATTCTGGATGATCAGCTCTTTTAACTGGCTGATGCAGTTCTGATGAGCCTCCGGATCTTTATTGAACACACTGATGAAAGGAATCTCAGCCCATACTACAAATCCCATTTCGTCGCAGGCGTCATAGAAATCCTGAGAATGCTGATAATGAGCCAGACGGATTGTATTAGCTCCCAGCTCTTTGATCAGCGCTGCATCTCTGTAATGATCTTCTCTTGTCAGGGCATTTCCTTTGTAAAGCATGTCCTGATGACGGCTTACACCGCGAAGAGGTGTTTCTTTTCCGTTAATGATAAATCCTTTATCTGGATCACAGGAGAAGCTGCGGACACCGACTTTTGCAGAAATCTCGTCGTATGCCTCGTTTCTTCTCTGAAGAGTTGCTTTTACGGTATACAGATATGGGCTGTCGATCTCCCATTTCTGTGCATCAGGTACATAAAGAGTGATTCCTGTACTGTCAGCCGGACGGCAGCCGCTGGCAACTTCCTTGCCTTCAGCATCTGTAATGGAATACAGTACAGTAAAGTTTTCGTCGATATTTTTCACATATGAAGTAATTTCAAAGGCTGCGCCGCCGCAGTCACATGGCTTTGGTGTTACCTGGATACCCGGACCTCCATAATATTCCAGATCAAAATGCGCATCCGGCACGCTGATCAGATTCACGCCTCTGTAAAGTCCGCCGTAGAAAGTAAAGTCTGCTGACTGAGGATATACGCTGTCTTTGTATTCATTGCTGCAGGCAATTACCAGGAGGTTTTCTCCTTCTTCTTTGCAGAGAGAAGTGATATCTGCACGGAAAATAGAATATCCCCCTTCATGGTAGGTCACTTCAGTACCGTTTACGTATACAGTAGCCTGCTGGCCTGCTGCCAGAACTTCTACATATACCTTTCCTCCTGCCAGAGGCTGTTTCGGTGTCTCGAAAGTCTTCGCATACCAATATCTTCCTCTGTCGTATGAACCATTTCCGTCCTGTCCGTCAATGGCATTCCAGGAATGGGGCAGCTGTACGGTCTGCCAGTCTGCCGGCAGGCTCTCAGGAAGCCCTGCATCCTGCTGAATAAACTTCCAGTCCTGGTTCAGGTTAATCACATTTCGCATAAATTCTCCTCCTAGTATAATAATGGTGTAGTCAATAATGACTACGGGTTAATAGTTGC
>ERZ1643250.685-NODE-685-length-33868-cov-78.209771_pt1 | contig 33868 bp, 59 predicted proteins | sample MGYA00579262_ERZ1643250 | MGnify/ENA primary metagenome ERZ1643250 (study PRJEB29033, sample SAMEA4952265) | chicken gut metagenome | biome: Broiler Chicken; feature: Gastrointestinal Tract; material: Caecum | place: Ireland | collected 2018 | study: Broiler...
ATCCATATTTCTCAACCGGAATCCATCCGTCATTTTCCATGTACTTGCGGATGATTTTCTCGATTCTTTCTGCTATGCGAATTTGCCCTGCTTTATATCCTGTTGTATGTCTAATCGATAATGCCGCATTCTTCTTTTCCTGATCTATCTCTTCCAAAATCTTCTCTAATTTCTGCATGTCAATCCTCCTCTCTTAAATAATCAAAAATATCCATCTGCCGATCTTCCCAGTAAAACCGTTCTTCCCAGTCGTGGATTCTGGTTTTCGTCAGCGTATTCCACATATTACCGATTAAATCAGGCTCGTTTTCGAGTTCCAAAAGTTTATCCCATAGGTCACGATGATGTGTCCGTAAGTGCTTTAGCTGTGTATATCGCATATTAGGGCAAAACCAGCAGCCGCCGCGATTTGTAAATCCGTAAATTGGAGATAGCAAATTATGTTTCTCGCATAATTCATAAGCCATTTTTTCTGTGTAGCCGTATTTTTCGAGCAAAGACACCTTGTTTTCGGAATTAACAATGCGCTCCATTCTTACAGGTTCGTCAACCGCTATACCGATATATTGAGTAAAATCGGCATCAACTGATCTCCAGAACTGCTTAATCGCTTTCAGCTTGCAATCTCTCTGCACATCACAGTGTCCACTCATCACAAAGCCTTTCTTCATTCCTTTGGATTTTCCCCTTACAGTTCTGTGATGAAAACAATCCATATAAGTCTTATCAGAATGAAGTACCTTCACCTCATATCCCCAACTTTCAAAAATCGGAATTGCCTTATTCTTAATGAAATCAATATGCTCCGGCAGTTCGCCGCTGATATTCTCATCAAACATGACTTCTGAGAAGATAATCAGGTCAAGCGGTTCATTATGTTCATGCGCCAGAATGATACTCGCTGTACTGTCTTTTCCTCCGCTCCATGATGCTATATATTTCATATTTCCTTTCCCGGGTTATTCGGACACTCCCCACACTGGTCTATCGGCCAGCAGCAGGAACCGCCTGTGTATTTACATGTTTCGGGTTGTTCTGGGCGGTATGGATCCGGAAGAGGACGCCAGGCGTTAACATATAAATCCTGACTTACACACGTTTCCTCCTCATCTCCGATATAAAAAGCACCGCCATCCGAATCTTTTTCATATCTTCCGATCATGGGCAACGTAAAATTTGTAAACGACAAGAAAATATAAATACCGCTGTCCGGAACTTTCTCCTCAACCGGGATCCATCCGTCATTCATGTGTTTGCGCACAATGTCCATACACTTGTCAAAGCACCATCCGATAATCTTGTCGCTTTCGTCTGCAGGGTCCCAGTGTTTCTTTTTCTCGGTCTTAATCTCTTCCATAATCTTCTCTAATTCCTTCATACTAACTTCTCCCTCCCAAAAACGTCCGGAGTATCTGTTTTCTGTAATCCGTACGCTTATCAATAATTTTTAATGTCCGGTCAAGCTTATAATCGATCATCGGTTCCACATCATCCTCAATGCCAAGTATGTATTCGATTTGTGCAATCATGATCCGGGCATCTGCAGTCTCCTCAATAACTGGCCTCTTGTCCCCTGTTGTTACATACTTGCTCAATGCCTGGATCAGTTCTCCACATTCTTCTGCTAATTTCCACATCTGCTTATCACCATAAAAGTCTGCGATGCGCTCTATTTTTTGTTGTCGTTCGTCTATCATATTTTCAATTTCGATCATTATCTTCTTTCTCCTTTGCGTTACCTGCCCATTGCTCCGCCATAGCTTTTGCTATTCCCGGAAACGTTTTTGACCTGATCTTAGGATCACGTTCCCGGCGCCCCTGTACACGCCTATAATTTCCTTTAGCGTCCTTGCAGCCCCCATTTACGTAGGGCGTATGATATGCCATTATCTCTGTGGGCAGTAACGGCGGAAGGCCCCGCAGCCACAGACATGTCCTTTTGCTGTATGGATGACCATATTCATAGGGTTGTATGACTTGATCGTATGGCGGGAGTCCTACGATTTTCATGGGTGTAGGATTTTCTATCGCTACTTTAGGACAATCAGCATTGTAAAATTTCATAAAAAATTCTTTTGCTTTCATTGCTTTTTCAAACCGTTCCGGAACAATCTTTCCTTTTACCCTCATTCTTACTGCCCCAGCATTGGTCATATATGTACATGGTGGGAAAGCAATAATCATATCCCATTTCATTTTTAAAAGTTCTGTAGCATCCACTTGCAAATGCCATTCCGGATGACCGCCAGAGCAAGGTTCGATATCACAGCTATATGCCTCATGTCCAAGTCTTCTCATTTCCTTACATACAGCTTGGCTTTCTTCGCACGCTATAAGTATTTTCATTCTTATCACCCTTTTACTTGATATGCCCTTAAAACATCGTATAAAGCCGATACAGCCATTTTATTGCTCTCGTTAACCAATTTAACGTATCCAGCTAAATCTACCGTTGACTGGTCTCCTACGGCTTTCTGACGCTCTTCCAGGTATCTCTCTGCCAGACACTCAAGATTGTTGTAATATCCGATCGTATTTATAACTTCTTTTCCGTAGCTCTTTTTCTTTTGCGATACGTATTTTTCTCTCAAAATATAGTTGTACTTGTCGGTCTCAATAAAATACCGATCATCAATAATAATTTTCATTTCATCCTCCTTACGGCCCGTATATTTTAAAAAGCTCCTTATAACGATCATCCATTTTCATTCTCGACACTTTTTCTGCCTGAACACATATCTCCGTCATAGTCACTTTTCCGTCATTGTAATCTCTCATGTATTGATTCGCAGCAGAAAATACTTTATTCAGGCGGTCGTGCCCAAATCCGTAAAGCCTATTAAGAGCCAGAATAAAGCAAATTCCATTGCAGGCATTCGACCAATTCTGAGCATCCCTGAATCCTGCCTCAAAACCATCTTCAAAGCTTTTCTTTTCGAGTTCTTGAAGCTGCTGCCGTGTAGCTGCTAGCTCTCTGCCAAAATGCTGTGCAGCCATATTGGAGTAGGGCGGACGGAACTTGGCCTCTTTCGATTTTCTTTTTAGCTTACTGCTCATACGATCACCTTGTAGTATCTTATCTTTCGTCCCTTTGCTTCTCTTGGGTACCTTTTATGACCTGTCGTTGTCCTGCTCGTTTCTGAATATGCCGTGCTCAACGATATTCCTAATCTTTTGGCGAATACTCTGATATCTTCTTCAACAATTACCGGTAATTCGTACTTATCCGCTGTAACTGCCATATATAATTTCAATTTAAATTCCCCCTTCCCGGGGGCGATTGCCCCCTGAGTCGTGATATATTTTAACCGCACTTCCTTCCTGGAATTGTGGAAGCACCCAGTGTTTTATTGCGCTCTTCTGCTTGATTTTTCCTCACGGATTCCTCCGGAAAAGGGATTTGATAGGTCATCCCCTGGACTCTGCTTTTGATCCGTTCGTCATAATCAAGATCCTCGATCGAAGAATTGCTCGTAAAAAAGGTCAATTTTTTATTTACATATCGCTCATTGATGATGTGATAGAGCTTGTCATTGACCCACCCGGTCGGCTTTTCACTCCCAAAGTCGTCCACGAAAAGAATATCTGCTGTCGCAAGGGCGTCAAGAAGATCACTCTCGCTCTGATCGCTACTCCTGTCATATGTCCTTTTAATTTCTGCCAAAATTTTTGAGCTAGTAGCAAACTTTACGATGTATGTATATAAAAATTTATGAGCTAAACTTGCTGCCATCCTAGTTTTTCCGCTACCCTTAGTCTTAGAGTAAAAATAAAGTCCAAGTCCATCTTGCTTGCATCCCGAAAACCATTCTAAGTATGTTTTTACTTTGTCACATGCAGCTTTGGCCGTATTCTTACTTTCAATATCTTTGTAAACAGACAAGGAAAAATTGCTCAAATACGCATCTTTGTATGCCGGAGGTATTTCCGCAAACGATATTCTTCTTCTCATGATTTCCTCTTCCCGACACTTACAGCTTTTTGCTTCTACCTGGCCGTCTTCGTTCATTTCAAGAATCCATCCAAGCCCTTTGCAAATCGGGCAATTATCTGTCGTAGCTCTCATCAAATCCTGAGAAGTCTCCGGTGTAATTTGCTGCTTCTCGTCTAAGTTCTTCGGAGAGTGTAAGCTCTCTAGTTTCTCTTTCAGCGTCACCTGTTACACCTCCTTCCAGGTAATCCAAAAATGGCGTATTTGGCCCCAGAAACGTAGCACCAAGCTTGATATATCGCTCATCCGTGTGATTCTTTTTGCACTCGTCCGCATATCTTTTAACTGCTAACAATAGCTCGTCCTCTGAAAATCCATCGGCTAAACGTGCCTTATAGCATTTATAAGCCTTAGCCTTTTCTTTTTTTCTCGGGTATGCATTCCAAAGCTGCTCAAAAGCACACGTATATGTTTTATCTTTTACATTTTCCTTTTCTTTTTCCTTTACATTTTCCTTTTCTTTTTCCTTAGCTTCGTTCTCGCTTATGTTTTGCTTAGATTTTGCTTCAGTTTTGCTTATCGGTTGCTTTGTTTTAGGTTTCATTCCATTTTGATATCGCTTGTTATTTGCATCGATTTGAGGTTTAACAAGAAGAAAAATAGCGAGTGCGATTCCTTCTATTTCCGGTTGGATATCATTCATGGCATATTCCATTATTGCTGTATATACTTTGAGCTGGTCTTCTTCTGGAATATTTTTTATGGAATCATAGAAACTCCGGTAAAACACTACGCTGTCCCTCATGATTGACCTGCCTCCCACCCACCATAGATTTTCATAAACCGATCAAGGGGAAGAATCGTAACCCACTCACTATTGTTCTTTCGATACATCACACAAGGAATCTCGTATGATTTTGCGTCTCGTTTTGATTGATTGAGAGCATCATAAAGCTGTAATCTTTCTGTTCTTTTTACTTCAATATGTATCCCTGGAAGCCCTATTACATCTGCATCTCCGTTTACTCCACAATACTGCTGACCACGTCTTGCATTGTAACCGAACTCTCTCAGTTTACTTGCTAGTTCACGCTCTCCACGTTTGCCTTTTTCTCTGCTCATTTTCCCCATTCAATCACCTCTTTCCATCCATGATTGGCCAAACTCTTTGATAAAATCTTCTCTCGATCCCACATGCTCTTCGTAATATTTTTGAGCCAGTTTTTTAAGCTCTAAATCCAATCCATGATTTGGATTTCCATGTACACTGTTCGGTGCAAAATTATGTAAATAAGGTGCAAGCGGAATTACAAATCCGTATTTTTCGGATAAATTCCGGTTCGCAGCACCGAAAATGTGGTGTCTTTCGCAGTAGGGTGTTCCTGTGTAAAAGCAGTGTTCCATGTCGTCAGTAAATACGCTCCATAATTTCTTAGCCAACCTCAACACCCCATTTCTCTTTCAACTCTAGCTTTTCATCCGGAGTGAGTAGATCCGCTTCCGGTATTTTTGCTTCCCTGCAGTCCTCAAGTATTCCATTGATAAGCCTTGACATCTCTTTTGAGTTGTATTTGCTGCTTCCTTTCCAACATTGCAGGACATGCAACTCTTCTTTAAATCCATGGCTATCGGTTACTTCCTGCGCCCCTCTGTCTATTACTATCCGATATACTGCTTCTGCAAGACGGATGTCTTTTTTGCGTAATGGAATATATTCAAAAGTTCCGTATTCTTTTAAGCATTTCAAGTATATTTCCCATCTTGGAATTTGAAGTTTATCGGATAGTTTTTCTGCCAGCACCCAGAAATAAGAGTTTGCATCAAGGCTCCTTTTGCGTCTGTATGGCTTGATTTCAAGGCTTAATTTGTCGTAGCCTTTCAATTCATCATAGGTCTGTAAAAAGTCCTCATATGGCTCAAATAGGATTGTTACGCGGCGTGTTTTAAAGTCTATGATCGGCTCTTTTAACTTGCCTGTGAATTTCATTTTGACTCCTTCTTTCGATTATCAAAAAGAAAGACTGTTTTACCTGTTGAATCATTTTTAATTGCCAAGGCGGATATTTTTTTGTTATCATCATAAAAGATTTGGAGTACTCTAAATTTGTCGTAGCAAGTTTTAACTGGATTTCCATTCTTATCCTTCTTCCCGGAATCTTTGATCGTGCACTTATCAGCAGATATCCAGATAAAAGGGGCTGTATACAATTCTCTCCCTATCCCCCAATTAAAGCAGGCACGTTTAAAACTATCCGATGCAAGCCCTTTTTCTTTTTCCGTATAACTTTCTTTCCCGGTATCCTCTTTCGATATCCAACTCTTTTTCAGATCATCCCAGATGCTCACTGTGCAGTTAGCATTTTCACGACTATGTGATCTTTGCCAGTTAAGAGGTCCCACTGTCTCGTCTAAAATATTCATGTCGCATCTTGCATCTTTATAAAGCAATAATGTAAGGCCCTTGGCATTAATCGTCGATATCCTGCATTCGATTTCATCCGCTCTTAGCATTCTAAATTCTTTCATTTTTATCACCTATTTTATTTGGATATTTTGATTAATGGTCAATTCTACTCCGGGAACCTTTTCTCCGTCCTTAATGGCTTTTTTGATACTTAATTTGTCAATTGTCGGTTCCGAGTATTTTAAATATTTTTTCGGAATTTCGCATCCATTTAAAATCGTAACAGATTCAGATTTACGATAAGAAATAGACACTTTAGGAGTTTTGAATTTATCACCAGATAAAACATATTCGAGATATTTTTTTAAACTTGTCGCTTTGTTCTCAGCTGTTTTCTGCCTTTCTGCAAGTTTATTCTTTTCATTTTTTATCGCATCTGCTTCTGCTAAAAGATCTTTGATCCACAACGCGATATTTTCTACCTTTGTATCTTTTTGCATCTGCAAATCTGAAAGTTTTTCAGTGTCAATGATCTCTCCTGTCTCCTGATCTACGCATTCCAAAATAGCTTTGTCGATTTCGTATAATTTCATGATGTTCCTCCTCATATATTCTGTAATTTTCTAATTCTCTTCTTAGTCGGCTTACATGGTTTCTGTAATACTCATCAATTTCTATCTGATTCATATTTCTCTCCTAATAGATCAAATATTAGTTTAGAGTCTACATACTCATTTTTTTTAAAAAGGTTTTTGATCATGTCCAACCTAGTTGATTTTTCGATCAACTTTTCATACTTTTCTTGTGTGATTTCTACGGTTTTTACTTCTGGAATATTCATTGTTTTCCCTCCGCTTTTATGCTACTATGTTAATAGGCATATACCTATTAGCTTTTCTTTTTACCCCTGTGCTTGGCGGAGCATAGGGGTTTTTACTTATCAAAATGCTTTTCTATGAGGTCAGCAATCATCAGGTATTCTTCCGCAATCTTCCCTTTTCTCGTATTTTTAACCTGGACTCGAAATTCTTCCAGATCGCCGTAAAAACATCCGCATCTTACCCTTACAACTCCGTCCTTGCATCTAAAAAAAGTCGTTGCCCGATATTCCGTCCCGAATCCTTTTACAGTAGCATAATCGGCATTCCCATAGACCCAGGCATCCCCGCAGACCTTGGCATCCCCGCAGACCCAGGCATTCCCATAGACCTCGGCATTCCCATAGACATCGGCATTCCCATAGACCCAGGCATCCCCGCAGACCTTGGCATCCCCGCAGACCCAGGCATTCCCGAAGACCTTGGCATTCCCGCAGACCTTGGCATTCCCGCAGACCTTGGCATCCCCGAAGACCCAGGCATTCCCATAGACCTTGGCATTCCCATAGACCCAGGCATCCCCGCAGACCCAGGCATTCCCTTCGTGGCTCAGGTTTTCTTCTTTTTCTATAAATCCGCCGAGCTCTCCTTCTTTCACATTTCCGAATTCTATCAATGCTTTGATTCGAAATAATCTCTTTCCAAAAATATTTACGATGCTCTCGCTTGTTAATTCAAATTTCTTCATTTTTTCCTCCTTATTTTTCTTCTAGAGCCAAAACCAATCCTCCACTTAACACCGTAGCTCCGATCACGACTGCTGCCAGCGTCTTGACTGTGCTTATGTCGAAGATGCCTGATAACACCGTTACGGCGGTCAATGATGCAATTAGTAACAGATTTTTAACCACTTTTTAGCCTCCCCTGAAATTCCATGTCTCTTTTTCCAAAAGCCTGTACAGGGATCCTCAAATACTACGCAGCAATATAAGGATAAAATTCATAGGTTTTCTTATTTTTACCTTTAACAACTTTGCTGTAATTATTGAGCCCTCTTTTTGCTTGCTCCCTAAAAGCCTGTGGTGAGACATCTAAAATGTATGCTGCCCTTTCAGCACTTCGGATAATTGGGTTCATTCTAACGCCTCCTCTTTTTCTTTTTTCTTCTAATTCCTTTACTTTTACTCCTGTCTTTTTTAATCCTGGCTTTCTGGCTCATTTACATCTCCTTGTGTGCCTGTGTTTATGTTGTTTGTTCCATGGCTGTCCTGATAGATATAATCGTAACTATTCCACTGGTAAATCCAGCAGGCGTTTGTTGCGATCAACGCCGCAAAGGTGATTACCCATGCGATAAACCAGCGTTTTGCTGACCTTTCTGCCTGCTGGATTACCGATGTGGCAAAAAATTCTTCAATGCCTTCCCATGATGGTTTCTTATTTTCTTCCATAAATTTCCTCCATTTTCGAACGTTCGTTCTTGCTATCTGCGGAAATAAATGGTAGAATATATCCGTAGACAGCTAGTCGCGTTAGTTGGCTACTTGCTCCGGTGGGTGTTCGCGGCACCTGTCGGAGCGTTTTTTTATTTTCTTTTCTTAGAATAAATTGCAGCGAGAACAACCAATAAGGTAAATTCTCCCACTGCTCCTGCTATTACACCGCAGGCAAATGGTGTGATATACATAAGCCCTCCTTTATTTAATTAAATATTCAACAGGTACATCGAAATACTCTGCGAGCAATAACAATTTTTCAACCTTTGGAGCACTTCTTCCATTTTTCCAGTCTGTAAAAGTAGATCTTGAAATTCCTGTATCTTCCGATACTCTGTAATCCGTTACTCCTTTTTTATCTCGCAGTTCTACATAGCGTTCGTACAATTTCGCACCTCCTTTTCCGAACTTTTCTATTGACTTTAGTTCGGAAATCAGTTATAATATGAATCACCACAAAACATATGAGTTATGACTTCCGAATCTTTATGTTATTATATTAGCACGGATTTCATAACTTGTCAACACTTTTAGTGCGCTTTTCATAACTTTTTTTCAGGAGGGATATTATGACTAAAAATGTAGAAAAAGAAGCGACAAATACAGCTCCTGAACCGGATATACCTAAAGAATACCAATCGGCGCTTGCTCAGGCTGAAGGATATGGAAATAATATGTATAAAAACAGTTTACCGTCATGCTCTTGCTGATAAAAGTTCAGAGATGGATAAGATCAATGGTATAATATTTTTAAAAAAATTTAAAAAACCTCTTGACTATTCGTTACGAATGATATATAATATAATCATCAAGAAGAAGTAAGATAAAGGAGGAAATAAAAATGATGAAATTTATGTATGATGTAATTGATAAGGAATCAAAGGTAGTAATTAAAAAAGATGCCGTACAGAAGATAAAAGCAGAAGGCATGAGTGAAGAAGCTGCCATTGAATCAATAAAATTCTTTTGCTGCGGACCTTATGAGGAAGTTATAAACGTAAGAATTGCATAAGGAGGATAAAAATGTACATTAAAGGCATTGGGATCATTAAAAAAGAAAAGGCGATGAGAATTTTAACCAGGGACGGAAAAGAAGCTGTAAAAAATGGAGATATCACTCTGGAAGAGCTTGGAGAAATGTATAAGCTGGAAATGGTAAAGAAAACATCCAAGATCGGAAGTATGCAGTCAACATTTTCAGAATCGTATAAATGGATACCGGATGAGTTAAAAGAAGAACTCAGCCCAGAACAGCTGGCAAGACTTGTAGATAAGTTTTATGAGTGCTATAGCGCCGGAAAAGCTGCAAAGTAAAAGACAGGGCATTTAGCCCTGCCGTCTACCAGATTTGCCATAAATCTCATTATTTCAATCCTTGACACCCGGAAAGCTGGGAGTGCCACAGCAGGAAGCATCCATCCTGTGTGACTAAATATATAATATCATTGGAGGATGTAAAATGCAAGAGAAAATAGCAAAAGTTATTTTTAATAAATCTGGAGGCACTGCTGGAAGTGGAGGCGTAACAAATAGAATTACCATCCCTACTACGTGGGTTAGGGAGATGGGAATCACGGATGAAGACAGAGGCGTAATATTGGAATTTGATGGAGATAAAATCACCATAAAAAAGATAAAAAATAAAGAAAGGTAGGTATTAAAAATGAATATTTACAAAGGATCTGAGATAATAAAATGGGGAGAGTTTCAAATAATAAAAGAGGAGGACGACGCAATCGTGCCAGCAGAATATGTTGACTTGTTTGTTTCGGAATTTTACGGCAAACAATTAGTACAATGCTTTTTTGATGGCTTGAGACATGTTAGAGTATACAGGTCACAAATTTCGCCTGTTTACTTGATAGTAGGTATGGATGAGGGATTGTATTATAACATGTACAGATTTTTCAATGTTTTTAGAGAGAACGAAGATGTTAAAGCATTGTTAGATAACACCCCTGAGCAATAAGCTCAGGGGTACTTTTTTTTAAATAGCAATCAAATCTTTCCATGTATTCGTTCCGCAGATCCCATCTACTTCCAATACGCCTTTTCTGGATTTTTGGTAAGCTTTGAGAGCATATTGGACATTATCTCCAAATGACCGATCAAGCTCTAACTCTTTTCCATCTTTGCCTTTAAAACCTCTGGCTCTGAGGATTTCCTGCAGCAATAATACAGATGTTCCCGTGCTTCCTTTCTGCACGATTTCCGGATTAAACATGTAACCACTCCTTCCAGGTGTTGTAGATGTGTTTTGTGATGCATTTCCGTTCTTATTCATCCATTCTATGGCAATATTCCAATCCATGCGGCAAAATTTTGTTCCGGGAAGTGTACTGTTAAGATAGGATTTTGCGCATACTCCTCCTCCATTTGCTACTACCCCAGATGCTCCAGAGGTGTTTCCCTCAATTGTTTCAAAACGATCTCCTACTACTTTTGTAACAATTCCAGTATGTGTAAAAGTTCCACCTCGGTAAAAGATCACGATATCTCCGACCTCTGGGTTTGCATATTTTGTAAATAAATTTCCAAGAGTCGGACAATACACATATGGCCAGTGTTTTAACATTTTAGTGGCCGTTGATTGGTCAAAAGCCTTCATGAGTACCCATGATACAAAGTCAGCGCACCATGGTTGTCCTTGGTATGACGGATATGTATCACGCCAGTATTTTGTGTAGTTTCCGCTTCCGGCATTGGCCGTCTTGCTGTCAAGCTGGCTGTTTGATGCTTTCTCAAGATATCCGACCTCAGCTTTTGCAATATCAATGACTCGACTAATTGCATCAGATTTTGTATATGACACAATACCACTCTCCTCTTTGTAGTCCTTATAAAACACATTACGATCTACTTTAGTTGGTATACCTGGGATAGTTGCCTTTGAGCTATACTGCCATCCTACACCGTATGACGGCCTAAGTCGCTCTTGCATCCACCCATCATCATTGGCAGGATACCTGGCAATCCAAAAATCATATTTGGACTTTGATGATTTTGGGATCACGTTTTCATACCAGTCAACATTAGAGTAGATTCCAAACTTATATCCGGCCGCCGTAACAACAGCCCAAAATGTCTTAATCATTGTCTCAAGCATCGATTTCGACAAATTTCTTTGATCTGGATGTTCCAAGTCTAACCATACCGGAAAATCCAGTTTTCTTCCGTCAAGCACATCTACCACTTTTTCTGCTTCTTTCTGTGCTTCGGCTACTGACATGGCGTAACTATATTTATACACGCCAACAGGGATGTTATTTTTAGTGCATCCTTCGTAATTTTTTTCAAATGTACTGTCAATCACATTCCCTTTTTCTGTGATTCTGAGGATCGCAAACCCCATACCGTAGTCTGCTACTGTTTCCCAATCAATGTTGCCTTGATAAGCAGACACATCAATTCCTTTGATTTCCATTACATCACTCCTTACAATGGTTCTATTACATTTCCATCGAGTTTTATATTTGTCGCATGAATCCTTAATGTAGATGAGTTACTCATATCTATATAAGCTCTTGTTGTTGTTCTGTTTTTGAATTGGATTTGTCCATCTGTTGTTATTTGGATATTTTCGCCGGACGGGACTCCTACTGTTACAGTGCCATCGTAAGCAACCGCAAACCGCTGTAAAAATGAACTAGTAGAACTTCCTGCTCTTGTTCGAATTATCATTGCAATATACTTTCCGTTGACTTCCGTAACACCGTATTTCAGCAACTGAACTTGGTACTTGACCTTTGTACTCTGTTCAATTAATCCAGAATCTCCTCCTGTCAACTCATTAAATTTCACATTAGATGTAATGCCGTTTTCTGTAAATGTCCAGTTTCCAATATGTCCAGATGTACCATTGATAACTCCTGTAATTGTGGCATTTTCGGCGACAATACCGTTTCTTGACCATGTACCAATTACATTTCCAGACGAATCACGGACCTCAAGTGTACCGTATGTATTACTTGATCCACCCAAAATCAACGTTCCGCCTCGGATCAAATCCCCTTCAATATATCCAGACTTGATGTAAGAGCCATTTATATACAATTGTCCATTTTCAAAAAATATGCCCTGCACTTGTCCGTTATTAGTCAGGACGTTAAACATATCTTCTGTTGACATTATTCTGTTTACAATGGGATTCCATACATAAAGTGTTGCGCCGCTCGAACTTGAGAAGCTTCCCCAGCCGCCAATCGTAACTTGGTTTTGATCAGTTATATCTTTCACTTCACAAAATAACGTATAGCATTTCCATTCTGTAGTAACATCAATTTCTTTTATGGTTCCATCTGTGTGATTGAGACTTATCTGGATAGACATGTTCGACGATGCCCGAAGATACACGCTAAATGTATAATTGCCTGGAACCGTAATCGGTTTATTATTTACAGAATGTGCTGACAGGTAGCAATCAGAATTTGTAGCTTTTAAGCTAGCCATAGTCTTCGTTCCATCAGGGGCTTCAAGATTTCTTGAGAATGATCCAGAAATTTGCCAATATTCAGTAGTAAAATTCTCGGTGTCTTTCAGCAAGTTATTTCCTTTCGGCTGACGTAATACAGATACATTTTGACTATCAAGTAGAGTTTCCCCGTCACTTGTATATAACTCAACCCTGAAAAATGTATAGTTTTCATCTGCTTCAGAAAATTTGTAATAAGTGGATTGCACGTTGGAAACTCTTTTTACAGTAGAGTATGAGCTTCCATCCGTAGAAGCATAGATATCAAAATTTCCGAAATAAGGTTCTCTTGTCTCCCCGCTTTGAGAATACGCAAACGCAGTAATTCTATTTGGAGAGAATACACCGTTGTACAAATTTACAACATTTGTATTTAGCTCTACAAAATATGATGATACAGAAGAACTCTCTCCTTGCTTGATTTTCGTTACCTGGCAGTCTTTTGAATATCTGATGTTATTATAGGTAAAGGAAAATCGAATCCACCCAGAGTCGCTGGTCATATTCGAAATTTTATATGTTTTATTGGAATTACTTGCAGTTCCAGTAATATTTGATGATTTTTCTACGCTTACAGAAATATTAGATGTATAATCCTTCCCATCGACATATATTTTTATAGATACTTCTGCATTGTCGTAATTACCGTTATTGCCTTGCGAGTCTGTTGGAATTCCAATAAAATCTCTAGTTAGAGAGGGGACGGCAGCTCCTTGTTTTTCGGTGATATAATCCTCTATATCCTTACCTTTTAGTTTAAATGACGTTGCTTCAATTCTCACTTCTCCCGTTTCGGCATCTGCATATAATGTTTGATTTCCTTCCGGGTCTTCTATGATCAACGTACCACCTACACCCCAGTCGAAATTGAGGCCAATCGTGTTCATGATTGTGGCAATAACTTCTCCGTTTACAGTAATTCCGCCATTCCAGTGCTCTCCACCATCAGTGGATACACTCAAAGTTTCCGAAGTCATTTTCCATACATAATTAGATTCTTCAAGTGTTGGCTTATTGTGCAGATAAAAGATTATACTTCCATCGTCTTGTTCTTCTGTTGTTGTGTAAAATCCAGAGGCATTTGCAACTTGCTGGGTAAGATTTTCAATAGCCTGCTCCCATTGTGTCTTATTGTTTTGCAAGCTGTCTTTGAATTTTTGATAAACCTCAGACGCTTCACTGTAGTAATCACCGTATTTCAGCGGACTTTCTGCCCCACATTCCAATGTACTTTTACCAAGATAATCAAAATTATGGGATGTTATCAGAGTCTGATAGACATTATCTTTTTTATCGATCAGATACGCCAAGTCCATGAATTCTATCGTTGGATCAGGCATAAATGATCCGGAAAATGGTCTTATTCTTATACCTACAATAGATTGTGCAATCATATCAACAGCAGCGTTTTCGTTTCCAGCTATCAAGGGATTATTGATTTTAATTGCGTAATCTTCTGTACCATTTATGTAATATCCGTCCTCTGCATCTGGATTATCTGACTCGATTGTTGTTGCAATTCCAGTTATTACTACATCGTCAACGCCTATCGTGGGATCTTCTGTGTAACTTGAGATTATATGTATTCCGGATTCTGACTCTATTTCACCGGCATACGGCTGATCGGATGATGGGAAGTTTGCATTATATGATTTTATGATAAGGCGTCCCTGTGGGCTGATTACAGCGTTGCCGGCAGCAATTTGAGCGATATATCCAAACATTTGCCGGCCTGTTTTTTCTTCTGGTTTTTTCGTAATCATAAAATCATCATTTAAAAACGTTGGGCTTCCGTTTGGTATATCACAATAATTGCATACCTCATTTAACAGCATTTGAGCCGATATAGGATAAGTTACATTAGCAGAAAATATCTGATCCGCCTTATACATATCATCATAAGCTGTGACTTCTATTACGTCTCCGGGATATACTGCATCAATGACAGTAAAAATTCCTTCCTGAATACGCTCTTTTCTCCCATCTGGAAGGTCTGCTTCTGTGTATAAGGTAATTCTCGCCATGTACAAATCTTTAATTACCTGATCTATATAAGTCTTTACATTTTCGTTCGCATGGTCTGTGATATTTTCCGAATTGGTATCTTTTAAGACTTCTTCGACAGCAATATGAGCATCAATCTTCAGATTAATGCTTTTAGACAAGGCAGAGCCAAGCGGAAACCCTGAATCGGATTGTTCTGAATATCCGTTATCAGAATCCATAAAGCTATTGCTGGAATCCAGGATAATTTCTGTCCCGTCTGCAAGTACCATTCTTGCATAGCTGTAAAATGGGCCGCCGTTTTTTATTACATTTTTAAAAGCATTGCTTACATTTTTTGCCATGTTATCACCTATAATGGATTAGTTGCAGTGACTTGAAAGCTTAGTTCGCTTACGGTTTCACTTCCGTCATTAAGTCGTAAGAACGGAGAGTTGATATTAGCTACATAAAACTCTCCAGTTTCCCATATACCCTTATAAACATTAAAATGATAAAAACTAAAAGAATTTTTACCCATAACCTGTTCTAATATTTTTTTTACAGCCACCGCCGAAATATTTGTCCATTTGAGACTATATGCTTCCACTGTAAACATAGTAGTATTAATCATATTGCCTCTTTGTGTTCTTCCGGAACTGGCTGTTGAAGTCGTTGCGAATTGCACTTGATATCCGTCTTCGTCAACATCTGGTGGTTGATATGTGCCGAGCATTAAGTGTTGTTGTGCCATTTTGACTCTCCTATGCTAATTCAAATGGATTTTTCCCGGTTTGCAGTCTCATTAGTTTCGCCTCATCAACAGTAGCTCTTGCGATTTCCCTTCTATTCAAATAGACAGGTACTTCTATTCTTTGCACTCCGCTATTGCCTGATTCTTCCCTTACGATACGCCGCAAAAGGCTCTCTGGAGCCTCGATATTATTGCCCTGCTTCTGATCTCCAAGTACAGCCATAAACTGCTTGTTTGGAGGGATTACGGCTCCAGAAGCTAGGTATGGAATCCTTGGCAAACTGATCCTGTCAACGCCAATAGTGAAATTATCGAACCCAACAAAATCAGAAACAGGCCAAGGTATATCGATACTAAATGACAAAGCATCAGCAATCCAATTTTGTGCGGATTCTGCTGCGGAAATTAATCCGTTCAGTTTATCGATAATCCAGTTCAAAGGCTGTGTCACAATATCTACCAAAGATTCGAAGATTCCAGAAACTTTATTCTTCATACCTTCAAAAATATTTGAAACTTTATCGGAAATCCATTGTACAGCATTCGATGCCGTACTCTTGATAGAACTCCAGATAGAAGAGATTTTATCCTTTATTGCATTCCATGTTGATGATGTAACTGTTTTTACAGCGTTCCATCCAGCTTTTATAGCTGCTTTGGCAATTTCTATTCCATTGCTAATAATTGTTTTGATCGTTTCCCAGGAAGAAGACAAGAAATCAGTAATTAAATTCCATACACCATCGAATATTTCTTGTATTCCCTTCCATGCAAGCTCCCAATCGCCGGTGAATACACCAGAAAGAAAATCTAATATTCCGCTCAATATGTCAGCTAAATTTCCGATGGCTTGAGCGATAAGAGAAAATACATTCAAAACATTTTCGCCAATAAATTGAACAATAGGTGCTAATACAGGCATTATATTTTCTGCTATCCATGCGAAAAATGGGACTAAAATCGTTTGCCACAATATGGATATAAAATCAATCAGCCTGCTTATCAAGCCTACAATCTGGTCAATAGCTGTTCCTACGGGTCCATCCATCAATTCTTGGAATTTTGTTGCTAGACCATCAAGAACCGGAACCATATAAGTGTTATATCCCTCCAGGAGATTTCCAAATATTTCAGAAAATCCGTCAGCAATGGAATCAAAAAATGGTTTTAAGTGGTTATCATAGATATCTGTAATTCCGTCACGCACTCGCTGTACAAGAGACAAGATACCTGATGTAAATGGCTCAATTGCCTCAAGAGTACTCATCAGTGCATCTTTGATTAAGTCTTTATTCTCTATGATTGGTTGTGCTATGACTGTTAGTATATCTCTGCCAAGCTTTGTGGCATTTTCTGTGAGCATCATTCCGAGTTCAGCGAAAATGCTCATTACGTTACCAGTTATTTGCTGCGCAACATCGCTTCCAAAAACGGAAAAAATATCTGCAACTGCTACTGATAAGTCCCCTAAGATGCTTCCTATTTCTGCACCTACATCAAAGATACCAACTAGATATTCTTTAATTCGGTCTTTTTCTTGATTGAGGAATTTTTCAAATCCGCCAACTAAGTTTTGAGCAATTGTTAAGCCGATCCTTGCTGCTGATCCTGAAATTTGTCCTAACGCATATATCCACGCCTTTGCGAAATTTGACGCTGCATCAACGACCTGTGGGTCTGAAAATATCTCTTTCAGCGAATTTCCTATTGACTCCAAATCTGATTTAAGCTCAGCAAGAACCGGCTTATAGTCTCCAAGACCATCCCAGAATCCAGACATAAAAATATCCCGAATGTCTTTTAATTTGTCGATGATGGAATCTAATATATCCGAAAACTTATTGTCTATCGGAACTTCTTCAAATAGCGGTCCTTCCGATGCAACTCCTGAACCAGATGGATTTTTACTACTTCCTCCCGAAGAAGGACTCCCAGAGGATTTACTTTGATCTTCTGTGAATCTGTTTATATCATCAAGAGGAGACAAATATCTTTCTGCCGCTTCCGTTGCATCATCTGTGGCATCTGCTGTATCTTCTGTGCTCCCAGCAAGGTCTTCTGCACTTCCGGCAGAATCATCTAAACTAGCTGCGTAATCTTTTTGTACTGCAATTGCCCGTGTGTAACTTCCTTTGCCTTGTAATATCGCAAAGAACATACTCACATAGCTTGCAGCCGTAGAAATCATATCGATAAACCTTGATAGTATCGGTGCGATTACATCCAAAATCGGAGCAAAAGCCGTAGCAAGACTATTTTTTAACCTTTCTAAGCTGCTCCACAACATGGAAATACTATTATTTGTAGTAGATGAATACTGAGCCAAATTTGTGAAACCTTCTGTGAGGGCTGTCATTGCTCCGTTAATTGCCTGGAAAACAAAACTAAACAAAATTGATGTTCCAAGCATTTTACCAATACCAAAACTTGCTTTATTGGTCGCTTTAGCTGTATTGGTTAGGGATTTAGCAATTTTATTTCCACTTGCACTTGCCTTTTTCTGCTCGGAGTCCATCTTTGTAAGAGACTTGTTATAATCATTCATCTTCCCTTTTATTGCAGAATAAGATGTTCCAAGCCGGTTATTCATGTCAGCAAGTTTTCGTTCAGCGGAGGCTAATTTCTCCATATCTGCTGCGGCCTGTTTTGTTTGGTTCCCGAGCGAAAAAGCTTTCCCCGTTTCTTCTAGATCTTCAAGTTCTCCTTGTGCGTATTTAATCGTATTTGCTAGCTCGTCAATATCGTATTGATATCTTTTATACTGTTTACTATTTTGACTTCCGCCCATGGCAAGAAATTTCTCTTGCAAATCAATAAGCCTATCCATCTTTTTCCTGGCAGAATCAATTTGATTTTGGATTTCTTTATATTCCTGTGTAGGTATTTTCTGATTTCCATACTCAGCAACTTTTTTCTTCAATTCATCAACTTTTTTAGACTGAGCAGCAAACTCTTGATTCAATTTTGAAAACGAATCAACCTGCTTATTCAACGAAGCTTTCGCTTTTGTTGTCATATCAGTCATAGAATTTGCCATTTTTCTAACAGCAGCTTCTACTTCTTTGCTTCCGGCTTTCATGCCGTCGGCATCAATTTCTGTATCAATTAAAATAGTGCCATCAGCCTGTGGCATGTTGACCCTCCTTGCTGCGGCACTGCGTCTATGCGTCTGGCTCTATTTATTGAGACCAAAAAGTTTTTTAAGCGCTTCCTTTTCTTCGTCACTTCTAGTTACAGTATGAGACTGCAAATCAACTAATTTTTTGTTGTTTTTGTAAAAATTTTGTTCCCATTTTTCAAGTTTCTTCCCACGACGTTTTTTATCTCGAATGCTGACTACTGTGGAAAAAGTGCTTTCTCCAATCTCTAGATAAAGTCCAAAAAACGTCCACCAGTGCATGTATTTGATAGACCTAATATCTCTTTTTGTAGTCTTATTGATTGCGGGTACTATTAGAGGAGCGTCTTGCTGCCAGTCCATTGATCGAGGTTTAGGTTTTCCATCGTCCTGTATTCCGCAATCGATAAATTCGCAGGCTTTTTCAGATGCTTCTCTCCAACATCTTGGATGCATTTTATCAAAATCGACATATAAGATTTGTAACATTGTCAGCACTTTTTCTTTTTTCATTTCTTCTTCTGACATTCCTGGTTCGAAAATATCAGGATCATTCATAGCTGACAAAATATCTAATATTACCCTGTAATCTGTTCTGATCTTATAATCTGTTCCGTCAACAGTTAAAGAAGTGGGAAGTTTCCATGAATCCATTAATTATGGTACTTTGCCACGTATTTATTCATGCGGCGCTGTACCTTTTTTGTTCTGATAGAGAGTTCTTTTTCAATAACTTTTGAAATTGCAGAAAGTACTTGCTCTACAAACATTTCTCCGCTTTCAAGAGGTGAGAACGGACCAGCAATATTGAAAAAAGTATCTTTTGAATCTGCTCCGATCAGATAACTGATTTTATCAACAATTTCTTTTTCTGCTAACCTCACAGCTTCGTCTGAATCGTTCGGAAGCTTAAAGCTGTTAAAGTATTCAACAACTTCTTCATATCTTTTAACAATATTTGTGTCGGATGGTCTAAACTCGAATTTTCCGAGTAGTTTACCACGCTTATTTTTGATGTTATACACTTTGCTGACATCATCAATAATGATATCGTTAGTGTTTTGTTTCACCAAATTATTACTCATATATCCTCCTCATCAGAATCATAAAGATTCTTCGCTTGGAATTTCTCCTGCTGTAAACGTTGGATTACCGGAAGCTAATGTAGTTGCAGATACATATCCTTTCGTTCTTGCGCCGTTGAAAGACACCTGGAATGGAATATTCAGGCCGCCAGTGTCTCCGCCGTAACTCTGTGGCTTAACAAGAACTTCCTGCACGTATGCAAGATGGTTTGTTGCTTCCGTATCCTCGACAATAACATCAAGCATGAGTGTTTTGCAGGCATCTCCTTTGATCTGACCGAGTGCGATATCCCTAATCTTAGGGTATAATTTCTTGTCAGGATCAGCATAGAACGGATCAGCATCCATTGTAGGTTCATATCCGTTATCTTTCGTCTTTGTCTGCCCAAGTATGTTTTTCAATGTCTCCACGTCCGGATTCATCTCTACAGACATCTCTTCGATATCGTCACCGATGATTTCCCAGGTTGCTGACGCTGTTTTCAGCCCAAAGCTGGTATCGAGGTACTGCATTAAAGCCTCACGATTTAATTTCATAGCTTATCTTCCTTTCATTTATTTCTGTAAAATGTTTTTTGATACTTAAACGATATTCCTATTACCCAGTCTTGTACTCCGTTTTCATTCGGTGTTTCTGGGCTTGCAACATCTGTTACGCTTATTTCTTTGATTTCTCTATTATCTGACAATTTTGGATAACTTTTTAATTGATATGTCTGACCTTCGATTATCACAGGCTGCATATCAATCCAGTCTCCTAATTTATCCAAAAATTCCTTAATATCTCTTTTGGAATTTTCGGAATCAGTGGCGGTTCTATATACTACATAAAACGGATAATTGCATTGCTGTGATACTTTTCCAAGAACATCCTTACTCTCTGTCATTACTTTTGCGCCGGAAACCGGATAAAATGCAATTCCAGAATCTTCTTTAAGTGAAGAAAACCTGATTCTTTCACTTTCAAGAAGTCCCGGATACTGATTTAATAGATTTCCAATCACATCCGTTATAATCTGTTCAACACCTGCATCATATTTGACTGGCTTATTTCTTACCGCCTCCGGCAATTCGCTTCACTCCCTTCACCCACGCTTTACCATGTGCTTCTTTTGCTGTATCGAACCAGTGTGGTGTAGCTTTCGGATTGCTGTACGTCAACGGGCGTTCCGTAACAACCTTTTTCGCTCCCTTTCTCGCCCAAGGGGAACCTGTCACCGGGTCAACCATCACTTTTCCTTCGTAAAGAAAACGGCCTTGCGGCGGCGCACCGGCAACAACCTTCCCGGTTCCTTGCAACGCTGCACTTCTCATTCTTGTGAGATTTACAAATATTCCATCTCTATGCGGCATATACGGAACCATGTCATTCATTACCTGTCCATCCAGCCAAAACTGCGCTTTCTGGAACTGCTTCTCAAACCGATTTAGGCTTACATCTGCCTTTATATCACCGCTCACGATAGAGAATCCAGGGAAATGAAATGTTCTACTTGCCATATCACGCACCCCCAATCTCAAAATGAGGAATGAGCGTATACGGGCCGCCCACGTTGGTTATCAGGAATACATAATCATGACGCTTATTGATGTAATCATAGAAGCCGCCGTTTACCCGGTCTGTATAGTCAGAATCCTTTATCGGGTCTATAGAGTATTCACCTTCCATGAAAAAGTCTCCAGAATCAAAGGTAATGCTTTCTGAAAGTTCATCATTCGGCTGCTGTTCCCATTCTTTAGGCGGCAGCCACGGAAGACTTCCAATAATTTTCTTTCCATCGTCAATATGGTATTTGATGTGCAGCTTCGCCGTATCTGCGCTGTCCAGTCCGGTCTTTGCGATATTGGCGGCCTTATCTACAACCAGGTCAACCCCAGATAAAACATGGGGATACCAATATATTTCACCGGTCTGGTCTTCGTATTTATTGAATATCGTGACGACCTTGTTATACATGGTATCCTCTCCTTGTCTTATTCACCAAAAATCCAATCTTCTGCCAACATATCAGCCTGAGAAGCAAGCCATCCCATCTGCACACCAGATGTTCCGACAAAGGCGATAGCCATATTGCCGATTGCTTCATGATTACAGTTCTGGATTGTGCCGTCGGGTGTCATGTAGCTGATATTTTTAGCAAGTTCGATATGCTGATTCTTCCCGTTCCATCCCTGACGTTTCACCTTAAGCCCACGTTTCATGTACTTAATGGCATCCCCAAATCCAAAAGTTGGAGTTCCGCCTAAAACAGTTGTATTTTTTTCTGTTGCCGGAATCCACTCATCAGAAAGAACATTTGTCAGAGTATACTCAACTCTCTGTGTTTCTCTGATATCCAGCAAATCTTTCCCTGTATCGGAATCATCTGCCCGGCATTTCATCATGATAGTTTCTTTTTCTGGATCCCAATACCAATATCCTCCCCACGATGGAAGTTTCATTGGGATTCCCCTTTTCATATTCTTTAATGCTTCTGAAAATTTCATATCTTGTCTCCTTCACATTCCCGCATACAGCAGGAATATTCCTTTGCTATCCGTCACGCCGGACAGATATTCCATTGCAACCTGATACAGCAATACGCTTTCGACTTTCTTATCAACTGCCGCCTGTCCGTAGATACTTTCTGTATTTCCGGAGCTTCCAGTAGCAAAAGAAATACTTTCAGAACCGGAAGAAATAGAGGAAACAGCCTTACTTACCACTGTTCCGTCCTCTCTGGTTACGGTGCCAACAGATTCCATAGACGCTTTCTTAATCTGGTCAATCTGATACAGTACGTCAGCCACCGCACAGACAGCTTTTTTCACCTTTGTAACGGCTCTTTCTTCCTCCGGGAATCCATTTACCAACCGGTCAAATGTAATAGCGTCTATGCGGTCACTGGCACGTTCAGCGTACTTTGGAAAGTCGGATTCCGGCACAGTATCGCCGTAATATTTTTCTGTATAGAATTGATAATCAGCGTATGACATGCCGGTAATCTCCTTTCATAATTAGGAAGCAGATGTTACATCATCATTTCCTGCTTTAAGCGCTTTATAAGTGTTGTCACACTCTACGACCGTGATCTTATGTCCCGTGGTTGCTTTAATGTCAGATTTTCCGTCCCACGCAGTCCAGTTTCTCACGCTCTGTCCATACTCTACTGTTGGCGCTGTAGATTCTGCTGTTTTGTATTTGTAAAGATGTCCAGTCTCAAGAGCAGGTTCTACGGTCACTTTTGTATTGCCGCTGCCGGTTCCCGCCGCAGATGTTACAGTCAGGGTTCCGAGGGTGGTATCGTCAGTAATATCCACAACAGCGATAGCGTCAATGTATTCTGCAAACAAGGTCAGACCCATAATTGCAAAAGCTTCAGAAACAGCGTGTTTGTAATCGCCCTGCGTATGGAATCCGATCAGGTTCGTTTCTCCAGATACGGTATATACCAGACCAGCACGGACAAAGTCGCTCTCATTCGGGTCAACGTAGTACAGCACGATATTTTCAACCGGTGTAGCAATCACACGGCCTCTGGGAATTTCTGTCTCTGCCAGAAGGAAGATCGTGTTGAATCCCATGAAATCCTTAATATACTGGAAACCGAACTGATTCTGAATCGTAATGTTCGCTGCCCCCAGATATTCATATACATCCATGATGTTCACAAACCCAACGGTTCCGGTAGCTGTCCGGTGCATTGTTTTGAATTTATTCTCCACAAGCCCCTTTGCCATTGCCAGAGCCATCTGAAAAGTGGTCTCTGTTGCTGTCAGAGTACCGGTGTTCAGGTAATCATAGAATCTACCTGTTACGTCACTCTGGAGCTGGAACAGAAATTCATCATCTGTCATCTGGACGGCGTTTTCATAACCGTGGTCTTTAATTGCTTCGATAGAAACGGCCTTTGCGTATTTTTCAATGGTCATTTCCGCATATTCTTTTTCTTTTACAACAAATTTGCTGTAAGGGATTTCCTCGCCCTCGCCAACATTTCCACTTTCAAGGGTTCCCTCTGCATATTTGCTTTTCAGGATAGCGCCCGGCTGCTTTTTAATCGGGCGCATGATACCAAGAATCTCCCGCAGATGTTCCCAGTTGCGTTCAAACCGGGTTACAAAGTCAATCTCACGGGCAGTCACCTGAATATCGTTTTTCATAATCAGATTGGTTTTTGCTGCCATTCTTATTCTCCTTTACCAAATAAACTCAAATTTTCAGCGATAGCAGCTTGCCGTTCTGTCGGGTCTTTGATAGACATAATGTCTTTCTTTGTAGTGGTTCCGCTTCCTCCGGTACTTTTTCCTGTTCCCGGGACGGTAAACCTTGCCGCCTGCTGCTTTGCCTTTTCCTGTTCCTCGTCAACGAACGCCGAAGCATCTCTTTCTTTGATCTGTCCAATCAGATCAGACAATCCGAGAATCTTTCCGTCTTTCAGTTTCAGGCCGGATTCTTTGATTTCCGCCGTAACAGCCCGTTTTGCTGCGTCACTGGAAAATTTCACAGATTCCAACTCGGTTTTCAGAGCGTCCGAAAAATCTCTTTCATAGATTTTCTGTTCATAATCCTTTGCCGCTGTCTCTGCCTTCTGTTTCCAGTTATTCAGTTCTGTTTGCATGGTTTCCAGATCTACTCCATCAAACTTTTTCAGCGTTTCTTCTGCCGTTTCTGCCTTTGATTTCCAATTATCTCTTTCAGTCTCGGCCTTTCCGATTTTCTTTTCATGTTCTGCTTTTGTGACGTAATTCTCAGACACCTTTTTGGTCAGGTCTCCTTTTTTGTCTGATGGTACTTCAATTCCCAGTTCTGCTAAGATTGCTTCAATGTTCTGCATAATAATCCTCCTAAACGTCTACTTATTAACCGCCCGTCAGCGGTAATGGATTCAGCCGGATAAACCTCCGGCAAGGTAACAGGGTCGGCAGGAGTCGAACCCGCCGTACTATTCCTCCCCCTGTGGGTTTGTTTTACATCTACTGTTATCCCTTCGGATTGTTCTTTGCATTTTTCAGCGTTATTGATAGCCGGATTGCGCATATCCATTTAAAGCCCGCACCGCAGGCAACGCTTATCAAAATGCACACGCCGGAAATTGCATCCGCTTTTCAACCTCCGGCCAAGCCGTTTCTTTTAAGGACGTGTGCTAAGAAAGGAGGAAATGAAACAAATATAAGAAAAAGCCAGTCAACCTGTCGAAATTTCCGATAAGTTCACTGGCTCTGTGTCTGGCAACTGGCTCTAATCAGTATATAATTTTGTCTGTACATTAAATCCCGGGTTTATGTCGGCATTGAATGTATTTTTGCACTTCGGGCAGAACACCGGAAGGTTTCTTGCCTCAGTCGTTTCTTTGATTTTTACTCTTGTCTTGCTATTGCAGATAGGGCAATAAATCCATTCTGTTTTCATGTTCTGCCTCCTTTGTACCCATTATATCAAATCTTAGTTTTTGTATTGTACCCATATTTTAAGGCGATAGCCGAAGCCACCGCCTTATATTTATACAATATCCTGTAATTTCCGGATATATCTACCAAGAGTCTCTTTTTCTTCCCGGCAGTCTGCGTCCCGGCTCATCTCTTCCAATTCACCGGTGAGAGCGTCCATGTGTTCTTCCAGGGCTGCCAGCATACGCTGTTTGCAGTCCATATCCTTTCCGGAACGATAGGAATTTTTCTGCTTCATATATTTTTCGTAAGTATCATCATTCATACCGTTTGATCGGCTGTAATGTCCTCTTACATAATGCTTTCCACGGGTACCGCGATAGGAATTGTCATTGTCATAGTTTGGCATCATGCCATCACGGGAATATCTACCCATGCTGTCACGGTTCCTTGCCTGACTGTATCCTTCCTGGCTGTATCCGCCTTCCATTTCTGCAAGTACAGCGTCATAATATCCTTCTTTACATTTCCAGTATTCGACATTCTCCATATCCTTCAGCATATCAATCAGTTTGTATGCGGTTTCAAGGTTTCCTGTGTTCAGGCCCTTTTCCGCAATCTTATCAAGTTCGTCCTTGATATTCTGCATTAACTTATAACTCATAGCCTGCTCCTTTCTCAACCGCATACCCTTACTGCTGTAAGGTTCGGATTATCCACCTCAACTGGCGTTCCCTGGTTTAATACTGTTACTGTCTGACAACATCCGGTTCCATTACACGTTCTTGGAACATCAACGTAATGTTGTGTGCTAACATTGAAGTATTCAGAAACCGCAGCCGGAGTAACTCTCATTAGGGAGCCATTTAATATTTCTCCCTGTACCGCAAGTCCCAAGGACACTTCTCCCACAGTTCCTCCGGTCGCGGGAACTGCAATATTTCCTGAAAAAGTTACAAGATAGCGTCCCGGCTGAATCAAATCAGTCAACGCGCTTCCTTCTCTGTGCCTTTCAGCGCAACCACTTTTTACCGCAGTGGTGTCGAATTTAACACTCTGCCCGGTTGCCACAACCTGGCTTACAGAATTGGTTAATTCAATCATAGTGTTCTCCTTTCATATCACAAAAGGACAGACCATCGGCCTGCCCCTTTGCGTAATAACGGCTTTTGCCGAACATCCCGGAATGATTCCGGGAAGAAACTCCGATATGAAGTTTTAGCACCCGCATCCTACGTTACATCCGCAGTTACCAGCGCCGAAGGTGAAACCTGTCGGGTTGATAATAGAAGTGTACGGAGACATAACCGGATAACTCGGTGTAGGTGTCGGACGCAGAGCATTGATAATGTTCGTTGTCTGTGCCTGATTGGACAGCTGCAGCTGTGCAGACTGTAATTCGGTCTGAAGGGACTGAATCTTGTCCTGAGTAATGGTGTCAATGATTCTCTGTGTTCCGGCGTTCTGAGCCTCGATCACATCACGGAAACCATTGTTGACCGTATTCTGGAGAATGTTGGTCTGTGCTGCCATATTGTAGTTGACATCACCAATCGCCTGTTTTAAGTCACAGCAACACTGCTGATTCTGATAGCCCAGATTTGCAATCGCAGAATTTACACCTGCGAAGCCATTACAAAGCTGCGTACCAATTCCGGTAATACCGCTCTCGATACCCTGAGTAGCCAGTGCAGCGTCAATATCGCTTCTCGTTGCGAATCCCTGTCCTGCCGGGGAGTTGAATCCGCCTCCGTTGTATCCACCGCCGAAGCCATAACCGCCCCATCCGCAGATCAGCAGAAAGAGGATGATCCACCAGCCGTTACCATCTCCAAAACCATCGTTGTTTCTATTACCGCCAGTTGCGGCAGCAATATCAGCTAAGCTATAATTTGTATCCATAACTTTTGCTCCTTTGAATTTATTTACAAAATCATGGCCATTGATTTATGTACTATTTGAACAGCCCCTGCATCTGTTGAGCCATCTGCTGGGCTTTGTCAAGCTGCGCCTGAGATATTTTCCCAGACTGTAAAAGTTTCTGAACTTCTTCCTGTGGGTTTACATTCTGCATTCTCTGCTTGAATTGCTGAAATTGCTGAAGCATATTCCCGGAATTATTATTGTTTTTGTTTAATGCACTGAAAACTGAATTCATATTTTCCCCTTTCTTTTGTGCAAAACCTATGTTATAATATTCATATATAGTAATGGAGGTTTTATATGAAAGCTATTGATATTATTGGCAAAAAATTCGGTAGGCTTACAGTCATTTCATTTTCACATTCAAACGGCTACAGAAAATACTATCTATGCAAATGTGAATGTGGAAAAGAAAAAATAATTTACAAAGGAAGTCTTCTTTCTGGTAGAACATTAAGTTGTGGATGTTTTCAGAAAGAACAGGCAAAAAAATATAATACACTTCCTGATGATAGAGGCCGCCTCCATAAAATACTTGCTCATATGATTCTTAGGTGTGAAGATAAAACAAATAATCGTTATCACAGATACGGAGCAAGAGGTATTACTGTTTGTGAGCAATGGAAAAATGATCCCGAATCATTTTGCGAGTGGGCTTTAAGTCATGGATATTCTCCCGGCCTTACAATAGATCGTATTGATAACAATAAAGGTTACTTTCCGGATAATTGCCGATGGGCAACACCGTATGAACAAGCAAGGAATATGTCAAAAAATGTTTACATCACTTACAACGGAAAAACCCAAACGCTTAAAGACTGGTCTAAAGAATTAGGGATAAAAAATACAACATTGCATAACAGAATTCACTATTACGGATGGAGTATAGAAAAGGCATTTACTACTCCTGTTCGTCCATACTGATGTGTGACTTTTCCTCTGTTTCATTTATCCTTTTAAGTATTTCAGCCTTAAATTCTTCAAACTCCTTTTTAGGTACAAAATCAATATCTGCGTTATTATTCGATTTTAAATTTTCTTTAGGCTGATTCGTTGTCTCAATGTATTTGAATGTTCTTAAAGATGGCATGCCAGATGAATCTGCGCTTTTTAAATAAAAGGCGCTTTCATCGCTATCCATCAGAAGTACGCTTGTGTTTGGAGCCACAAGATAAGACTTTGCCCCGGCTTCACCCTGAACCCACAGAATCCCCTGATTGGTCTGTGGAACTTGAGGCTGCTGCTGTTGATATTGCGCCTGCATCTGTGCAAGCCTGTCCATCTGAGGCTGCAACGGGTTAAAATACTGCCCGTAGTTGTAACCTCCCATATACGGATTTGCCATGTTATCCCTCCGGTCTTGACTAAGTTCTTGACTAAACCTTGTTTATTCTTGACTAAAAAATACTGGTCTATGTTTATATCATAAACCAGTATCATATATCTTAAAAGGACAGTTATTGGACACTTTTTGGACACTTATTTTTTAATTTTGGCGTTTCTATAGCCCTTTCAGCACTCCACCCATCTCTAATTCGTCTTCTTAATATCGTTGCGCTTAGCCCAGTTTCCTTTGACCACTCGTAAATGGTTTTTCTCTCCCCTTTGTATTCTAAATAAATTGTATTCCTTTTGTTTTGTGCTTGTTCTTCCACAGTAGCCCACCTGCAATTAGACGGGCAGTACCCTTTGTCATTATCTATTCTGTCAATAGATAAATTGTTATCATATCCATTGTTTTTCGCCCAATCAAAGAACGCTTGCGGACTATTTTCCCATTCTTTACATACTTTTATGCCTCTTCCCCCATAAACATGATAATAGCTTGACTTAGGATTATTACATCTTGTCAGCATATTTTCATAAATTCTATATAGTCTTGATCCACTCTCTCCGTGAATAATTTGCCTTTTTGTTGTTTGACTAGACTTATAGCAGCCACAGCTTACAATTTTACCACTTCTTAAATCATCAGCCCTTACAATTTTTACGTTTCCACAATCGCAATGGCATTCGCACATTATCGGATTATGGGATATAATTTTTGTAACAACATATTTTCCAAATCGTTTTCCAACCAACTCATATGAATATGTGCTTTTATACCCACATTCCTTACATCTCCAGGTATTTCCGGATTTTAAGTTGTTTTCAGAAGGATATAAAATATTTCCGCAATCACACTTACATTTCCAATGCCTTCTGTAATTTTTATCTTTAAATGCAAATTCAAGAACAACAATATTCCCAAATCGTTTTCCAGTTAAATCAGTATACATATCAAGCCTCCTGTATTAAATTCTGTAATTTAATTATATATCATGCAATTTAATTTTTCAATATATTTTTAAACTTTACAATTTAATTCATGAATGATATAATTTTATAATAAATCTGGAGGTTTAAATAAATGATGAAGGATAAATTAAAAGGGCTCATTGTGTCAGAAGGTCTTACAATGAGCCAAGTTAATGATGAGTTGAATAAAAGGCATAGCACTTCATTTTCCATTCAAAATTTCAGTAACCGATTAAGAAAAGAATCTTTTTCATACAATGAAATCGAAGAAATATTAGATATACTGGGCTATAAAATTGAATGGGTCAAACAGACCTAATTATTTTATTTATAACCCTCTTATTTATTCTGTATGCAGTTTTATAACAAACATTTAATTCTTCTGCTACTTCCTGCAAAGTGCAATCTTTACATCTCATTAAAAACACTTTTTCTTCAATAGGTGTAAAATTGCACTCTCGTAGAAAGTAATCCACTTCCTTTTGGGTAAAACGGCACACTTTCAAAAGCATTCTCCTTATTGCTGCTTCGACAGGTAAGAGATAAGCTTGTCCCTCGTTTTTTTTAACTGATCAGTATTATTACCAGATATCTGGCTGTTGAGCATATTTATCAGCGCCTCCATAATAAGCCCGTCACGCTCTTTAATATCCTGAATCGCCTGAAAATCGTTCTTGTCGTGTTCTTCCAGCACCTTCACCCGGTCATTCAGCTTTATCGCCGGCGCAATCCATTTCTTAATCACCGCAGCTGCACCGCCTACAACAGAGATACCGCCACACACAGCAAGAATTGTTTGTATCGTCTCCATTACGTCCATGTGTTAGTCCTCCGGTTCAAAATATTTGCATGATTTACAATCTTCCTCCGGGTCTGGAAAATCACAACACATTTCGCATTGGTCATTACAGCATACTTCATTACAGAAATATTTGCAGCCTTCTTTGTCATAAACTTCTTCTTTGTATGTTCCGTCCGGAAGCTGTTCTATCCATCTGCTCATACTTATCTCTCCCAGTAATATATTGGTATCTCGTTTCCACTATTCCACGAATCCCAGTAATACCCGTCCTGCACGCACACCACATGCCCGTCTATCGCCAGTATGTACGTTCCTTTCGGGTTGTCCTCGCAGAAATCCCGGACGGTGTATATATCCTGCCCGTGGTCGTCTACCAGATGGCGGCGGAAACCATTTCGCCGGAGGTATGCACTCCATACATGGTTTGCACTAGGCATATCCGCAAGAGAGAATCCCATGAATGAAAGTCCAGCGTATGTAGTTTCCCAGTCTTGATTTAAAGCCTTGCTTATCGCTCTTACGGTGCAGTCTCCGACATTACTTCCACGGACTGGGTTAGGATTGTACAATTTCCATCTACTCATTATTTTCTTCCTTCTTTTCCCATTCCACATTAATCATATGAATAGTCCCAAGATTTCCAAAACCAAATATTTCTTTTAACCACACCCAAAAACTATACAGTCCTTTCATAATCATTCTCCATTTGCGTTCTGATGTTTTGCAAATTCTAATAAACTCTTATCCCGTTCAAAAAATGGACATTCTTCTTCATGTTCATATTTACATATTTTTTCGTGATAATCGTCATGCTCAAGATAGCATCTACATACTTCAACGTCTATGTCACATCCGTCTTCATCCATTGCATAAAGACTATCTATTTCATGGTATAAACAATTTTTACATATTCTTTGCATTTTGATACCTCCTTGCCGCCCCTGCTGCTTTCGCCGCCTGCTCACGACTCCAACGAGCAACACGGAGCCTTTCCGCATACTCTTTCAAGTCATTATCCTTACAATACTGTTTATATGCCTTGTTCTGCTGGCTGAGCGTGTAAGACTTCCGGTCAAGCTTCTGTTGCAACTCAAATTTTAGTTTTTCATCTTGACAATTATCAACGGCTGTCTGCAATCCCTGGACTTTCCGTTTACTGTCCCGGATACGCCGCTCAAGCGTCCGCTGCCGCTGTTGTGTTTCATAGGCTTTCCTGTTTTCTTCGCTGTCGTACTGCTCAAACGGGTTTGTTGATATTCCCGGATAGTACGGACCGAAACTATGCCGACAGTTGGCTATGCTCCGCAGAGTCCATCAACATATCCGTATCTAGTAGATTCTACAAAATCTGGATATTTTCTTTTTTCTGCGTTTTCCATATCAATCACCCTCTTTCGGCTATTTCTTATTTTTACTTAAGGTACTTTCTTTCAGCTTCTTTTCTCGCTTTTATTGCGTCTGATTTTGCTTCAAAAACATTATCTAAAACTCTTTTTCCTTTAACTGTTAAAAACGCCCTCCACTTTTTATGAGTAGAATCATAAGATACTCCTTTGACTCCGCTTGTATTAAGAATACTTGTTTTCCTTGGATTCTTAATATTTTCAACAATTTCTTCAAAAGTCCATCCGTGATTAAGCTTTCCCCTGATATACTCTCTTCTTACTCCAAAGAAATGTTCCCATTCTCCTACTGTTTTCACTTGCCCTTGATATTCTATTTTCCAGCTATCTTGTTTATTATTATTTTGCCATTCCAAAGGAACCCAGCGACAATTATCTGGAGAATACCCTTTATTAACATCTATTCTGTCAATCGTAAGGTTTTTTTTCGTATCCGCTCTTGTAAGCCCAAAGTAAAAATGAATCAAAACTTTCCCATTCTTCACATACTTTAATACCTCTATCAAAATATGCAACTTTATTGTGAGGCTGTGCTTTTTCAGATGTCCTTATTTTCATTCCAGACCATATTTTATATAATCTCGTGCCAGCCATACCATGAGAGTATCTTCCTTTTTGTCTTACATCTTCTTTTTGTCTCTTTCCATTTCTTATACAAAATTCTTCAAAATCCATATCTTTTCTCCTTTCATATGCTTTCAACTACATTCAGTTTATCATAGTTATATTGTAATTGCAAGTAGTTGAAATATATGATAGAATACAAGAAATAGGAGGTCGACAATATGAAGGAAAACCGTGGGTTGAAAAATCGTATAGCCATATCAAACGCAATAGATAAGAGCCTTTATGAAAAACTCAAAAAATATTCGGACGATACAGGAATCCCTATAAGTAAACTTCTTGATAAATCAATAGCTATGTTTCTTGAAAGTGTAGAGAGAAAATAGATTCTCTTTACACTTTTATTTTGTTCCAATCCACGGAAAATACCTTTCCTTGCCACGGTTCATGCGTTGGTCTTGCGCCTAAATGTGATGATGTAATTACATACTCTACGCCCATTTCTTTTGCTCTTGCAAGTGATACCTCAGCAGCACATTGACTGATTCCAGTTCTTACAATCATCATTGTGGCGGATTCAATAGACATCTTATAGCCAGATGGATAGTTTACTTTCATACCAACTTCCGAAACCTCATTGATAACGTCTCTGACTGCTTCTGTGTACGATACAGCCCCAGAAACCACCATGTTATAAGCATTATCCATCTGATTGATAAAAAGCCTCTGTGCCTCGTCTGCGGTGGTTCTGGTGAAATTTCTCCATTCTCCAGCGGTGGCGTTACAATTGCGTTGCATTATTCTCATAAGCACTGGGGATTGCAGGAGGGGAACCGGAGATAGCCCGGCAGCCTGATAGATTTTATCATCCCACTGTAATGCCTGTACTCCTGCATCCTCCATAGCTTCTTGAATCTCTTTGACCTGTTTCTTTGTTTTGTCTGCAAGCTCCTTCTGAATATCTTCAAGAAGATATCCGGCTTCCTGCAAGACTTCGATTTGCCACTTGTCCGTAGCTGTCAGAAGATAATCTTCACCCCGTCCAAGACGAATCATCATTCTTTCTATGATTCTTTTGATTATGTTTGCATGAAGTTCACTTGCTATCTGTTCTGCTCCTTCTGTAATCCTGTACAGATAATCAGGTGTAAGCACCTTATTCCTCCGTTTCAATTTCTGGCACACTTACCTCCGGCAGTCCTGCGATACTGGTAGCCAGAGAGATTACCCCGGCCAGTGCAGATGCTGACAGCACCATAACCCAGTTCACATCCTGCAATACCGCAGCTGTTCCGATGGTAGCCACAAAAGTCTGAGCGCACGTTTTGACGGCACGGATTCCGGCCGCCTTCGCCCAATTAATCCAGTATTCTTTGTTCTTCATAATAATTTCCCCCTTTCGTATGATTATTCTTTTTCATGCAAAAGTTCTCTTACCTGTTCCCGGA
>ERZ1643250.686-NODE-686-length-33857-cov-8.474972_pt1 | contig 33857 bp, 28 predicted proteins | sample MGYA00579262_ERZ1643250 | MGnify/ENA primary metagenome ERZ1643250 (study PRJEB29033, sample SAMEA4952265) | chicken gut metagenome | biome: Broiler Chicken; feature: Gastrointestinal Tract; material: Caecum | place: Ireland | collected 2018 | study: Broiler...
CGTCGCGGTTATTTTCGCTGATATCCGCTTCGTCCGTGAACGATGCCGCACCGGCGAACATGGTGAACGCGCAAGCGAACGCCAGCACCAGTGCGAGAACCTTTTTGAGATTCTTCATGGGGTTTTTTCCTCCTTTTAAAATTTTAGAGCATTTTGCTCTTTACGCTGATTATAATACCACAGCTTTGTGGGTGGGTCAAGCAAACGGTCAAGAATGTAACATGGGTGTAATATTGCAAAACAGAGCCGAAATACTGCGATATTCCCGGGTATATGCCTGCCATTTTGCTGTATATTATATATAATAAGGTATAGGCTCCACAGCTTTCCCGGCCTTTGCCGCCCGGCCGCGGAATATTTATGCATCCTTTCGGCTCCGTGCCGTTTCCGCTCCCGTTTTTGAGGAACAAAGTGGCAGCGCCGGTTATTTCTTCATTTTATACAAAACCTGCCCGGCCTTGTCCCGCATTTTCTCCAGATCCGTCACCCGGCCTGCGCATGGCCCGTGCAGCGCGCTGCGCTGCGTGTGCCAATGCCCCGGGGGACGGTTTCCGCCGCTTCCCGCGCAGCGTCAGTTCCGTTTCCCGCGGGCCGCGGACGGAGCGCTTCCTTTTGCCGCTGCGGACATATATATAATGATACATATATAATAAGGAAGGAAACGCGTTTTTCCGCCCCGGGCCGCCGCAGTGCCGCCGGCCCGAAGCGGATATCTTGTATCGGCGGCGAAGAAGCCGGTGCGCGGTAACCCACGCACCGGATCTGCCTGATCAATCATGCTTGGAAAGATTCCCGACATACTCGTCCTTTCACCGCAGGAAATGCTCGCAGGTGCTCTTGTCAAACAGGCTTCTTGGGCTGTCTGGATGATTACACCCGTCCACGCAGCAGGTCCTTGATATCCCAGAATGGCATGCCGTGCGCTTCTGCCACCCCCTTGCAGGTGACTTTTCCATCAAAGCAGTTGATTCCAGACGCAATATCCGGGTTTTGTGCGGCCGCCCGTTCCAATCCGGTACCGGCGATCATGAGCCCCGGTTGCAGTGTTGCATTTGTCAGCGCTTCTGTCGCAGTATAGGCAACTGCCCCTGGCATATTGGATACACAGTAATGTACGATACCTGACTCGACATAAACCGGATCGTTATGCGTTGTTGCGTGCGACGTTTCAAAACAGCCGCCCTGATCGATCGCAACATCTACAATAACCGCTCCCGGCTTCATTATCTTCAGGTCTTTGCGGGTTACCAGGCATGGCGCCTTTCTCCCAGGCGACAGGACTGCACCGATAACGAGATCTGCTCTTTTCAGGTTTGCTGCAATATTTTCTCGTGTGCTATACAGTGTCTGTATTCTGCCGTCATAGTGCTGTTCCAGGGTAGTCAATTTGTTTATATCGATATCCAGTACAGTTACATCCGCCCCCATTCCCACAGCAATTTTACAGGCATTGGATCCGACCGTTCCTGCCCCCAGGATAACCACCTTTGCTTTGTATACACCCGGGGTGCCGGAGAGCAGCACCCCTCTCCCGCCAAATGTTTTCTCCAGATATTTGGCTCCTTCCTGTACTGACATCCGTCCGGCGATTTCGCTCATCGGCGTAAGGCACGGAAGCCCGCCGTTTTTATCAGTAATCGTCTCGTACGCCACTGCGCGGATATGCTTTTCAACCAGCGCTTCTGTCAGCGGCCTGTCAGCGGCAAGATGCAGATAGGTATACAAAATCTGGCCTTCCTGCATCATCGGATACTCGCTCGCAATCGGCTCCTTGACTTTTACAATCATTTCCGACTCTTTCCATACCTGTTCTGCGCGCTCTGCGCATCGCGCACCTGCAGAGATATAGTCATCGTCGCTGAATCCCACGCCCAATCCTGCACCCTTTTGGACAAGCACTGTATGCCCTGCAGCAGTGTATGCTTGTACATTTGCAGGTGTCAAACCGACACGGTATTCGTTATTTTTACGCTCCTTAACCAGACCAATTTTCATGGCTCATCCTCCCTGACCATGTCCTCAGACGTTTTTCCAATGGAAAACCATTCTTTTATAGCGCGAACCGCCGCACCTTCATTATTAGAACCGATCCGATACCGGCACACAGCAGCCAAGTCCGGGTGTGCCCCTTTCATAGCAAAAGTATGGACACACTCATTCATCAGCCCCATATCATTTAAATAGTCCCCAAAAGCCATACTTTCCTCAGCTGTAATTCCGTACCTGTGCTGCAGATCTCTCAGGCCTGTACCTTTATCAATTCCTTTTCGATGTATATCGACCCACATATCTTCGGACAGGTAAAGATCTACACACCCTGCAAACTCGGACAGTGCCGGAAGAACATTTCGTCTCGCATCGGGATGATATATGGAACACTGAACCACTTTATCCGTTTTCAGTACCTTTTCAAGCGAGTCTACCAACTGCAGATCGCAAAAATACTTCTCTGTAAATCTCAAAAAAGCTGGATCGCGGCTTTCCGTGTATACGCCGTTCACACACGTAGCAATCACATGTGTGCCTGCAATATTCTGTGCGGCACGAATTGGTTCATGTAATAAATCCGGATTGATCTCATGAATGGAGACCAGTTGTCCTCGGTCATATATCAGCGATCCATTGACGCATATAAATGAAATGATATCGGATACCTCTGCAAAATAGGTCAGCAAATTCTTATATTGCCTGCCCGAAGCCACTGCAAAATGCACACCCATCGTCTGTAATGCTCTTATAACAGATATCGTCTCGTCAGGCAGCTCTTTTTCATCGTTCAGAAGCGTTCCATCCATATCTGCCGCAATCAACCGAACCATGCGCACTCACGCTCCCTCTTTTTGGATGAGTGCCGCAAACCGGGCAGCAGCCTGTTCACGGGTCTCAGCACGCAAAATACTGCAAACAGCTCCTTCCGTTTGGAATATCTCCATCAAATTCTGCAGCACATCGATCTGCTTATTAGGATCCTTGATTGCCAGCATTACCAGCAGACGTACCTGCCCGCTCCGATCCGGCTCCCCCATCAAATGAAAATCAACAGGATTCCGCAGTATGCCCAGCGCGATCGCAGATTCTTTGACATGCACTGCTTCTGCATGCGGAATCGCAACGCAGACATCTTGAAGTTGAAGACCGGTAGGGAAGTTCTGTTCACGCATCCAAACCGCATCCGGATAGCTTTTTTCCACGCATCCCGCATCAATCAGCATCTGTGCTGTTTGAGAAATTGCATGCTCACTATTTTGGGAAACAATGTCTACAGCCACTAAATGTGAACCAAAGGTGATGGTGCCCAATAACTTGTCCTGATGCTTTTCCATAGAATCCCTTCTTTCATTTATCGATAGCCAATCATAGATTGGTTTTAATTATATCACCACACATATAAAAGTAAATATTTCAAAAAGAAAATACAAAACAAAAATCCAAAAACAAAAATATGAATCTTGCACAATGCGCCATAATATCGATCTTTTTCTCCACTATTTCGAAAAATTTGCCGCATTGTTTTTGATAATCATTCGCATTTCTCGCATTTCTTTTTATTTTTGTTTTCTTTGTTTCTGTTGACATCCAAATATAACAGAAGTATAATATAGCAAAACAAAAGTAAAAAGATGAAATGATATGATATAAAGCGGAGGCAATTTTATGGCAAACGATCGCGAAGTGTATATCCTGAAAAAAATACAAACCGAAAAGCGGGTGAAAGTTGCCGAACTGGCAGAGGAACTTCAGGTAACTCCTGAAACAATTCGGAAAGACTTAACCGAGTTGGAAGAGCGCCGATTGTTAAAGCGGGTACATGGAGGGGCAGTTGTCCCTTCCTACTTTAAGTCTTCCGAACCCGCCTATGACGACAGAAGCGAAATGCAGATCGCCGCCAAACGGCGCATTGCCGCAGAAGTTGCAAATGATATTTTACCTGGCGAAACGCTTCTGATAGATAACGGTTCTACCATATATGAGCTTGCCAAAGCGATTAGCAGTATTCCCCAGCTAACTATTATCACACCATCTTTAAAGATCGCGATGCTTTTTCTGAAAAATCCTTCTGCAAAAGTTTTTCTTCTGGGTGGATGGCTTCGGTTTACTGAACCTTCTACGTTTGGCGATGTCACTATTAACCAGCTGAAGGGTTTCCACGTTAACAAAACCATTCTATCAGTCGCCGGTCTCTCTGCGGAATATGGTCTTACGGAATATTTGGAAGAAGATGCTGCTATTAAACGGCAAGCTTTACAGTGCGGTGAAAAGAAGATCGTACTGATCGACCAGACCAAGCTTGATGTAACCGCGCTGCTCACGGTTGCCCCCATTGAACAGGTCGATCAAATCTATGTAGACGGATGTGACACAGATCCCCGCATCTGTGCGATACGCGAAAAAGGCATTCATGTTATATGTATCCCTCATACATCAGGAACGCAAAATACCGTTGCAGAAGATTGTCCACAAAACTAAAATCTTATTCCATGTAAAGGAGGGATGCCATAAAACAACTATATCGGCGAAAAAACAATGAAAAAGGAGGTAAAATGTTATGAAGCCAGCCATTCTTGTTTGCTGCGCAAGCTCTGTGGCAACCTCGACCGTTGTCGCCGGAAAAGTCAGGGAAATCCTGGACGAGCATGGTTTTGATGTTGAAGTCATCCAAAGTTCCTTTGCCGAGATGAATTCTAAAATCGAAATGCGTCGGCCTTGTCTTATCATGGTGACCGGTGCTGTCTCTACGCCAGAGGATATCCCCACACTTGTGGCAACGCCGTTTCTAACGGGAATAGGTAAAGAAGCGATCGTAAAAAAAATGTGCGAAATTGTTGGACAGGCAGTAGCCGGCAAGTAAGGAGGGGACAAAATGAATCAATTATTAGAGTTGGTCAAATCGTTTTTTCAGGCACTGCTTGATTTTGATTCCTTCGTTTTAGTTCCGCTCTTTCTGTTGATCATGGCATTGGTCATGGGTGCAAAATTCAGCAAAGCTTTGCGTGCGGCGCTGACTGTAGGCGTAGGCTTTGTCGGTGTTTCTACACTTACCAATCTATTTTTTACAGTTCTTGCACCTGTGGCCGAATCAATGGTCGAACGTTGGGGGCTCTCGCTAAATGTAATTGATGTCGGCTGGGGACCCTTCATGAGTGCGATTTGGGCTCTTCCAATTTCACTGCTCATGCTCCCTTTGTTTGTAATCCTTAATATTTTTCTTCTCTTGGTCAAATATACCGATACACTGGATATTGATCTTTGGAACTATGCGCTTTGCTTTTATGCCGGCATGTTCACCTATGTCGCGACCGATCACAATATGATCTTGGCTATCCTGGCTTTTTCGGTCTGTGTCTGCATCATTTTAAAGCTCGCCGACCTCATTGCTCCCCGGACAGAAGAGTTTTTTGGTCTGCCCGGCATTTCTTTCCCTCAATTGGTCTCAATATCCTTTATGCCGATTGGGTGGGCACTTGCAAAAGGGATGGACAAAATACCTGTCCTGCGAGATTTGGACGGAGATTCCGAATCACTGCGCAAACGCTTCGGCATCTTTGGCGAACCCATTTTCATGGGGTTTGTGATTGGTTTTGTTATTTCCCTGCTGGCAGGTCAGAATCTCGGCGGCTCTCTCAGCGTCGGTATGACAATGGCCGGCGTGATGGTCTTGCTGCCCCGGATGGTATCCGTGCTGGTCGAAGGGCTAAGCCCTCTGAGCGAAGTGATCCGCGCCCGGTTTGAAAAATGGATGCCTGGCCGTAAAATCCGGATCGGCCTGGATACCGCCGTAATCATCGGTCATCCTGCCACACTGGCTGCAAGCATTATGCTTGTTCCGGTCTCTCTGATATTGGCTGCTGTGCTCCCCTATAACCGTGTTATCCCGTTTGCCGATTTGGCCAGCATTGCATTCGCCATCTGCCTGATTACACCGTTTGTCAAGGGTAATGTCATCAAGCTGTTTATCATCGGTGTATTGCTGATCGCATTTGTTATGCTCCCGATTTCCACACTGGTTTCTCCCGAAATCACTGCAATCGTTCAGGAAGCCAATATGTTCAGCCTGCCGGAGGGCTTCGGCACTGCAAGCATGGTTACCTCGTTTGTGGATGGCGCTAATCCAATTAGCTTTATCGTTTATAAAATATTCTCTCTCTTCGGCTAAATGGAGGTTATTGTATGCAACATTTTCCCAACAGCTTTGATGTCGCGACCGAACAGCAGCTAAAAGACCACATGATGTTTGGAGGCCCCTGGAGAGGCCCTCTGATCGTACGGGGCCAAGGTGTATTCTGTTATGACCGCGACGGCAAGGAATATCTTGATTTTGAATCACAAGCATGGTCTCTGGCGTTGGGCTTTGGCAATCAGGAAGTGATGGAGGCTGCATTTGAGCAAGCCAAATTCCTGTACCACATGAAAGGTGGACTGAATACATTCCCCAGACTAAAGCTCGTCGAAAAAATTCTGAGCATGGTGCCGGATTGTTTTGATCGCGTTTCATTCGAACCAAGCGGCTCCATTGCAAACGAAGCCGCGATGAAGATCTCTATGATCAACCGTCCGGAAGCACGGTATTTCATCAGTCTGTACCATGCTTTCCACGGTAATACGCTTGCAACTTCTGCCGGCGGCTGGCATGCAACAAAAGCCCCCGGGCACTACGGAGGCGGCATCAAATACATCGGATTCATGCAGAATTTCGTCCGGGTGCAAAACCCCTATTGCTACCGCTGCCCGTATGGAAAAGAATGCGGGAAATGCAACTACATGTGCGCAGAAGAACTTCGAAACACGATTCTCTACGGTGTTTCCGGCCCCGTTGCAGCGGTGATCCTCGAACCGGTACAGGGAAGCGGCGGCCAGATCCCCTGTCCTCCCGGATATATGAAACGTGTGCGGGAAATTTGTGACGAGACAGGTGCGCTTCTCATTTTCGACGAAATGCAAACCGGCTTCGGGCGCTGCGGCACCATGTTCGCCATGGATTACTTAGGCGTCACACCGGATATCTTCACAATCGGCAAGGCAATGGGCAACGGTTTTCCGATCGCCGGCACGGTTATCCGGAGCAGCCTGAAAGGATTCCAGGATGGCACGGATGATAATTTCACCTTCTGCAACAACCCCATGGCGCAGGCCGCATCGCTCAAGACCATCGAAATCATGCAGCGGGATCATATTCCGGAAAACGCCAAAAAAATGGGCGATTTCCTAACGCATGGCCTGAAGGAAATCCAGAAGCGGTATCCTGTTATGGGCGACGTCCGCGGCCCCGGCTTACACATAGGAATCGAAATGGTTCGTGATCCTGAAACCAAGGAACCGGATGCGCAGTTGGCCGCTTCCATCTACAACCACGCACTGCATAATGGTGTTATTATGGGGTTAGGCGGTTCTTCACCGCATGTGATCAAAGTGAAACCGCCGCTCATCATCAATGAGCCGCAGTGCAGCGCATTCCTGGAGCGCTTCGAAAAGTCTTTGCAGGAGGCTCTTCAGGAGCAACATTAACATAAGGATAGGAATTGAAAATGAAAAATACAGCAAAAAAACACAGGCTGCTGTATGAACTGCAAGGTGTGTGGCAATACCTGTTTCATTTCAATTCAGCAATCCTGTGTCGCCCTTAGTATATCACTCTGCCTTCCCCCTTTCAAGCGCGCCACAAGGAAATCTTTGATGATAAAAGTCTTGCATTAGCCAGGCTTTTATCTTTATACTGCCCGATTCAATGCAGCGATCCGCAATCCTTGCAGGTTCCTCCCGTCCGCCCGTACATCATTTGTTCACGCATTTATCCATAAATCTTCAATTTGCTCTGATAAAGTCATGATAGCCGCCCGAAAGGCCGGCATCCCTTCCGCTGTGGGAATCCGTCCGGACAGTGTGGATTTTAGGCTGCCTTTAGGCTCATATGATATGCTTGTATCATGCTTAGGGCGAGCCGCAGCCGATGTTTGGCAGAACCCTGCAAAAATCCCGCCGTGCAGGCGGTCTCTGTTCCTGCTGCGATCCGGGTTCCGGAACACGCATACCGCGCAGCCCCATCTTTTGCCTTTAATACTATGCAGCACCATGAAAGGAGACGCCGGATATATGAAACTCCTGATCGCAGAAGACGACCCCAAACTGCTTAAAACGCTGATCCACATTTTTGAAAGCAACAGGTTCAGCGTCGACGGGGTATCCGACGGGGCTGCCGCGCTTTCGTACGGGCGGACGATGGAGTACGACGGACTGATCATGGATATCATGATGCCGGGTATGGACGGCATCCAGGTGCTGCAGACGCTGCGCAGCGAAGGGGTCACGACCCCTGCCCTTTTTCTGACCGCACGGACCGAAGTGTCCCAGCGGGTAGAGGGGCTGGACAGCGGCGCCGATGATTACCTGCCCAAGCCCTTTTCCACCGCCGAACTGCTCGCGCGGGTCCGGGCCATGCTGCGCCGCAAGGATACGTATTTGCCGGACCTTTTATCGCTGGGTCAGGTGACGTTAAACCGCTCCACGTACCAGCTGCTCTGCCAGGGGCGAATGCAGGCGCTGAGCGGCAAGGAATTTCAGATACTGGAAATGCTGATGCAGGCTCCCGGCATCATTATCCCTACGGAACGTTTCATCACACATCTCTGGGGCTGGGACACCAATGTCGACACCAGTGTGGTCTGGGTGCATATCTCCAACATACGAAAGAAAATAGCAGCGCTTGGCGCCCCGATGGAAATACGGTTTATCCGCAATGCCGGATATGTTTTAGAGGTAGACCCATGATCGTAAGCCTGCGGAAAAAATTTATCATTGTAAGCGCATTCTCGATTATGATTGTCTTTATGGGCATTTTCCTGTTTCTGTCTGCATCGAACATCGCACAGACCAACCGCGTTCTGGATACGCTGACGGATGCGATCGCTTCCAACGGCGGGGAATTTCCTGCCTTCAGGCCGTCCGAGCGTTCTGCATGGTCGGACTGGTTTGTCTATTCGGACGTGATCACCGAAGAAACCCGGTTCAGCACCCGTTTTTTTACGGTCTGGCTGGATCAGGCACAGCAGATTGCCCAGGTTAATATGGATGCCATAGCGGCGATTTCCGAATCGGATGTAGAAACGTATGCCAGGGAGGCAGCCGCAGAAGGGCACACACGCGGCTGGGTATCGGATTACCGATATAAGGCATCCCCCACGGATGAGGGGACGATGCTTGTCTTTGTCAACGGCAATATGCACCGGAATATGACATTCCGCCAGCTGTGTTCCGCATTTTTTATTCTTCTCGGCAGCGCGGCCCTGATCTTGATCCTCACCATTATTATCTCCAAGCGTGCCGTCCGCCCGGTGGCGGACAGCTACGAAAAGCAAAAACAGTTTATCACAGACGCAAACCATGAGCTGAAAACCCCGCTCACACTCATCCTTTCCAATCTGGATATTGTGGAATCCGAAGTCGGGAAAAATGAATGGCTGGAGGATATCCGCAGCGAAGGGGAACGCATGGGGCTGCTGATCAACAAAATGGTCGAATTGTCCCGTATGGATGAAGGCGATGCCCCACCTGTGCTCACAGAGTTCAATATCAGCGCCGCTGTTTCCGACACCGTGTCGGAATTCCAGCCGTTGGCGGCGGAACGCAGCAAATCACTTCTATCCGAAATCCAGCCCGGCCTGTCCTATCACGGAGACGAGGCGCTGGTCCGCAGGCTGGTTTCTATTCTGCTGGACAATGCGGTCAAATATTGCGACACCGGCGGCTGCATCCGGCTGCATTTCTGCCGGAAACACCATCCGGTGCTCACCGTCGAAAACACCTATGCCAATGTCGATGAGCTTGAACTGGATAAGCTGTTCGACCGGTTTTACCGCGCGGACAAAGCCCGAACATTTTCCGGCAGCTTTGGCGTGGGCCTCTCCATTGCACAGTCTATTGTGACAAAATACCACCGGAGCATCCATGCATACAAAAAAGAGCGGACGATCGGCTTCCGGGTCGAATTAAAATAGGAATACCAGGGCATCTCTTTGGGCGGCGCAGCTTCGTTGGCAGCGGAGCGCACCGCCCATATATTTTGCCGGGCGCACCGGTTTCCTTAGCGCCAGTTTAGCCCGGCAGCGTATACTGGGTCAAGGGCTGGCAAGCGCCGCCCCGCGAATACAATGGGCAAGGAGGACCCCCATGATATCTGTGAAGCATTTGACCAAATACTATGGCGACTTTCTCGCGGTCGACGACCTCTCTTTTACCATTGACGAAGGGCACGTATACGGATTCCTCGGACCGAACGGGGCGGGAAAGACAACGACAATGAATATCATGTCCGGCTGCCTTTCCGCTACCGCAGGCTGTGTGGAGATCGGCGGATTTGACATCTTTACCGATGCGATGCAGGCAAAACAGCTGATCGGCTATCTGCCCGAGCAGCCGCCGCTCTATATGAATGAAACGCCGGAGGAATATCTGCGCTTTGTCGGCGAGGCAAAGGGCCTGAAAAAAGCAGAGCTGGAGCTGCAGGTCCGGCAGGTGATCGAACAGGTCAGGATCCGGGATGTATGCGGACAGCGGATCTCGTCTCTGTCCAAAGGCTACAAGCAGCGCGTCGGTATTGCGCAGGCGCTGCTGGGCAATCCCAAAGTCATCATTCTGGACGAGCCGACCGTCGGCCTTGACCCGCTTCAGATCATTGAAATCCGCGACCTGATCCGGCAGCTGGGGCAGGAGCATACGGTCATTTTCAGTTCGCATATCCTTTCGGAAGTACAGGCGATCTGCGACAGGATCCTGATTATTGCCCACGGCAAACTGATTGCATTCGACAAGCCGGACAATTTGGAAAAGCGCCTTCTGGCAGACAGCGGGATCGTGTTCACGACCGATGCCCCTGCCGCGGTGGTGCGTGAAATCCTGTCCTCTGTGCAGGATATCACCGATGCCGTCATCCATGAGCCGGATCACGGTCTTGTAACGGCGGAAGTCAAGACCGGCAGCAGCGATATTTACGCGGTTTCCCGCAGCCTGTTTTTCGCATTCGCGGACAAAAAACAGGCGCTGCTCGAACTGAAGCTGCAAAAAGCAAGCCTGGAGGATATCTTCATTGAACTGACCGACGGCAGTGATCCGGCGGCCCAAGCGGATGCAGCGCATCCGGAAAGCGAGGTGGAACAGGCATGACAGCCGTATTCAAGCACGAACTGAGAAGCTATTTCCATTCTTTCACCGCTTATGTATTCGGCGCGTTCCTGCTGGCGATCGTCGGCTTTGGCGCGATGCTCTACAACCTGCAGGCGGCGGTCAGTAATTTTGAGTATGTGCTCAGCTTCGGCAGCATTGTCTTTGTGGTGATCGTCCCCATCCTGACGATGCGCGTCATCGCAGAGGAGCGCCGGCAAAAGACCGACCAGCTGCTGTATTCGCTGCCCATCACCACGACGCAGGTGGTGCTGGGGAAGTTTGCCGCGCTTCTGGTGGTGTTCCTGATCCCCTTGGCGGTGATCTCGGTTTATCCCCTGATCTTCGCCCAGTTCGGAGATGTATACCTGCCCACCTCCTACGGATCCCTGGTCGCTGTCTTCCTGATGGGGGCTGCGCTGCTTGCCATCGGCGTATTCATCTCCTCCCTGACGGATAACCAGGGCCTTGCAGCAGGCATCACCATCGCGGCCATCCTGTTTAATTATTACAGCGTCAGCTTGTCCGAATATGTATCATCCACTGCGATCGGCACGGTTATCGCACTGGCAGTGCTTATTTTCGCGCTTGGCGCGGTGATCCGGTACCTGACCCGCAATGAACTGCTCGCCTACGGTGTATGCCTGGTGCTGACAGCCGTGATCTGCGTGATCACATTCGTGGACTCGGCCAGCCTGGAAGGGCTGTTGCCAGGTATCATGCAGCAGCTGTCGCTGTTTGACCGGCTGAACACCTTTGTCAGCGGCGTATTTGATCTGGCCGCTGTTGTGTATTACTTATCGGTAACTGCGTTTTTCCTGTTTCTGTCCATTCAGTCGCTGGAAAAAAGGAGGTATAACTGATGAAGCTTCCGGACTTCCTTTCGCATATCAAACCGGCGGACAAAAACCGTCTCGCATTTCAGGGCGGTTCGTATTCCCTGATGGTGACCGCAATCGTTCTGGCGATCCTGATCCTGGTCAATATACTGGCTTCCGCGCTGCCGGCATCCCTGACACGCTATGACATCAGCGCTTCCAAACTCTATTCAATCACCAGCAACACCAAAGTCGTTGTAAATGCGCTGGAGGAGGATGTGACGATCTACTGGATCGTGCAGTCCGGTGAGGAAGATGATGTGATCGAGACCCTGCTGAATAAATATGACAGCCTGTCCGATCACATCAGCGTAGTCAAGCGCAACCCGGATGTCTACCCGACCTTTGCCGAGCAGTATACCAGCGAGACCGTCCAGAACAACAGCCTGGTCGTGGAATGCGGGGACCGCAGCCGCTATATCGGGTATGACGACATCTATATTCAGGAGGCCGATCTGTACTCCTATTCTTACAGCACTTCGTTTGACGGCGAAGGGGCGATCACCTCGGCCATCGACTATGTAACCACTGAGGACCTGCCCCAGCTTTATGTAGTCGAAGGACACGGGGAACAGGAGCTGCCCGCCACGTTCAGCGATCAGATTGAAAAGGAAAACATCGAGATCAACACCCTGTCCCTGCTGACCGTGGATGAAATCCCGGAGGAGGCGGACTGTGTCATGATCTACGAACCCTCTTCTGATATTTCCCAGGAGGAGGCAGAGCTTCTGTCCAACTATACGAAAAACGGCGGCCGGCTGCTGGTCATGGCAGGCCCGACCGAGGACGGCGTGCTCGAAAACCTGTACAGCCTGCTGGCCGAATACGGCGTGGAAACCTATGACGGCATTGTCGTGGAAGGCGACCGGGAGCACTACACGGTCCAGCCCTATATCCTGCTGCCGGACATGCAGAGCAGCGATATCACGGATTCCCTGATCGAAGAAAACTATTATCCCAATATGCCGATCTCGCAGGCGATGTTTGTCGGGCCGGAGAGCGACGGCGTTTCCGTTACCGAGCTGCTGACCACATCGGACGCCTCCTTCAGCAAGGCTGCCGGGTACGATCTGGATACTTACGAAAAGGAAGAGGGCGATGTGGACGGGCCGTTTGCCGTAGCCCTGTCCGTGGACTGCGGCAACGAAGGGCAGATCGTCTGGTTCTCATCCGCTTCCTTCCTGGATGATATGTACAATGCACTGTCTTCCGGCTCAAATGCGGATCTGGCGATGAACGCGCTGGCCTCGCTGATCGGAGAGAGCGAAGCCATGGCGATCCGCAGCAAATCGCTCAACTATAATTACCTTTCGATCAGCGATTCGACCGCTGCACTGCTGAAAACCCTGATGATCGGCGTATTCCCGCTCGCATATCTGGGAGGCGGGATCTATGTCATCATGAAGAGAAGGAGGAAGCAGCATGAAACGGTCTAAGCAGCTTTATATCCTGCTCGGCGTACTGGCTGTAGTAGGCGTCGTGACATTCGCTGTTACGCGGTATGAAGAAAAGCAGGAGCAAATCGAGGTCAGCGGCGAAGTGGTGCTGGAGATAGATCCCGCCGCAGTTCAGACGCTGTCCTGGGAATATGATTCGGAAACCCTTGCATTCCATAAGGATGAAACCTGGATTTACGACACAGACGAGGCTTTCCCGGTCGATGAAGACAAGATCGATGAGCTTTTGGGCGTATTCGAAGCGTTCAGCGCGGCGTTTACAATCGAAGATGTGTCGGATTACAGCCAGTACGGACTGGACGATCCGGTCTGCACCATAAGCCTTTCCACTGGTGACACGGATTATGAAATCCAGCTCGGCGACTTCAGCGCAATGGACTCCCAGCGCTATGTTTCCCTCGGGGACGGCAATGTCTATCTGGCAACTGCTGACCCACTGGATTATTTCGATGCAACGCTGCGCGATATGATCGACAACGATGAGGCTCCTTCCTTTGATACCGTGCAGGAAATCCGTTTCGAAGGCGATCAAACCTATCAGATCGTCTATCAGGAATACACTGAGGACAGCAGCTATACCTATTGCAGCGACGATGTGTACTTTGTCCAGCAGGAGGACAATATGCTGCCGCTGGATACCAGCCGCGTGGAAAGCTATCTGGATGCCATGTCCAGCCTGGACCTGACCGATTATGTCTCTTACAATGTATCGGAGGAGGAACTGGCGGAGTATGGGCTGGATGCACCGGAACTGAGCGTAACTGTAACATACGTCCCCGATGACAGCGAGGGTACGGCAGAATTCACCCTCCATATCAGCCGCGACCCGGACGAACAGGCAGCGGAGGATGCCGAAGCAGAAGATACTGAAGACGAATTCACAGAGGAGATCACCGCCTACGCACGGGTGGGTGAATCGCAGATTGTTTACCAGATCACCTGAGACAGCTACGAGTCTCTGATGGAAGCCGGGTATGACGACCTGCGGCATTACGAGGTGCTGACGGCAGATTTCGCAGATGTGACCGGACTGGATATCACTCTGGAAGGCGAAAGCTATACTATCACAGCAGAAGGCAGCGGCGACGACAAAACCTTCTATTATGGAGAAGAAGAGCTAGATATTGCCGATTTGCAGTCCGCACTGGAAGACATGGGCGCGGCCAGCTTTACCGACGAAGAACCGTCCCAGAAAGAGGAGATCAGCTTAACAGTGCACCTGGATAACGAGGCTCACCCGACCGTACAGATTGATCTGTACCGCTACGACGGCGAACAGTGCCTTGCGGTTCTCGACGGCACGCCCACTTCCCTGGTTCCCCGGTATACTGTCGTCGATCTGATCGAGGCGGTCAACGCGATCGTTTTGTAAGGGCTGCCGCATTGTCCTCCGGGATAGCGGTTCCGTCCCCCAAACACCGCGGATCTATCATAAACAATCATTTCTTACCACATCCAGAGGGATGGCAGGCACGAAAGATGCCTGCCATCCTTTTTGCATTCCCGGGAAAGGGCAGACGCTCCCGTCGGCTGCATGCCGCAAGGCGTCGTGGCGCGCCGCTGCCGGGTGCCTATCAAAAAGTTTTTCTGCGAAGATTGAAAAAACTAAGTTTTTTCCTACAACATCCAAGAATTTTCTATCGTCTTTTCCACGGGGGCAGACTACAATAAATGCATCAAACGGGAAAACTCCCCCAATGCATGATGCAGAAAACAGATTTAGGAGGAATTGAAATGAAAAAGAAGCTTGCTCTTATCCTCGCTGCTACGATGATGGTTGGCGCACTGGCCGCCTGCGGCGGGTCTCCTTCCAATGCGGACAACGGCGGCGAGACTGCGCAGAGCGAAAGCGCCAGCAGCCTGAAGGTCGGCGTATTCTATTACAACTATGCTGACGCTTACATCTCCACCGTCCGTACCGCGATGGACGCTGAGCTGGAGGCTCTCGGCGTTGAATTCACCAACTTCGACGCGCAGAATATCCAGGCTAACCAGACCGACCAGATCAACACCGCGATCACCGACGGCTACAACCTGCTGATCGTCAACGTGGTTGAGAATGCTTCCCCCGACGCTGCGCAGAACGTAGTAAATGCAGCCCAGGCGCAGAACATTCCGGTTATCTTCTTCAACCGTGACTTTGACGCATCCGTTATTCAGAGCTATGCGGACTGCGCCTTTGTCGGCACCGATCCTGCTGAGGCCGGCCACATGCAGGGCAAGGCGATCGGCGAGTACCTGGTAGCCAACTACGACACCGTTGACCTCAACGGCGACGGCAAGATCTCCTACGTCATGTTTAAGGGCCAGGAGGGCAACCCCGAGGCTGAGTACCGCACCCAGTATGGCGTAGAGGACGCAAACGCGGTTCTGGAAGAGGCCGGCAAGCCCGCTCTGGAGTTCTATGATCCCAACAACACCCAGAAGTATCTGGTTGACCAGACCGGCGCATGGTCTGCGCAGGCTGCAACCGACTACATGAACACCATCCTCGGCCAGTACAACGACGGCAACAACAACATGGTCGAGCTGGTTATCGCCAACAACGACAACATGGCAGAAGGCGCAATCTCTGCGCTGCAGAGCGTCGGCTACAATGTTGAAGGCGGCGACAAGACCATCCCGGTTTACGGCGTTGACGCGCTGGCATCCGCAGTTGAAAAGATCGACGCTGGTATCATGACCGGCTCGGTCAAGCAGGACGGCGAAGCTATGGCGGCTACCATCGCTTCTCTGGTTACCAACATTCAGAACGGCGAAGAGATCATGGCGAATACCGATCAGTACAATGTAGACTCTGATTCCGCTAAGATCCGCGTACCGTACTCGCTGTACACCGCGGAAGGCTAATTACCCCCTTTTCAAACACAACGCCCCAATTTAGCAGGCAATGGACGAACGGGGCTGCCACCAGGCAGCCCCGTTTCCGCCCGTGAAGCCTCGGCCTGAGCCCGGGAACGGTCTGTGTCCCCGGCTGACGCGGTGGTTTCACCAAAAGAGAGGAGGAGTAAAATGGAGCATCCGGTTCTGCTGGAAATGCGCGGCATCAGCAAGACCTTCCCCGGCGTTAAAGCGCTGGACAACGTCAACCTGACCGTGCGCGCCGGTACGGTGCACGCGCTGATGGGCGAAAACGGCGCGGGCAAGTCCACGCTGATGAAGTGCTTATTCGGCATTTATAACAAGGACAGCGGCGACATTACGCTGGACGGCAAACCCGTCGATTTCAAAAGCTCCAAAGAAGCACTGGAAAACGGTGTAGCAATGGTGCATCAGGAGCTCAACCAGGCCCTGACCCGCACGGTGCAGGACAACCTGTGGCTGGGCCGCTATCCCAAGGTGGCCGGCATTATGGTCAGCGAGCGCATCATGGCCGCACGCACCAAGGAGATCTTCGACACGCTGGAGGTCAGCGTCAATCCCAAGGCGATCATGTCCACCCTGCCGGTTTCCCAGCGGCAGATGGTCGAGATCGCAAAGGCTGTATCCTACGATTCCAAAATCATCGTCTTCGACGAACCCACCTCCTCCCTGACGGAGACCGAGGTGGAGCATCTGTTCCGCATCATTGACATGCTCAAGAAAAAGGGCTGCGGCATCATCTATATCAGCCATAAGATGGACGAAATCCTTCGCATCAGCGACGATGTCACCATCATGCGGGACGGCACTTGGGTCGCCACCCGGCCGGCCAAGGAATTGACCATGGATGAGATCATCCGTCTGATGGTTGGCCGCGAACTGACCAACCGTTTCCCGCCCAAGACCAACACGCCCGGCGAAGTCATTCTGGACGTATCGCATATTTCGGGCAAGTACACCCGTCTTAAGGACGCATCCTTCCAGCTGCGCAAGGGTGAGGTGCTGGGCATCGCGGGCCTGGACGGCTCGGGCCGCACCGAGGTGCTGGAAAACCTGTTCGGCGCCATGACGCGGGAGGGCGGTACCATTACCCTGCACGGCAAGGAGATCCGCAACCGCAACCCGCGCGAAGCCATCAAAAACGGTTTCGCCCTGCTGACGGAGGAACGCCGTGCAACCGGCATCTTCGGGATCCGCGACATCCGTGAAAACACGGTCATTTCCAGCCTGAAGGACTACCTGCTTGGCGGCATCTGCCTGAGTGACAAAAAGATGTCCGAACAGACAGACTGGGCCATTAAAGCCATGCATATCAAAACCCCGAGCCAGAAAACGCAGATCCGCTCGCTTTCTGGCGGCAACCAGCAGAAGGTCATTATCGGCCGCTGGCTGCTGACCAAACCCGAGGTGCTGCTGCTCGATGAGCCGACACGTGGCATCGATGTCGGCGCAAAATATGAGATCTACCAGCTGATTATTGACCTTGCCAACGAGGGAAAGGGCGTTATCATGGTTTCCTCGGAAATGCCCGAGCTGCTTGGCGTGTGCGACCGGATCATCGTCATGTCCGGCGGCCAGGTAGCCGGCGAAGTAGATGCCCAAAACACCAGCCAGGAGGAAATCCTCACCCTGGCAGCCAAGTATGTATAAAGGAGGAGGAATCGCCCCATGAGCAATGAATCGAAACAGCCGGCCGCAAAGGCCAAAACGCTTTCCGCCAAGCAGGTGGGCAACCTTGTTCTGGATAATGCGTTGTACATCCTGATGGTCATTGCGGTGATCGTCATTCAGGTCGTAAACCCCAACTTCCTGCGTCCCGCTTCGCTGGTCAACATCCTGTCGCAGACGGCGGCATACCTGCCCGCCGCGCTTGGTATCGCCGGCTGTATTGTACTGACCGGTACCGACCTTTCCGCCGGCCGTGCGGTCGGCCTAACGGCCTGTATCTCCGCTTCCCTGCTGCAGGTTGCAGGCAGCGCGAGCAAAATGTGGCCTGAACTGGGCACCCTGCCGGTTGCGCTGGTCATCCTGATTGCTGTCCTGCTGGGCGCGGCGATCGGCGCGTTCAACGGCTTCTTTGTAGCAAAGTTCAAGCTTCACCCCTTCATCGTCACCCTCGGCACCCAGCTGATCCTGTACAGCTGCCTGCTGCTTTATGTCCAGATGGGCAACAACGGCGGCATGGCGATCTCCAGCCTGGACGCCAGCTACACCGATTTTGTCAAGGGCTCGTTCATCAGCGTTCCCACCGGCAACGGCACCAGCACCCCGATCCCGAACTATGTCTGGTTCGCCATCCTGCTGGCTGTCCTGATGTGGTTTATCTGGAACAAGACCACATTCGGCAAGAACATGTTCGCTCTGGGCTCGAACGAAGAAGCGGCCCGTGTATCCGGCGTCAACGTGTTCGCCACCACGATCCTGGTCTTTGCCCTCGCCGGCGCGATGTACGGCTGGACCGGCTTCGTTGAAGGCGCCCGCATCGGCTCCAATACCGCAAACACCGGTTTCAACTACGAGCTGGACGCGATCGCAGCCTGTGTCATCGGCGGCGTCTCGTTCGTCGGCGGCATCGGCAAGATCCGCGGCATCATCATCGGCGTACTCCTGCTCCGCCTGATCTTCGTCGGCCTGAACATGGCTTCGGTACCGCAGGACCTGATCTACCTGGTCAAGGGCGGCATCATCCTGTTCGCCTGCGCGCTTGACATGCGCAAGTATCTGGTCAAAAAGTAATCCATCCGTCTGTAACGATTTCGGTATGGCGTCTGTCCGTCAGACTGCGGGCGGACGCCATTTCCATTTGCAAACCAAGCTGATTATTGTTATACTGTTCATATTTGCAAGGAGGAATATTATGGACCCCTATCGTGTCCTTCTGGCCGACGACGAGGAGGAGATCCGGGCAGGCATCAGCCGCAAAATCGATTGGGCCAGTCTGGGTTTCGAGTTGGTCGGCGAGGCGGAGAACGGAGAGGTCGCTCTCGAACTGGCTGAACAACTGCACCCTGATGTGGTGCTGACCGACATCAAAATGCCCTTTATGGATGGGCTGGAGCTTTGCCGGCGGCTCAGGCAGTCCCTTCCCGCCGCAAAACTGGTGGTCTTTTCCGGCTTTGACGATTTTGAATATGCCCGCCAGGCTGTGAGCATGGGTGTGTCCGAATATATCCTCAAACCAATCAACGCCCCTGAACTGACTGCCGTGCTCGAAAAGCTGCGCGACCAGCTTGACCAGCAGCGCATGGAACGCCGCGATATGGAAACACTGCGCCGCCGGTACGACGAAAGCCTGCCGACACTGCGCGAGCTGTTTTACACCCGCCTGCTGGACGGCAGCCTGCCCGCCGACCAGATTGCTGCGCGTGCAGCCCGGTATGAAATCACCCTCGGGCCCGGGCCCTGGACGGTGGCCCTCGCATACGCGGGCAATTCCCTGGAGGAGGAAGCTGCACGGGACGAATTGCTGCTTCTGTCCATCCGCGCATTCCTGGAAAAGTATTTCTCCCTGGACGGCTGTTCCGCCAGGGCGGTGCTTTACGGGGATATGGTCGCCCTTCTGGTGCAGCTTGAAAACGCGCGCAGCCTGTATCCGCTTCTGCGGGAATTGGACCGGCTTTCCCTGCTGTCACAAAGCTATCTCGGTCTGCCGCTGACGGCCGGCGTCGGCCAGCCCTGTTCCAAACCCGAGGATCTGCATTACAGTGCAGAGGGGGCGCGGGCCGCGCTTGATTACCGCGTGCTGGGCGGCGGCAGCCGGATCATTTATATCGGCGACCTGGAGCCGCAGTCCGCTGCCCCGCTCTCTTTTGAGGAGGAGGACCAGCGCGTGCTGACCAGCGCGATCAAACTGGGTACGCCTGAGCAGGTGAAAACCGTCGTCCGCTCGCTGATCGACCGGCTGCAGCAGGCGGGGCTTTCCTCTTCGCGCTGCGACCTGTTCCTGCTGGAACTGACCGCCTGCCTGGTGCGGCTGGCCCGCGCCGGCGGCATCGCAGTAGAAGATGTTTTCGGAGCCAATTTTACCGGCGTTGTGCCGATCGCTGCGTTTTCCAGCCTGGATGAACTCTGTCAGTGGCTGGAGGCGCACTGTCTCAAGCTGCATGATATGCTGGGCCGCCGCCGTCTGGACTCCACCGGCCAGCTGATCGAGCGCGCCAAAGCGTACATCGCCGACCACTATACAGATGCGCAGCTGAGCGTGGATTCCCTGTGTTCCCACCTTCATCTGTCGCCGACGTATTTTTCCACGTTGTTCAAACGCGAAGTAGGCATGAGCTTTATCGCTTATGTAACGCAGGTGCGCATGGAGCGCGCCTCCCAGCTGCTGCAGGATACGGATGAAAAAACCTATCGCATCGCAGAGCAGACGGGATATACCGACCCCAACTACTTCAGCTATGTATTCAAGCGTCATTTCGGCATCTCGCCCTCCAAATTCCGGGCAGGGCAGAGACGGACGAACTGATATTCTGCACCACGCCGGCTGCCCGGCATTTCTGCTGCGCTGCCGGGCATCTGCCCGGGAAAGGAGGGACCACCATTGCATCTGATTCGCAGATTTACCGCGCGCATCGCCGCGGGCTACCGGAAAATGAGCATCCAAATGGTGATCTCCCTTTCCTTTACCGCGGTCGCTGTCGCCGGTATCCTTCTGATGGGGCTCAGCCTGTTCCTGCGCTTCAGCTCCACCAGCCAGCAAATGGCCGCAGAAAGCAGCCAGCGCGTGCTGGCCCAGGTGAACCTGAACCTGGACAGCTACCTGCGCCGCATGATGCGCATTTCCGATGCCGTATATTACAGCATTATCAAAAATGTTGACCTGTCGGAGGGCAGCCTTGCCCCTGCTATGAACCTGCTTTATGAAGAGAACCGGGACGATCTGGTTTCTATCGCTGCGTTTGACAGCCGCGGAAACCTGGTCGCCTCGGTCCCGCTGTCCTCGCTCAAGGAGGACAGCCGCACCAAGGGCAGCCCCTGGTTCCAGGCGGCCATGGGCAACATGGAAAACCTCCATTTCTCGACGCCGCATGTGCAGAATCTGTTTGACGACCCCGACACCCCTTACCGGTGGGTGGTATCGCTCAGTCGGCATGTGCAGCTCACCAAGGACGGCAATACCGAAAACGGCGTGCTGCTGGTTGACATGGGCTTTGCCGGCATTGAGCAGGTATGCCAGGATGTTGAGCTGTCAGGCGGCGGCTATCTGTATGTCATTGATGGCGATGGGGAGCTGATTTACCATCCGGGACAGCAGCTGATCTATGCCGGCCTTCTGGAGGAGAACAATCTGGCGGCAGCCTCCTATCCGGACGGCAGCCGTACAGAAGAATTTCAGAACCAGCGTCGCCAGGTCACGGTCAAGACCGTAGGCTACACTGGATGGAAGCTCGTAGGCGTAGTGCCTACGCAGGATTCGGATATCCCGGAACTGTTCCTGTTTGGCCTGTCCCTGCTGCTCTTCTTTATCTTCTTGATGGCTTTCCTCAACTTCCGCATTTCCGCATATATCTCCGACCCGATCCGCCGGCTGGAGCAATCCATCAAAGAGCTGGAAAACGGCCGGGAAAATGTGGAGATCGAGGAAGCCGGCTGCTATGAAGTCCAGCGCTTGAGCCACGCCGTACGCTCCATGGTATCCACCATGCGCCATCTGATGGAGGATATCATCGAGCAGGAAGGACAGAAGCGGCGCAGCGAACTGGAAGTGCTTCAGTCGCAGATCAACCCGCATTTCCTGTATAATACGCTGGACTCCGTCATCTGGATGACCGAATCCGGGCGGCAGGATGAAGCCATCCGGATGGTGACCTCTCTGGCGCGCCTGTTCCGCATTGCACTCAGCAAGGGTAACAGCATGATCCCGCTGTCCGACGAATTGGAGCATGCCCGCCACTACATGACCATCCAGCAGATCCGCTATAAAAACAAATTTGAAACCAAAATCACCGCCCAGCCGGATACGGAAGGGCTGTACACGCTCAAGCTGATTGTCCAGCCGATTCTGGAAAACGCGATTTATCACGGCATGGCTTCCGCAGAGGACGAGGGCCTGATCTCGGTTACTGCCTACCGGGATGGGGATGACCTGCTCATCGATGTGGCGGACAACGGCCTGGGCATGCGTCCCGAGGTGGCAGCCTCCCTTTTGGATGAAAACCGTCCGGCTGTGCATACCAGCGGATCGGGCATCGGCGTGCGCAATGTCCATCAGCGCATCCGCCTTACCTTCGGGCCTGCGTATGGGCTGACCATCTTCAGCGAACCGGATGAAGGGACGCTGGTGCGCATCCGGCTTCCCGCCCTCAGCCAGGAGGAAGCCAGCCGGTACCAGCAGGAGGGGCCGTCATGAAGAAAAAACGCAAAAATGATTTCATCCAACTGGCTGTTCTGGTTCTGCTGGGTCTCTCGGTTATCCTTTCCATTATCCTCCCCCAGGTGACCCGGCAGCCGAAGGAACCGCAGATCCTCTCGGTCTCCATCCTGATCCGTGATACAGACAGCTCGCTCTGGACGAACACCCGTCTGGGCATGGATCAGGCCGCCGATGAACTCGGCGCGGAGCTGCGTTTTCTCACGCTCACCACGCCGGATGACGCGGCAGAGCAGGGAGAACTCCTCCGCCGCGAGATGGAAAACGGAGCGGATGCCGCGGTTATCGTCCCTGCCGATCCGGATGCCATCGCTTCCGTACTGTCATCCAGCGCCGAGGTCTGCCCTATCGTTTCCATGGAATCCCCTGTTGAGGGGGCGTCCGGAACTATTTTCGCCGATCCCGTCCAGCTGGGAACCGAATTAGCGCATGCCCTGCTTGCAGACTGGACGTCCGGCCGGGTCCTGCTGCTGGACTCCGGCGGCGGCGTCAACCACAGCATCACTGCGCGGCTCGAAGCCGCCCGCTCGGTTCTGGAAGACGCCGGTGTGCCGGTTGCCGAACGGGCATGCCAGAGCGCCGGTCTGTCCACCGGCCTGCGCAGCCTTCTGGCCGAAACGGGCAGCCAGTGGGTAATGGCCTTTGATGCCCCTGCCACCCTGCGGGCTGCCGAAGGGAAAGAGCTTGAGCAGCTTTCCGTTCCTCTGTATGGGGTCGGCAGTCCGGTCGAGATCATTACCCGGCTGGAACAGGGCACGATTTCCGCTGTCGCTACCTGGAGCGACTATGCGGCCGGCTATCTGGCCGTAGAGCATGCGGTTTCCGCTGCCCGCGGGAAAGACCGCGCAACTGCACCGCTCAGCTTCTCTATTCTTCGGGGAGAGGATATTTATGAACCCAACAATCAGAAAATGCTGTTCCCGGTGGCTTCATAAAGCCCTGGCTGCACTGGCAGCGGCAGCTGCGCTCGCCTGCTGCGCTTCCTGCAGCGGCGAACCGGAAGCCTCCAACACGCTGCGCATTGGTGTTTCCCTTTATACGCTGGACGACACCTTTATCTCCTCCGTGGTGCAGAACCTGGAACGCACCGCGCAGGAAGCCGAGAGCCATGCCGACCTGAAAATCAATTTATCCATTGTCGACGGGCGCAGCAACCAAACCACCCAGCTCGAACAGGTCGACCGTTTTATCGCCCGCGGCTGCGATATCCTCTGCATCAACATTGTAGACCGGACCGCAGCTGCCGTTGTCGTCGATAAAGCGCAGGAGGCCGGGGTTCCGCTTATCTTCTTCAACCGACAGCCGGTGGATGAGGATATCCGCCGCAGCAGCCAGGTCTATTACGTCGGCGTCAATGCACAGGGCAACGGCACCCTGCAGGGCCGCCTGGTGCTGGACGCCTGGCAAAAGGATCCCGCCTCGATCGACCGGAACGGGGACGGCATCCTGCAATATGCCATGCTCGAGGGCGAACCCGGGCACCAGGATGCCCTGCTCCGCACGGAGTATTCGGTCAAAGCACTCACCGATGCGGAGGTTTCCGTCGAAAAGCTGGCCAGCGGCACAGCCAACTGGAACCGCGGACAGGCGAGCGCCCGTGTCTCGCTCTGGATCCAGGAATTTGGCGACCAGATCGAGGTGATCTTCGCCAACAATGACGATATGGCGCTTGGCGCCATTGATGCGCTGAAGGAAGCAGGCATCTCCCCCCTCCCGCTGATCGTGGGCGTAGATGCCACGGCCCCCGCGCTGGAGTCCATCGCCGCCGGCGAACTGTATGGCACGGTTCTCAATGATGCGGACGGCATGGCCCGTTCCATGGTGGATCTGTCCCTCGCCCTGTGGTCGGGGAGCGATCCCTCCGAGGCCGTGAACCTGCAGGACGGGCATTACGTCTGGCTGCCTTACCGCAAAGTTACACAGGATAACCTGTCGGAATTTATGACCCAATGATGTCCTGCGCCGGAAATCCAGGCGCACCGTTTCCAACAATCTGAATGAGGTGATATTTATGCACACACCCTCCCAGCTTCTGCAGGATCTCTCTGCCGGCCGGCATGGTCCGGCCCTGGCCGCCCTTTATGCACTGGATGGCACGGCGGAAAGCCTGGACAGAGCACGCGAACGCGCTGAACATGTTGTTCAATGCTTCATTGACGCATTCTCTCCCGCCCCGGAGACTTCCGCCGCCCTGTTCAGCGGCCCGGGCCGCACCGAAATTGGCGGCAACCATACCGACCATCAGCACGGCCATGTGCTGTGCGGCAGTGTGGATCTGGATATGCTGGCCTGCGCCGCTCCCAACGGGCTGGATGTCATCCGCATCCACTCGGAGGGCTATCCCGCACTCGAGGTATCCCTGAACAGCCTGGCACCCCGCGAGGAGGAAAAGAACACCTCTGCCGCCCTGGTGCGCGGCGTAGCTTCCAGGATTGCAGAGCTCGGTTACCGCCTGTGCGGATTTGATGCATACGTGACTTCCAATGTCCTGTCCGGCTCCGGCCTTTCGTCCTCCGCCGCCTATGAGGTGCTGATGGGCAACGTCCTCAACCGGCTGTGCTGCGGCGGGGCGCTGGATCCGGTTGCAATCGCCAAGATCGGACAGTATGCGGAAAACGTCTATTTCGGCAAGCCCTGCGGCCTGATGGATCAGATGGGTGCTTCGGTCGGCGGCGCTGTCGCCATCGACTTTCAGGACCCGGCTTCTCCCGTGGTCCGCCGCGCAGATTATGATTTCTCCGCCTCCGGCCATGCGCTCTGCATTGTCGATACAGCTTCCAGCCATGGCGATCTGACCGACGATTATGCCGACATCACCCGTGAGATGGGAGCTGTCGCCGCCTATTTCGGCCAGCGTTTCCTGCGGGATGTGCCCGAAAAGGACTTCCGCGCCGCACTTCCTGCGCTGCGCCAGGCATGCGGCGACCGGGCTGTGCTGCGCGCCCTTCACTACTATGCGGACGACCGCCGGGCGGTTGAAGAGGCCGAGGCGCTGGAAAACGGGGATTTCCCCCGCTTCCTGGCCCTGGTCAATGACTCCGGCCTGTCCTCTGCCCTTCATCTGCAGAATACCTGGTCCATCGCCGATCCCCGGCAGCAGGCGATCCCGGTTGCGCTGGCAGTCGGCCGGGAGCTGCTGGGCGGAACCGGTGCGATCCGCGTCCACGGCGGCGGATTCGCCGGAACGATCCAGGCGTTTGTTCCCAATAAGAAGCTTGCCGGCTTCAAGGCGGGGATGGAAGCCCTGCTCGGCGCAGGCAAATGTCATGTTCTTCATATCCGTCCGCAGGGCGGTACCACAGTGATTGGATAAACAAAGGAAGGAGCAGTTTCTTATGGCAATTTTAGTATTAGGCGGTGCGGGTTACATTGGCTCGCACACGGCGCGCGCGCTCGTCGAGGCAGGCCGCGACGTTGTCGTGGCAGACAATCTGGAAACCGGGTTCCGCGCGGCGGTCCCTGCCGGTGCGCGCTTTTACGAAGGCGATATCCGCGACCGTGCTTTTCTCGACAAGCTGTTCGAGGCCGAGCAGATCGAAGGCGTGATCCACTTCGCCGCCAACTCCCAGGTAGGCGAAAGCATGGCAAAGCCGCTCAAGTATTATGACAACAACCTGTGCGGCACCAAGGTACTGCTCGACAGCATGGTCGCGCATGACGTGCTCAAGATCGTCTTTTCCTCGACCGCCGCGACCTACGGCGAGCCCGATCGCGTGCCGATCCTGGAGACCGACCGCACCGAGCCGACCAACTGCTACGGCGAAACCAAACTGTCCATGGAAAAGATGATGAAGTGGGTATCGGTCGCACACGGCCTGCGCTATGTCGCGCTGCGCTACTTCAACGCCTGCGGCGCACAGCCGGACGCATCGATCGGCGAGGCGCACAACCCGGAGACCCACCTGCTACCGCTCATCCTGCAGGTCCCGAACGGCCAGCGCGAGGCAATTTCGATCTTCGGCGACGACTACCCGACCCCGGACGGCACCTGCATCCGCGATTATATCCATGTCTGTGATCTGGCGCAGGCGCACATCCTTGCGCTCGACTACCTGCTTGCAGGCAACGATAACAACGTGTTCAACCTTGGCAACGGCGTGGGCTTCTCTGTTAAGGAAGTCATCGAGACCGCGCGCGAGGTGACCGGCCATCCCATCCCCGCCAAGGTGGAGCCGCGCCGCGCGGGCGACCCGGCGCAGCTGATCGCGTCGAGCGAAAAGGCCAAGTCCGTGCTCGGCTGGAAGCCGCAGTACAACGACCTGCGCACCATCATCCAGACGGCGTGGGACTGGCACCGCTCGCACCCGCATGGCTACGAAAAATAAGGGAGGGACACCGCCATGATCGATACCGCTGTTGCAAAGCTGGTCCGCTACGCGGAGGACAAAGGGCTGATCGCGTCCGAAGACCACGTCTGGGCCGTCAACACGCTGCTCGAAGCGCTGCACCTGGACAGCTACACCGAGCCCGTGCTGGACGATGCCCCCATCGACCTCTCCGCTGTGCTGGATGAACTGATGGACGACGCGCACGCCCGCGGCGTGCTGGAAAACGACTCCATCGTATACCGCGACCTGTTCGACACCGCACTGATGGGCCGCCTGACCCCGCCGCCGCGTGAGGTCATTGCGAAATTTCGCGCGCTGTACGCCGAGGATCCGGTGAAAGCAACCGACTGGTATTACCGCTTCAGCCAGGACACCAACTACATCCGCCGCGACCGCATCGCCAAGGACGTCCAGTGGAAGGCGCCGACCGAATACGGAGAGCTGGATATCACGATCAACCTTTCCAAACCGGAAAAAGATCCCAAGGCCATTGCCGCGGCGCGTAATCTGCCGGCTTCGGCATACCCGCAATGCCAGCTTTGTGCCACAAACGAGGGCTACGCCGGGCGCGTCAACCACCCCGCCCGCCAGAACCACCGCATCGTTCCCATTGAGATTGACGGACAACCGTGGTTTTTGCAGTATTCGCCGTACGTTTACTATAATGAGCACTGCATCTGCCTGAATTCCAAGCACACGCCGATGAAGATCGACCACGCCTGCTTCCGCAAGCTGCTCGACTTTGTCGGCCAGTTCCCGCACTACTTTGTCGGTTCGAATGCCGACCTGCCCATTGTCGGCGGCTCCATCCTCGCGCACGACCACTTCCAGGGCGGCCACTATGAGTTCGCCATGGCCAAGGCGCCGGTCGAGACCGCGCTGTCCTTCCCCGGATTTGACGACGTGCGCGCAGGCATCGTCAAATGGCCGATGTCGGTCATCCGGCTGCGCTGCGCCGACCCGGCGCGGCTTGTCGAGCTGGCTGACCGCATCCTGACCGCATGGCGCGGCTACACGGACGAGGACGCGATGATCCTCGCCGAGACCGACGGCGTGCCGCATAACACGATCACCCCGATCGCCCGCCGCCGCGGCGCGGACTATGAGCTGGATCTCGTGCTGCGCAACAACCTGACCACGCCCGAACATCCGCTCGGCCTGTATCATCCGCACGCCGAGCTGCACCATATCAAAAAGGAGAACATTGGTCTGATCGAAGTCATGGGCCTTGCGGTGCTGCCCGCGCGGCTCAAGACAGAGCTGGCAGCGCTGGGCGAGGCGCTGGTCAGCGGCGCGGATATCCGCGCAGACGAACAGATCGCCAAGCATGCCGACTGGGCGGATGAACTCAAAACGCGCTACACCTTCTGCGCGGACAATGTGACGGACATCCTGCAGAAGGAGGTCGGCATCGTATTCGCCAAGGTGCTCGAACATGCAGGCGTATATAAGCGTACCGACGAAGGCAAGGCTGCTTTCCTGCGCTTTGTAGATGTCCTTCGCTAACAGCATGGTACTATGCCCCTGCACTTTTGCCAAAGAATATATCAAAACGAAAAAATCCTATCCGGCTGATATGCCGGATAGGATTTTTCATTTTGCCCACAGGCGGCCCCTGTCATTCCTGAATGCTGAACCGGTACTCGGTGCGTTCGTGATATGTCGCTCCCGCCCGCAGGACCGTGCTGGGGAACGCGGCATGATGCGGCGAGTCCGGAAAATGCTGCGCCTCCAGGCAGAAACCCCAGCGGTTTCCATAAGGTGCGCCGCCTTTGCCCGCCGGACAGCCGTCCAGGAAATTGCCAGTATAAAACTGGATGCCCGGCTGGGTGGTCCACGCCTCCAGCACTATGCCGCTCTCGCGGCACCAGGCCCGCGCCGCCCGGCGCAGCGTCCCGGGTTCTCCGTTAATCACCCAATTGTGGTCATAGCCGCCCGCCATCTGCAGCTGCGGGAAGGCTTCGTCCAGCCGCTGGCCGATCGCCAGCCCGCTGCGCAGATCCATCGGAGTATCTTTCACCGGGGCGATTTCCCCTGTGGGAATGGAACCCGGCGCTGCAGGCGTATACGCATCCGCAAAAATTTGGATCATTTGACCGGTTACCGGCCCGCTGTTGTGTCCGGCCAGGTTGAAATAGGCGTGGTTGGTCAGGTTGCAAAGCGTGTCCTGGTCGCATTGGGCGTGATAATCGATTGCCATCCCATTTTCATCCAGCCGGTATGTGACCCGGACATCCAGGTTGCCCGGATAGCCTTCCTGCCCGTCCGGGCTGTGCAGCGTCAGGACGAGCGTATCGTCGGTGCAGCTCTCTATGTTCCATACCTGCTTGTCAAATCCGGCCAGGCCGCCGTGCAGGTGGTTCTGCCCATCGTTCGCCGCGAGCGGATAGGTTTTCTCGCCGAGCACGAAGGAGGCCCCTCCGATGCGGTTGGCATAGCGGCCTACCAAAGCTCCCAAATATTTGTCCTGCCTGCGGTAATCCTCCAGCGTATCCATGCCCAGCACCACATCTGTCAGACGGCCCTGTCTGTCCGGCACTGTCAGCGTGCGCACCGCACCGCCATAAGTGAGGATGCTGCAGCAAAGCGTTCCCTTTTGCAGGACGACCTCCTCTGCCTGCGTGCCGTCCGGCATCTGCCCAAATCGTTTTTTCATTCTGTATCTCCTTTAACTGTTTCTGTCGCATTCTGCCACGGTCTTCCCGCGCCCCGCCCGGAAAAGGCAGGATTCGGCCGCATCGGCAGGATGCCAGCGGCAGTACGGCTGTCAGCCCGCCATATTTTCGCAAAAGCGCATCAGGATCGTTGCCACCTCTGCGCGGGACGCATTCCCCTGCGGGTTCAGCTTTCTGCCGGTGCTGCCCGCGATCAGCCCCTCCGCGTTCGCCCACTGCATCGCAGCAGCGGCATAGGAGCTGATCTGTGCGGCATCCGTATAGCTCGTTAAACTGTTGGATGCCGAGACATCGTAATCCTTAAACTGCGCATACCGGTACAAAATCGCTGCCAGCTGCTCGCGCGTGATAGGCGCATCCGGCGAAAAAGTCATGCTGCCGGTCCCGTTCACGATACGCTGCTCTGCAGCCCAAGCCACAGCATCCGCATAATATGCGCTTGTCGCAACATCTGAGAAGGCATATCCCCAGGCGCGCGGTTCACCCTCCATGCGGTGCAGGATCGTCACAATCATGGCGCGGGTCGTCGTCTCATTCGGGCTGAATGTCACTGCACTTGTGCCGTTCATCATGCCTTTTTCAACCACATATTCCACCGCACTCCGGTACCAGTCGCCAGCACCGACGTCGGTAAATGTCGTTGTCCCCGTGTCCGCTCCGGCCGCACGCAGCTGCTCCATAACCGCCTGCGCCGACATGCCGCCGTCGGTCATATTGACTGCGCCCCGGGTATCCACGGCCTCCGACAGCAGCGACTGGTATTCCGATTCGCTGACCGCTTTTCCATCCCATTCATACGAATAAGCGGAGGCCGGGTTTGTGTTATCATACGCCCCATATTTTCCTTCGTGCTCACGGATAAACACACCGCCTTCGATGCGGTATACCGCATCGCTGTATCGGTCCATGTGGCCATAGGGCATCCAAATCAGCTGGTTTTCCGCATCATACATAAAATCGCCCTGTGAAACCGCGAGCTGCGAGGTTGCCCCGCTGCCGCGGACCGTATACAGAAGGTCGCCCTGTGCTTCATTTGTGCCAAAGATGAACAGCTCGGGCGTGCCATCGCCGTTCAAATCCGCCAGCCGGTAGGTGGCGGCATCATTCTTGTCCTGTTCTGCGACAAGCCCCATATAGATATCCGGCCAGTCCGCTGCCGCAGCAGCGGAACCCGTTACACGAACGGAAACCGGGTCGCTGGCAAACGCACTCGTCGTTGCCCGGTACCTGACCTGATAAGTGCCCGCCGCCAGTCCGCTGACCGTGTTCCCGCTGCAGGCGATCCAGCTTCCGTTCCCCCCTGTATATTCCATTGTCCGGTTCACGCCCGTGATCCGGCCCGCACCGCCGGAAACACCGCGCGGAGCATCCGGACGCGCCGGGATGTCGACCCGTGTCCACGCAGCGGACGGATCGCCTCCATCCCGGAAATACAAGGTATTGCCGAAATACAGGTAATAGGACGCGCTGCCCCTCTCGGAAATCGGCAGCTCGTCATCCCACAGCGCAGTGACCTTGCCGTCTCCCGACGGGTCTTCCGCCCACTCCATGCCGGTTTTGACCGATATCGTCTCGTCGGCATAATGGATCGGGATATCCAGCGAAGCGGCTGCCTGCGTAACTGCCCCGTAAGAGATCGTCAGGATCGCGGAAAGGTTCGCACTGTCGGCCACCCTGATAGTGGCAGTGCCCGCTGCGGCGGCGCGCGACGGCGCTCCCGAGATCACGCCCGCCGCGCTGATGGACAAGCCGTCCGGCAAACCGCTGGCGGTAAATGTATATGGCTTCGTGCCGCCGGAAACGCCGGACGAAACATCAATCGGCAGGATCTGCCGGCCTACCTGCGCGTCCGGAATGTTAAAGCTGTCACGTTCGGTAAAGCGCAAATCCATGGTAATGGTCAGATTGGTGCCGAAGCTCCTTACCTCTCCCCAGTAGGTCTGTCCATCGACGATGGCATACGCCTGATAATAGTAGAAATGTCCCGGTTCAAGCGTGCGGCCGTATTTGGCAGTGTTATACCACATTTCAGGCGAGGTACCGCTCACCGCATCCGATCCCAGCTTGCTGAGGCTGCTGCGCTCTGTGCCGAAATACATGCCGACCTCGGAAACTCTGGTACTGGACTGCACCGAACCATGCAGGGTAGCACTGGTTTCGGTCACTTCCTCGGCAGCACCGGTCGTCACCGACACACGGACAGGCCCTTCGCCTGTGGTCCCGCCAATCTCGCCATGCAGTACGCTCCTGGTGCAGCAGTATGCCGATATGCCGCATCCCGCTGCGCTGAAGTCACCGAGCCCGCCTGGGCCGACAACGGTATCCCAGTCATAGGTGCTGATATGCGCACCTTCCGAACTGGTGCTGTGATAGACCGAAATGCTGTCATCGTTTACCGCATAAACCATCACAATATGGTGGGGGTTGGTATAACTGCTCTTGTATTGAAGCAGGTCTCCCGGCTGTGTGTTCCGAAGAAGATTGCGCACAGCGCTGTTGTTGTTATTGGCAACCGCCACACATGCCCAGTAATCATTGGATTCCAGTCTTGTTGCTGACGCCTGGGATGGGATCCCGACGCCAAATAATTCACGGGACACTGCATACAGGAAAGCATAGCACCCCGATCCCATACCCTGATTGTTAAAGGCCGTATAGGATGCACCCCGGTATGGTTCCGTTTGGCTGATTTGCTCTAACCGAGCCGTAACTGCATCCGCCGGAGATGCTGCGAGGGATACCGGGACCATGGCAAAGAGGAGCAGGATGGCAAGGCATGCTGCCAGAATCTTTTTCATCGCGTAGATACCCCCGTTTCCAAGCATAAAATTGGATAAAGTATATAAAAATTATATCGTATCCCCCACGGTATTTCAACATTTTTTCAAAGCTATCCAAGGCATTGAGCCTGTACAGGCGGCCGGGGAGGGGAAATCGCTTTTTCGAACTTTTCCTCAGATCTTAGTACATTGGGAAATAAAAAAAGAGGTTCAAGGCAACATTTGTTACCTTGAACCTCGATTATGGTTCTGATTAAGCTAAATTACTTGAGCTCAACCTTAGCGCCGGCAGCTTCCAGCTTCTCCTTGATCTCGTTTGCCTCAGCCTCCGGAGCAGCCTCCTTGATGGTCTGCGGAGCGGAGTCAACCTTCTCCTTCGCTTCCTTCAGGCCCAGGCCGGTGATCTCGCGGACAACCTTGATAACGTTGATCTTGGAGGAACCAGCCTCAACCAGAACAACGTCGAAATCGGTCTTCGCGTCAGCAGCAGCAGCGCCGTCGCCTGCGCCGGCAGCAGCGCCAGCAACAGCAACAGGCGTAGCGGATACGCCGAATTCTTCTTCCAGAGCCTTTACCAGCTCAGAGAGCTCCATAACCTTGAGCTCTTTTACAGCTTCCATAATCTCAGCAACAGTCATGGGATTATACCTCCGTTTAAGTTATTTTTGAAATTGAATTTTGAATTATTCCGCAGCGGGAGCTTCCTCTGCGGCAGCTTCCTCGGCAGCCGGAGCCTTGGCGGCTACCAGCTCGGCAACCTTCATCTCTTCATTGCCCTCTGCCTTCTTAACAATAGCATCGCAGGCAATAGCAAGCTGCATAATGGGGAAGTTGAAGCTGTACAGAACCTGCGCGATGAGCACTTCCTTGCTCGGCATGTTCGCAAGCTTCTTGACCTCGTCGGCGTCGATTACCTTACCTTCCAGGTAACCGGCCTTGATGGTGAAGTTCTCGTGGGTCTTGGCAAAGTCGCCCAGGATCTTGGCCGGCGCGATCACGTCGTCCGTGGTGGAGATCGCCAGAGCGGTGGTACCGTTCAGGTGCTCATCCAGCGCCTCGAAGCCCAGTTCCTTAGCGGCAAAGCGGATCAGGGTGTTCTTGATGACCGCATACTCAACGCCTGCTTCACGCAGCTGACGGCGGAGCTTGGTATCATCCTCAACGTTGATGCCCTTATAGTCGACCAGTACGCCTGCGGGAGAATTCTTGATCTTCTCTACCAGGGACGCAACCAGAGCCTTCTTCTCTTCCAGAACCTTTGCATTCGGCATCTTTTTCACCTCCTATGAAAATAAAAGTACCCTCCCGGTGCAAAGACACAGGGAGGGTACACAGAAAACCTCATAAAGGATC
>ERZ1643250.687-NODE-687-length-33829-cov-8.657044_pt1 | contig 33829 bp, 30 predicted proteins | sample MGYA00579262_ERZ1643250 | MGnify/ENA primary metagenome ERZ1643250 (study PRJEB29033, sample SAMEA4952265) | chicken gut metagenome | biome: Broiler Chicken; feature: Gastrointestinal Tract; material: Caecum | place: Ireland | collected 2018 | study: Broiler...
CAGGGAGAACCGGTTCCCAATGTCGATATATCGGTCCTGCTTCCCTCTATTGCAAACCCAGACTACGCGTATCACCTGGAAAAATCGTCTGGGATCAGCGACACAGAAGGATTTGTGGTACTGTGGTTGCCAGCTTCCTATCGAATGACGGTTGGTATGTGGAATAGTGGCGACAAAATTGAAAAACGACTCGTTGACTTTGACGACCTGGAACAGATTGACGGCTGTTATCAGCTTGTCTGGAAACACCCGACGCTTGAACAGCTTGCTAAAGAGGCGGACGAGGGCGTTCAGATTCAGGTGGTCAATGAAGAAGGGAATACGGTATCGGGTCTGGAGGTGCGGGCCGAAGAAAAGGACGGCACTAACGGAGGCTTTAGCGGATATACGCAAAAGGACGGCATGTTTTACAGCTTGAAGGAGCAGGACGGCTCAGAACTTGACCTGACCCTGACCGGCAAAAGAGCAGGGGACGGAAAGCAGATTACCCGCAGCTATACCATCTCTCCCGAAGCAGGAAAAATGAATTGTTACAAGATAAACTGGGTATGGTGGTCCTAGCTCAATCCCTTTTCTACCCTTACCCCAAAACAAAGAAAAAGTTGCACGCCGTCGTGCAACTTTTTTCTTTTGCCCTGTTTTTTTAGTGGCCTGCCGCAAATCCATATAAAAATTGGAATGGAATCGAATGAAAATTTGTCGCAAATAGATAAGGTGAGAAAAAAGCCCGCCCTCGACAAAATTTTGCCTTGACAAGAAAAGGAAGGGTGTTTATAATTAGTTTGTCAATCTAATTAAAAATAACATCTGTTACTTTTAAGATAGAAGCACCTGAAAGGATGTTCCCAGATGAAGCCGCTTGAAGAACAACTGAATGATCTGATTGTCGACGCCTACCGCTCTATCCTCAAGGTCGAGGAGACGATTCTCAAGCGGACAGACAGCATCGACCTGAGCATCAACGAGATGCATATGCTGGAAGCGGTAGGGAAGGGCAAAAATAAGCCCAAAACCATCTCCGAAATCGCCGAGGATTTAGGCATCACCCTGCCCTCGGTCACCGTCGCCATCAACAAGCTGGTCAAAAAAGGCTATGTCGAAAAGCTGCGCGGCGAGGAGGACGCACGCATCGTCTATGTCACCCTGACCAAACAGGGGAAGAAGATCGACTCGGTCCATCGCTATTTCCATGAGTCGATGGTGCGCAGCATCATCAGCGGCATGAGCGAACAGGAGCAGCAGGTGCTGTATCAGGGAATCCTGAAGCTCGACCTTTTCTTAAAGAAAAAGATCAGCGAGTAAGGCATCCCGACAACGGAAAGGGGAAACCAACATGTTTCAAATACTCTCAACCGGCAGCGCCCTGCCCAAGTGCCGGAAAAGCAACGACGACCTCTCCGCCTTTCTGGACACCAGCGACGAGTGGATCAGCCAGCGCACCGGCATCCGGGAGCGGGCGGTCTGCACCGACGAAACGCTGACCCAGCTGCTGGTGACCGCCTGCAGCCAGGCGCTGGAGCGCGCGGGAGTGAAGCCCGAGGAGCTGGACCTGATTCTCTGCGCCACCATCCGCGGGGATTACATCACCCCGTCGCAGGCCTGTGTGCTGCAGCATGAGCTGGGCGCGCACTGCCCGGCGATGGACATCAGCGCGGCCTGCACCGGCTTTGTCTACGCGCTGGATGTGGCGGCCGGCTACTTTGCCCGCAAGCGGGTGAAGAAGGTGCTGATCGCCGCGGGCGACACCATGACCCGGCTGCTCAACTGGCAGGACCGCTCCACCTGCGTCCTCTTTGGGGACGGCGCGGGCGCGGTGGTGCTGGGGGAGGGCGACGCTCTGCGCTCCATCCATCTGACCGCGGACGGCAATACCGAGGTGCTGAGCATCCCGCATGTGAGCGGAAACAGCCCGTTTGACACCCTGCCAAAGCAGGAAACCTACCTGCACATGAACGGCAAGGAGGTCTACAAATTTGCAGTCTCCTCCTTTTGCCGGGACGTACAGACGGTGTGCGGGGAGGCGGGAATCACCCTTGAGCAGGTTGACTGGCTGGTGCCACACCAGGCCAACATGCGCATCATCGAGGCCGCGGCCCACAAACTGAAATTCCCGATGGAGCGTTGCCTGACCGGCATCGAGCAGATGGGCAATGTCTCGGCAGCATGTATCCCGATTGTGCTGGACAGGGCAAACTGTGAGGGCCGCTTCCGGAAAGGTGACCTGCTGGCGCTGACCGCCTTCGGCGCGGGACTGACTACCGGCGCCTGCATCTTAAAGTGGTAAAATTATCCAGCATTGGATAAGGTTTATAGATTGAGCTAAAACGAAAAAATTCAGGAGGAAACAATTATGGTATTGGAGAAAGTAATCAACATTCTGGCAGAGTATAAAGAGTGCGATCCAAGCGAGATCCACGAGGACTCCACCTTTGAGGAGCTGGAGCTGGACAGCCTGGACACTGTTGACCTGATGATGAGCTTTGAAGACGAGTTCGGTATCCAGATGGAGATGAGCGAGGACATGAAGACTGTCGGCGACGTAGTCAAAGCCATCGAGGAGCAGGTAGGCGAATAACAAGTTTTTCGGAAGCTGTTTGCTTCCAGTCTACGAAGGGGCTCCCGCAGAGGGGCCCCTCTGTATATGGGGCGCGGCGAGCGGGCTCCTGTGGTGAGAGGAACCTCCTTTTGAGGGCTTGGCCTCTTTCTGCCCAAACGGCAGAAGTCCGGCATTCAAGACGAGGAAGCCTCTTTCAGAGAAAGGAATGAATAACGATGATTCAGACAAAACTTTGTGAACTTTTGAATATTCAGTACCCCATCTTCCAGGGCGGCATGGCCTGGATCGCCGACGCTTCGCTGGCGGCAGCGGTCAGCAACGCCGGAGGATTGGGCATCATCGCAGCGATGAATGCCAACGCTGACTGGCTGCGCGAGGAAATCCACAAGGCCCGCCAGCTCACCGACAAGGCTTTTGGCGTCAACATCATGCTGATGAGCCCCTTTGCTGACGAGGTTTCCGATCTTGTCATCGAGGAGAAGATTCCGGTCGTCGTCACTGGCGCGGGCAATCCGGGCAAGTACATGAAGAAATGGGTCGCTGCGGGCATCAAGGTTATCCCGGTAGTCGCTTCCACCGCCATGGCAAAACTGGTGGAAAGAAGCGGCGCCTTCGCAGTCATCGCCGAGGGCGGTGAGTCCGGCGGCCACATCGGCGAGCTGACCACCATGACCCTGGTTCCGCAGGTCTGCGATGCGGTCAACATTCCAGTTCTGGCGGCGGGCGGCATCGCCGACGGCAGAGGCATCGCGGCGGCACTGATGCTGGGCGCCTGCGGTGTACAGTGCGGTACCCGCTTCCTGGTCGCCGAGGAGTGCACCGTTCATCAGAATTACAAGAACAAGATCCTCAAGGCCAAGGACATCGACACCATCGCGACCGGCAAACGCCTGGGCCATCCGGTGCGCTGCCTGAAAAACCCCTTCACCCGTGACCTGTTTAAACAGGAGTACAACCCGAACATCAGCGACGAGGAGCTGGAAAAGATGGGAGCGGGCGCTCTGCGCAAGGCTGCCAAAGAGGGCGACGAGAAGAACGGCAGCTTTATGGCGGGTCAGTGCGCGGCAATGGTGCACAAGGAGCAGCCAGCCAAAGAGATGATCGAGGAAATGTTTGCCGAGGCCGAGCAGATTCTGCGCGGCGCCAGCCAGTTCTGCAAATAAGGAGGCAAGCATGGGCAAGACAGCATTTTTATTTGCGGGTCAGGGCGCCCAGCTGCCCGGCATGGGAAAGGAGCTCTGCGAAGCTTCTCCCGCCGCTGCGGCCGTCTTTGCCGCTGCGGACAGCGTGCGTGCAGGGACTTCCCAGCAGTGCTTTGCGGGCAGCCAGGAGGAATTAAACCGCACCATCAATACCCAGCCCTGCGTCTACTGTGTGGACCTGGCGGCGGCCAGAGCCCTGGAGGAGGCCGGCATCCACCCCGATGCGGTGGCGGGCTTCTCGCTGGGCGAGGTGGCGGCCATGACCTTCGCGGGCGGCTTTACCGATGCGGACGGCTTTTCGTTTGTATGCTACCGCGCCGAGTGCATGGACTACGCCGCTCAGCGCATCCCTTCGGGCATGGTGGCGGTGCTCAAGCTCGACAACGAGACGGTCGAGAAGATCTGCCAGGAGTTTGTCAAGGTTTATCCGGTCAACTACAACTGCCCGGGTCAGCTGGTCGCCGCCTGCTGCAAGGCCGAACTGGAGAGCTTCTGCAGCCGGGTCAAGGAATTCAAGGGCAAGGCGGTGCCGCTGGCGGTCAGCGGTGGATTCCACTCCCCGTTTATGGACAGCGCCGAGCAGAAGCTCGCGGCCGCTATGGGCCAGTACCACCTGCACGCGCCGAAGATTCCGATCTATGCCAACATGACTGCTCAGCCTTATCCGCAGCAGGACGAGGCCTGCGCCCCGATCCTGACCGGACAGGTCACCCATCCGGTCCAGTGGGAAAAGACCATCCGCCGCATGGCAGAGGATGGCTTTGATACCTTCATCGAGGTGGGCCCGGGCAAGACCTTGAGCGGTCTGGTCAAAAAGATTATCAAGGACGCAAAGATTTATCGTGTGGAGGACAAGGCGACGCTCGAGAGCACCCTCGAAGCGCTGCGCACTCCTTCGGAGGAAGAATAGATGGAACAGAATAAAACTGCCCTGGTCACCGGGGCTTCCCGCGGAATCGGCCGCGCCATCGCGCTTCAATTAGCCGAGGACGGATTTGACATCGCGGTCATCTTTGCCGGAAACGAAGCGGCGGCGCAGGAAACCTGTGCCCTCATCGAGCAGAAGGGCCGCAAGGCCGTGCCGGTGCGCTGCGACGTCAGCGACCCGCAGCAGTGCAAGGATGCGGTAAAAGCTGTCCTGGACAATTTTGGCGGCATCGATGTGCTGGTCAACAACGCCGGCATCACCCGCGACGCGCTGGTGCTCTCGATGAAGGAAGAGGACTTTGAAAAGGTCATCGACACCAACCTCAACAGCGCCTTTTACATGATTAAAAATACATACCACCAGTTCATGAAGCGCAGAAGCGGCCGCATCATCAACATCAGCTCGATCTCCGGCCTGATGGGCAACGCGGGCCAGGCAAACTACGCCGCAGCCAAGGCCGGTATGGTGGGCCTGACCAAGTCGGTGGCCAAGGAGCTGGCAGGACGGGGCATCACCTGCAACGCGGTGGCGCCGGGCTTTATCGAGACCGACATGACCGCCGTGCTCTCGGAGAAGGTGAAAGCTGCGGCCGAGGCCCAGATCCCGATGAAGAAGATGGGCAAGCCGGAGGACGTGGCGGCAGCGGTGGCCTTTTTGGCCAGCGACGCGGCGCGCTATATCACCGGCCAGGTGCTCAGCGTCGACGGCGGACTGAATATGTAATCCAGGAATGTATGTCCATTTAGGAGGGGCATTATGAAAAGAGTAGTAGTAACCGGCATGGGTGTTATCTCTCCGGTTGGAAACGATATCGATTCCTTTTGGAACAACCTGACGGCGGGAAAAAACGGCGTCGGCATGATTACCCGTTTTGACGCAGCCGACCAGAAGGTCAAGGTGGCAGGCGAGGTCAAGGACTTCGACCCGCTGCAGTACATTGAAAAATCCCAGGTCAGAAAGATGGACCTGTTTACCCAGTACGCGATGGCGGCTGCCGCCCAGGCAATGCAGGATTCCGGGCTCAAATCCGGCGAGAACATCGAGGCGGAGCGCCTTGGCGTCTATGTCGGCAGCGGATGCGGCGGCATCAACACCATCTCCGACCAGTGCTTCAAGTTCTTTGAGAGCGGTCCGCGCCATGTCTCGCCGTTTCTGATCCCAATGATGATCGGCAACATCGCGGGCGGCAACATCGCCATCCGTTACGACGCAGAGGGACCAAATCTGCCGGTTGTAACCGCCTGCGCAACCTCCACAAATGCCATCGGTGAGGCATTCCGCGCGGTGCGCTACGGCTATGCTGACGCCATCATCGCGGGCGGAGCAGAGGCCGCAGTCAACCCGGTTGGCGTTGCAGGCTTTGCCAACTGCAAGGCGCTGACCACCTGCGAAGACCCGGAACAGGCCTGCACCCCATTCGACAAGCGCCGCAGCGGCTTTGTCATGGGCGAAGGCGCGGGCATCCTGATCCTGGAGGAGTATGAGCACGCCAAGGCCAGAGGGGCCAAGATCTACGCCGAGATTGTGGGCTACGGCAACACCTGCGACGCCCACCACATCACCGCTCCGCATCCGGAAGCGAAGGGCGCCATCCGTGCCTTCCAGCTGGCGCTGGAGGAAGCGGGCATCGAGAACCTGGAAAACGAGGTCATCTACATCAACGCCCACGGCACCAGCACCCCGCTCAACGACAAGACCGAGACGCTGGCCATCAAGAGTGCGCTGGGTGAGGAGATTGCCCGCAAGGCCTACATCAGCTCGACCAAGTCGATGACCGGCCACATGCTGGGTGCGGCAGGCGCAGTGGAGGCCATCGCTTCGGTGATGACCCTGCAGACCGGCGTGATCGCGCCGACCATCCACTACGAGCAGCCGGACGAGGACTGCGACCTCAACTATGTGCCGAACAAGGCGGTTCAGGCGCCGGTGACCCTGGCGCTGTCCGACTCGCTCGGCTTTGGCGGCCACAACGGCGTTGTCGCCTTCATCAAGGTCAAGGAATAGGAAAAAAGCCCCCTCTCGTTGGCGGAAGGGGGCGTCCGCTCCCCGACTCCCCGCAAGGGGAGAAAGGCTATGCAAGGAGGAAACAGAATGAACATTCAGGACATCAAGGAGCTTGCCCGGGTGATGCAGGAAACTGGTCTGACCAGCCTCCACGTCACCGAGGGCGCTCTCGATATACATATGGAGAGAAAAGGATCCGCTGTCGTCGAGCCGGTTCAGCCAGTCAGCGTTCCGGCTGCAGCGGTGGAGCAGCCGGCCGCACCGGCAGCCCCGCAGCAGGCGGCGGTGGAAAATCAGCCGCAGATTCAAAACGAGGCCCCGGTGGGCTCGACCATCGACTTTAACCACATCACCGAGGTCAAATCCCCGATGGTCGGTGTCTTTTATGCCGCGCCATCTCCCGACGCACAGCCTTTTGTGCAGGTCGGCTCCAAGGTCAAAAAGGGAGACGTGCTCTGCATCATCGAGGCGATGAAGCTGATGAACGAGATCACCGCCGAGCAGGACGGAGAGATTGTAGACATCTGCGTCAAGAGCGGCGAGGTGGTCGAGTACTCCCAGACGCTCTTCAAGATTTTTTAAAGAGGGAAAGGAAGGGCGACGATGACACAGGAAGAGATTAAAAAGATTCTGCCCCACCGCGACAAGATGCTGCTGGTGGACGAGGCGGAGCTCTGCCAGGATTCTCTGGACGAAAACGGCCAGCCCACCCGCTGCCGCGGCAGCTACACCATCCGGGGCGACGAGTGGTTTTTGCAGGGGCACTTTCCCGGAAACCCCATTGTGCCCGGCGTGGTGCAGTGCGAGATGATGGCCCAGACCTGCTGCGTGCTGCTGGCTTCCAAGCAGGTGGAGGGGGAAAAAATCACCCCATACTTTACCAGCCTCGACAAGGTAAAATTCAGAAACAAGGTGCTGCCCGGCGACAAGCTGGAGATCGAATGTGAGCTCCTCAAGGTCCGGGAGCCGTTTTATTTTGCAAAGGGCAAGGGATACGTCAACGGCAAGCTGTGCGTTTCCGGCGAGTTTTCCTTTGCGTGCATCAAGGAGCAGTAACCGCTGCGGGATGGAGGAACAAGCCAGATGTTTTCAAAAATTCTGATCGCCAACCGGGGCGAGATTGCCGTGCGCATCATCCGCGCCTGCAAGGAGATGGGCATCTCCACCGTAGCGGTCTTTTCGGAGGCCGACCGCGAGGCGCTGCACGTCAGCCTGGCCGACGAGAGCTACTGCATCGGTCCGGCGCCGGTGGGGGAGAGCTACCTGAACATGGCGGCCATCATCTCGGCGGCCATCTGCTCGGGGGCGCAGGCCATCCACCCGGGCTACGGCCTGCTCTCGGAGAACGCGCGCTTTGCCGCATTGTGTGAGGAGTGCAACATCACCTTTATCGGCCCGCGCTCCGAGACGATTGCCAAGACCGGCGACAAGGACGAGGCCAGAAAGACGATGCGCGCCGCGGGTGTGCCGGTTATCCCCGGCTGCGACGCGGTGAGCAGCGTGGAGGAAGCCAAGGAGCAGGCCAAGCAGATCGGCTTCCCGCTGCTGATTAAGGCGCGTGCGGGCGGCGGCGGCCGCGGCATCCGCCTGGTCAAGGAGGAGAGCGAGCTGGAGGCGGCCTACCTGAATGCTTCCCGCGAGGCGCTCTCGGCCTTTGGCGACGGCGGGGTCTACATGGAGAAATACCTGTATCCGGCCAAACACATCGAGATGCAGATTCTCTGCGACAACTACGGCAACGTGGTCTGCCTGGGCGAGCGCGAATGCTCGATCCAGCGCAAGAACCAGAAGCTGATTGAGGAGTGTCCCTCCAACGCGCTGGATGCTCCGACCCGCCAGCGGATGATCGAGGTGGCGGCCAAGGCTGCCAAGGCGGTCAATTACCGCAACGCGGGCACCGTCGAGTTTTTGTATAAGGACGGGCAGTTCTACTTTATGGAGATGAACACCCGCCTGCAGGTCGAGCACACCGTCACCGAGATGGTGACCGGGCTGGACCTGGTCAAGTGGCAGATCCGCATTGCGGCAGGGCAGAAGCTGGGCTTCAGCCAGAAGGATATCCGCCTGGACGGCCACGCCATCGAGTGCCGCATCAACGCCGAAAATCCGGAACAGAATTTCCGCCCAAGCTGCGGCCGGATCACCCTGCTGCACATCCCGGGCGGACCCTGGGTGCGGTTTGATACGGCGCTGTATCAGGACTACTTTGTGCCGCCGTACTACGATTCGATGATCGGCAAGCTGATTGTCTACGCCAAGACCCGCGAGGAGGCCATCCGCAAGCTGCAGGCGGCGCTGTGCGAGCTGGTGATCGAGGGCGTCGACCACAACAGTCAGCTGCACATGGAGCTGCTCAGCGACTCGGAATTTAAGTCCGGGGATTACTACACCGACTTTATGGCCAAGAAGGGGTACTAACATTCGGGGGCAAATGCTCCCTTTTGAGCACCCTGCCCCAGCTGCTTTTCCCAACGGGGGGAAGCGTGCGGGGGCAGCAGTCAAATTGTAATAGAGAAAAAGGAGAAAGAGAGGATGCCGATGCTTTCAAAAAAGCTGTTCCAAAAACCCCGCAACGATTTGGAAACATATGAGCGGGCCATCAAGGAAAGTCATCCTTCGGTGCCGGATGAGCTGTGCCTGTCCTGCCCGAAATGTAAAAATATCCTCTTCGTCAGCGATCTGAGCGAGCAGTACAGCACCTGCCCCAAGTGCGGGCACCTGTTCCGCATGAATGCCCGCCAGCGCATCAGCATGATCGCCGACGATAATAGCTTTGTGGAGCACGACCGGGATATGCACGCGGTCAATGTCCTGGATTTTCCGGGTTACGACAACAAGCTCAAGCATGCGGCCCTGGACAGCCGCGAGAGCGACGGCGTGGTCTGCGGCGAGTGCACCATCGGCGGCTATCCGTGCTGCCTGTTCGTGATGGAGTCCAACTTCATGATGGGCTCGATGGGCTCGGTGGTCGGCGAAAAGATCACCCGCCTGTTCGAGTTTGCCACCGAGCACAGCCTGCCCGTCATCGGCTACACCGTTTCGGGCGGAGCCAGGATGCAGGAGGGCATCCTCTCGCTGATGCAGATGGCAAAGACCAGCGGCGCAGTCAAGCGCCACAGCGATGCGGGCAACCTGTACATCACCTTTTTGACCGACCCCACCACCGGCGGCGTTTCGGCCAGCTTTGCGATGGACGGGGACATCATCCTCGCCGAGCCGGGGGCGCTGATCGGCTTTGCCGGCCCGCGCGTCATCGAGCAGACCATCCGGCAAAAGCTGCCGGAAGGCTTCCAGCGGGCGGAGTTCCTGCTGGAAAAGGGCTTTGTGGACGACATCGTGGAGCGCCCGCGTCAGAAGGAGTACCTTAGCCATCTGCTGGAGCTGCATCAGCCCTTTGTAAAGCATGCAGGAGAGGAGGAGCAGGATGGAAGCTTATAAACGTGTGGCCGCGGCCAGAGCCAAGGGCCGGCCGACCGGCAGCGATTTCATCGAGCACATCTTCGAGGGATTTGTCGAACTGCACGGTGACCGCCGTTTTGCCGACGACAAGGCGATTGTGGCCGGAGTTGCAATGCTCAACGATATGCCGGTGACGGTGATCGCCATCGACAGGGGAAAAGACACCAAAGAAAAGATCAAACGGAACTTCGGTTCTGCTCATCCGGAAGGCTACCGTAAGGCGCTGCGCCAGATGAAGCTGGCCGAGAAGTTTAACCGCCCGGTCATCTGCTTCATCGATACCTCCGGCGCCTACTGCGGCATCGGAGCGGAGGAGCGCGGCCAGGCTCAGGCTATCGCTGAAAACCTGATGGAGATGATGACCCTCAAGGTTCCGATCATCTCGATCTTCACCGGCGAAGGAGAGAGCGGCGGCGCTCTGGGGCTCGCAGTGGCCGACGAGGTCTGGATGCTGGAAAACGCGGTTTACTCGGTCATCTCGCCGGAGGGTTGCGCCAGCATCCTCTGGAAGGACGCCTCCAAGACAAAGGAAGCCTCCGAGTGCCTGAAGCTCACCGCCGAGGAGCTTTTAAACCTCAAGGTGGTCGAGCGTTCAATCCGCGAGCCGAAGGACCCAAAGGAAGGCTTTGAGAAGGTCTACCAGCGGCTGCGGCGGGATCTGTACAGCGCGCTGTGCCAGGGCAAAAAGCTCAGCCCGGAGGAATTGGTGGAGCGCCGTTATCAGCGCTTCCGCCGGATGGGGGAGGTGGCGGAATGATTCGCATTGTTACCGACAGCACCGTCAACATCACGAAATCGGAAGCTGGCAAAATGGGCCTGACCGTCCTGCCGATGGGCTACACGGTCGATAACCAGCCCTATCTGGAGAGCTACACCGACTGCAACGGGCAGTTTGAGCCGCTGCTGCAGTCGCGCAATTTCACCACCAACCAGGTCTCGACCGAGAGCTTCGTCTCGGCCTTTTCGGAGATTGCCCGCAAGGGGGACGAGACGCTGTGCATCGTTATTTCCTCCCGTCTCAGCGGCACCTACCGCAACGCCTTCTCGGCGGCGGAGCAGGTCAACCGCTATTATGGAGGGGAGAAGGTGCTGGTGCTCGATTCCTTCTCCACCGCAGGGGCAATGCTGCTGCTGTGCAGGCGTGCGCTGGAGCTCTCCAAAACCGTCTCCAGCCTGCATGAGCTTGCCGAGCGGATGCAGCAGGAGCGCGCCAAAACCGGTGTCGTCTTTTCGCTGGACAGCATGGACGCGCTGCGTCGCAGCGCCCGCATCGGCATTGTGCGCCAGTCGGTGAGCACCATCCTCAATATCCGGCCGGTGCTGCGCTGTCAGGACGGCGCGGTGATCTCGCTGGGGACCGCGCGCGGCCGCACCGAGCAGATGAAGAAGCTGATCGACGCGATGAGCAACAATCCAAAGCAGATCGTCGTCAACGCTTCGCAGAAGCTGCAGCAGGAGCAGCTCTTCCAGCAGCTGCTGGTTCATCTGCGGGAGCGCTTTCCCAAGGCGCAGATTGCCGCTCACGGCGTCGGCCCGATCCTCAGCCACCATCTGGGCCGCGGAGCGATCGGCATTTCGTGGATGGAAGAATAGTAGTATTTTGAAAGCAGGAGTGTGAGGGCTCAGAGCCTTTGCACTCCTGCTTTGCTGTCTAAAGGAAAGAGAAAAAAAGCTCCCCCTCGGCAATTGTCCGAGGGGGAGCTTGCAGTCTTACGATTTATTTGTTGTGGCGGTCGAGCCAGATGCTGGCGATTGCCAGCGCCTCATACAATCCGTCCCGTTCCGCTTTGTTGAGCATCCGCTCCTTGAGCGGCAGGCTTTCGTCAGTGGCGATCAGCTGGACCGAAACCTTGGTTGCGGTGTTGATTCCGTGGGCAGGCGCCTGGGATTTCACCTGCAGATGGGCCACACATTTGTCACCCATGCTGCCATAGTACAGCGTGTCCCCGCTGCGCACCAGCGGCCTGCCTTTATACATCAAAAATTCCTGTGCCAAAACAAAAACTCCCTTCCATGTTGTGATGTGGTGCAAAAAACGGACAGCCAGCAGCTGCCCGCATTCTGTGTACGAACCGTCGGGCCAAAGAAACGCCCCACGGCATCGAAAAACTGAACCGCCTTAGGAATCAAGGTAGGACTTGACCAGAATCTGCAAAAGCTCATCCCGGTCGATCCGGCGGATCAGGCTGCGCGCGTTGTTGTAGGTGGTGATATAGGTCGGGTCCTCCGAAAGGATGTAGCCGACAATCTGATTGATCGGGTTGTAGCCCTTTTGCCGCAGCGCGTCGTAGATGACGGTCAGCGTTTGCTTGATTTCCTTTTCCTTGTCATCGTGCAGCGAAAAAGAGATGGTTGGTTCATGCATACACAAATACCTCCGCTTCCCGCGGATGACGCAGGCCTGCTGGCCGCGCCGGCACGGGGTAAATTGTCTTAAACAGACTGTTTTGGGATACATCGATTATCACACATCATAATCATACCGCAAATGCGGTGGTTTTTCAACCAAAGGGGAGGAAATTTATTTTATTTTAACAATTCGTCTGGTTAGATGTTGGCGGTTTTGCTAAATCCACCTTGCCTTACAGCTCGGAGAGTTCAGGGTAGTTGCCGAGGAACTGGAAGTAATCGATGTCCCCCGCCAGCGCTCCCAATGCGCGCTGGACGTGCTCCTGCGCCATGTTTCCGGCAAAATCCCAGTAGAACAAAAATTCAAACGGGCTGTCCGGGATGGGTCGGGATTCCAGCTTGAGCAGGTTAATCTTCTGCTCGGCAAAGCGGCTGAGCGCCGCGTACAGCGCCCCCGCCTTGTGCTGCACCCGCACCACCAGGCTGATCCGCCCGCAGGCGGGGTCCAGCACCGACTGGCGGGCCAGAATGACAAACCGGGTGAAGTTGTCCCGCCGGTTCTGGATGCCCTGCTGCAGCACCTGCAGGCCGTACATCTTGGCGCACTGCTCCGAGCCGATGGCCGCCAGGGTCGGATCGCCCGCTTCGGCCACAAATTTTGCCGAAGCTGCCGTGTTGGAGTAAGGGGTCGCGGTCAGCTGGGGGTTGGCTTTAAAAAAGTCGGAGCACTGATGCAGCGCCTGCTCGTGGGAGTAGACCTGGCGCAGATCTTCCAGCTTTCCGCCCGGCAGGGTGAGCAGCGAGTGCTCGATCTTGACCGTCACGCTGCCCACGATGAACAGGTGGTAGCGCAGCATCAGGTCGTAGTTGTCGGTCACCGAACCGGCCAGCGTGTTCTCGATGGGGATGACGCCGTAGCGCCGTTCCCCGCTGCTGACCGCCTGGAATACCTCCTCGAAGGTGGGATAAAACCGGATGTCCGGCTGCTCAAACGCCTGCAGGCAGGCCTTGTGGGAGAAGGCCCCCGCCACCCCCTGGCAGGCTGCCTGGGCGGGAAGGGAGAGAGTCTCCTCCGATTCATTCAGGCGGATGATCCGCTCGATCTCTTTCATCTTGTGCTGCCCCCTTTGCGGGAAGGATTTTTTGGCACGAGGTCGGAGCCGAGCATCAGGTCCATCAGCGCGATGGCAGCAGCCGACTCGATGCAGGGCACCGCCCGCCGGACAATGCACGGATCGTGCCGCCCGGTGATCGAGAGCTCGACGTTTTCGCCGGTTTTAAAGTTGACCGTCCGCTGCTTTTGCGCAATCGAGGGGGTGGGCTTGATGGCCGCGCGGAAGATGACCGGCATCCCGTCGGTGATGCCGCCCAGGATGCCGCCGTTGTGGTTGGTGGCGGTCAGCACCTCCTTGCTGGAGGCGGCATTTTCCCGGATGTAAAACGGGTCGTTTGCCTGGCTGCCCTGCAGAGAGGAAAGGCCGAATCCAAGGCCGAACTCCACCCCTTTGACCGCAGGGATGCCGAACAGCAGGGAGGAAATTTTGCTCTCCACGCAGTCGAACATCGGGTCACCGATGCCGGCGGGAACGCCCGCGATGGCGCACTCGATCACCCCGCCGACCGAATCGAGCTGGTCACGGCAGTGCTCGATCAGCTTCTGCATCCGCTCGCCGGCTTTGTCGTCCAGCACGGGGAAGAATTTCTCCTGTACGGCCAACAGGGTGTCCGGCTCGATCGAAACCGGGTCGAAGGGCTTGTCCTGCACGCTGCCGATCGAGGCGATGTGCGCCCCGACCTCGATGCCAAAGCCGCGCAGATACTGCTTGGCGATGCCGCCCGCAAAGCACAGGGGAGCGGTCAGCCGCCCGGAAAAGTGTCCGCCGCCCCGGATGTCGTTGCAGCCGTGGTAGCGCACAAAGCCGGTGTAGTCGGCGTGGCCGGGCCGGGCCACCGCCCGCAGCTGCTCATAGTCCTTGGACTGGGTGTTGCCGTTTTCGATCAGGGCGCAGACCGGCGTGCCGCAGGCAATCATATACCCGGGATGCCCCTCGTCCGGCAGCAGCCCGCTGATGATCTGCGGAAAGTCCTTTTCGATGCGCGGGGTGTCCAGCTTGCCCCCGCGGGAGCTGCGCCGGGCCAGAAAGTGGAGCAGTCGTTCAGGATCCAGGCGTGTGCCGGCGGGAATGCCGTCGATCACTACACCGATGCCTTTGGAGTGGCTTTCCCCAAAGATGGAAATTTTGATGTTAGTCCCCCAGGTCGATGACATCGACTTTTCCTCCTGTCTTGATAAAATCTTGATAAAAATCGGGGTAGGATTTGTTTACACAGAGCGGGTCGCGGATCAGCACTGGCTGGTCACAGCGCAGCGAGGCTACCGCCATCGACATGGCAATGCGGTGGTCGTTGAAGGAATCGACAAGGCCGCCGCTCAGCATGGGATTGCCGTGAATGATCAGCCCATCCGCTGTCTCCTCAATATCCGCACCGATGGCCTGCAGGCAGTCGTGGACGGCGCGCAGCCGGTCGCTTTCCTTTAAGCGCAGCCGCTGGGCGTTGATAATGCGGGTCTCGCCCTCGGCGACGGCAGCGCAGACCGAGAGGATGGGGATGATGTCGGGAATCTGGCTGCCGTCGATCACCGTGCCGTGCAGCTGGGAGGGGCAGGCGATGACGCTGTCCTGCCCCACGGTGATGTTGGCGCCCATCTGCCGCAGGACGTCACAGATTGCCTTGTCCCCCTGCAGCGACTGTGGGGAGAGGCCGGCGACCTCGAGTTTTTTTGGGCCGATAACGCCGGCGGCAATCCAGAAGGCGGCGTTGCTCCAGTCGCCCTGGGCGGTCAGCTCTCCCGGCGTGCGGTACTGCTGTCCGCCGGAAATGGACCAGCCGTTTTCGATTGCTTCAATACGGATACCGAAGCGGGCAAGTACCTCCAGCGTCATATCCACGTACCCCTTGGACTGCAGCGGGGAGGAGAGCAGGATGCGGCTGTCACCTTGTAGCAGCGGGAGGGCGAACAGCAGGCCGGTGATGTACTGCGAGCTGATGTCCCCGGCAAAGACAAAATCGCCGCTCTGAAGCTGTCCGGTCAGCTCCAGCGGCAGGGTCTCGCCGCCGGTGGGCAGAGCAATCTGCACCCCGTGCTCCCGCAAACGGGTGAGCATCGGTTCCATCGGGCGCTGCGGCAGCCGGCCCTTCCCGGTAAAGACGGCGCTTTGTCCCAGCGCGGCCAGAACCGGCACCAGAAAGCGCAGGGTCGAGCCGGATTCGCCGCAGTCGCAGCAGCGGACATGGCGGTCAAGTTCCAGCTTGCCGCCGACGGTGATGCAGTCCTCGCCGAAGGTGACGCTGCGCCCCAGCGCCTGCAGCACGCGGGCGGTAGCATGGATGTCCTCGGAGAGGGTGCAGCGGTGGATGAGCGTCTCCCCCTCGCTCAGCGCCGCCGCAATCAGCAGGCGGTGGAGGTCGGATTTGGAGATGGGGGTATATAGCTGCACAGCGGGCTGGCCGCTGGCAGTTTGATGTTCCCCGTCTGCGGACGGGGAGACTTGATAGGCTAACATAACAGTTCCTCCTTTCAGGCCGCAGGGCCGCGGCGCGGGGGCTTTTTTGCATGGGCGGGGCCCCTGCGAACCCCGAGATGCGAGGAGGGCTGATGCCCTCCTCTGCGCTCCTCCCCATGAGTGGGCCTACCCGGCCCACACCCGGGGTTCCTTTCGTTTCACGACGAAAGGAACCAAAGGCGTGCCAGGGGCGTTGCCCCTGGACCCTGCTGGGGGCTATTATCATCCCACCAGAAAAGGGCACCATCCTGTGCAGCTAAAATCCCCCCCGAGGACGCCGCTATTTCCATACCCCCGCAACCAATACCGCTAGGGAAGTAACCGGGGGAATCCAAGGGGGTTCTCCCCCTTGTGCCGGAGGTCCAGGAACCAGGAGGTTCCTGGCGAATCTTTGGTGACTTTCTTTTCGCAAGAAAGTCACCCGGGGTTGGAGGGGCGGAGCGCCCTCCCCTTGGGGGTGTGGGGGCTTAATGGCCCCCACTTTGGTGGAGCGCAGAGGAGGGCGACAGCCCTCCTCGCAAAAGGCCCCGGGTGCCCCACCCACCCTTCGGTAGAAAATAAAGGGGGAGCGCAGAGGGAGCGAAGCACCCTCGCAAACTATTCCGGCAGCGCCTCCGCCAGCAGGGCGGCAAACTCCTGTGCCTCCATCGGCACAATCTCCGCCTTGCCGGCCTGGCGGACCAGAATCAGGCGGATTTTGCTCCCCGCCCGCTTTTTGTCGTGCAGGCAGGCGTTGCTAAGCGCCGGCACGCTGCCGCCGTAGACGGTGGGGAGGTGGTAGCGGGTGAGCACCGCTGTCAGGCGCTGCAGCAGAGCGCGGTCGCAAAGGCCGAGTTTGATGCCCACCCGGGTGATCAGCACCATCCCCATCGCCACGCCGTGGCCGTGGGTGACGGCGTGGTTGGTCACCTTCTCGATGGCGTGGCCAAGGGTGTGGCCGTAGTTTAAAATCATGCGCAGGGCGGTGTCGTGTTCGTCCTGCTCCACCACCTGCCGCTTGATGTCCACGCAGTAGGCCACGATCTCCTCGATCTTCTCGTGGATGTCGCAGCTTTCCAGCAGCTTTAGAAAATCCTCGCTCCAGATCATCGCGTACTTAATCATCTCCGCGCAGCCGTCGGCGAAGGTTTCCTCCGGCAGGGTTTTGAAGGTGTCGGGGTCGCAGATGACCAAGGATGGCTGGTGGAAGGCGCCGACAAGATTTTTGCCCGCCGGGATGTTCACCGCCGTCTTGCCGCCCACCGAGGAATCGATGGCGGCCAGAAAGGTGGTGGGAATCTGCACAAAGGGGATGCCGCGCAGGTAGGTGGCGGCGGCAAAGCCGGCCAGGTCCCCCACCACGCCGCCGCCCAGGGCAACCACAAAGTCGGAGCGGGTGATGTTATTTTGAATCAGAAAATCATATACTTGCAGCAGCACCTCGTGGGATTTGGAGTCCTCCCCGTGGGGGACGTCCATCGAGCAGATGCGAAAGCCCGCGGCCTTGAGCGATTCGACGACCGGACGCAGGTACAGCCCGGCCACTGTGTCGTCGGTGATGATGGCGGCGGTGCTCCGGCTGGGGTCAAAGACGTTGGCGGTCAGCTCCCCGGTGCGGGAGAGCAGGCCCTTTTCGATCAGCACCTCATAGCGGGTGCTGGCGTTGACAGTGACGGTTTGCACAGTGAACAGCTCCTTTCTGCGTGGTTAAAAGGCTTAGTCCATCGTCTTGCCGAAGAAGGTGACGGCGCGCTTGACGTCCTGCATCACCTCGTCGAACTGTGCCGGGGTCAGCGACTGAGCGCCGTCGCACAGCGCCTTTTCGGGGTTGTTGTGCACCTCGATAATCAGGCCGTCCGCGCCGACTGCGATGGCAGCCATCGAAAGCGGGTGAACCATCCAGCGGATGCCGGCGGCGTGGCTGGGGTCGATGATGACCGGCAGGTGGGACTGCTTTTTGATGATCGGGATGGCCGAGATGTCCAGGGTGTTGCGGGTGGCGGTCTCAAAGGTGCGGATGCCGCGCTCGCAGAGGATGACCTGTTTGTTGCCGCCGGCCATGATGTATTCGGCGCTCATCAGAAGTTCCTCGATGGTGTTGGCAAGGCCGCGCTTTAAGAGGATGGGCTTGTTGACCTTGCCCAGCTCCTTGAGCAGCTCAAAGTTCTGCATGTTGCGCGCGCCCACCTGGATGATGTCGACATTTTCGAACAGCGGCAGGTGGTCGATGCTCATGATCTCGGTGACAATCGGCAGGCCGGAAGCTTTCTTGGCCTCCAGCAGGTACTCCAGTCCCTGCTCGCGCAGGCCCTGGAAGGAGTAGGGAGAGGTGCGGGGTTTGAAGGCGCCGCCGCGCATTAAGCCCGCGCCCGAAGCCTTGACGGCCTTTGCAACCTCCACCATCTGCTCGCGGCTCTCCACCGAGCAGGGGCCTGCGATGACCTGGAAGTGTCCGCCGCCGATCTTTCTGCCGCAGACGTCGATGACGGTGTCGTCCGGATGGAACTTGCGGTTGGCGTTTTTGTATGGTTCCTGGATGCGCTTGACCTCCGCGACCGAATCCATCGACTTGATGTCCTCGGTATCCAGCCGGGAGGTGTCGCCGATGAGGCCGAGGATGGTTTCGTGCACGCCGCGGATCTCCTGCACCTGGAAGTTCATCTGCTCAAAGTGGCTGACCATCTCATTGACTTTTTGCGGGGCGGTACCTTTTTTTAAAATAATAATCATACGAACAAATCCTTTCTTTTTTCTCTTTCTCTGCTGCGGCAAAGCGGCAAGATGAATCGGGTATACAGACAGAAAAAGCCGGCGCTTTTTCTGTCAAAAGCGCCGGCTGATTTTGAAAAACCGGAAATTGTTCCCACAACGGAAACAATCTTTGGGGCGGGTGTCAGCTTATCCCAACACCGCCGCAGATCTGCTGCTTTTGGCATCCGTATTTTCTTTTTTTGCACGGCAAAATCGCTCTGCGCTAAAATAGCCAAAGCAAAAGACGGATGCAAAAGAAACGGATGTCATCAGCTTGCGGTTCATACAGATCCTCCCTGTTTTGAGTCTGCTCAAAACGGTAAAAAGTTGTTCGCCCTTTTTTCGGAGCGTCCGAAGAGGAGCGATGTAAAAACGATACACCTATTTTGAAAATCTGTCAAGTGCTTTTGCCTGCTACAGCAAAAAATTGACTTTTTTCACACAAATTTCCTGGCGGAGGTGGGCAGATTGCAGGAAGAACAGGGGAAACGGAAGGTTGGACAAGGCGAAAAAAGACAGTAAATCTGAACAGAACATGAATTTCAATTTGTGCTAATTGACACTTTTTTAAGGAAGCCTTATAATGTATTGTACACTGAATTTTGGTGTGCCCTAATAAATAGGAAAAGAATGTCAAAATAAAACCGCAATGTCCGTGGGCAAAAGCTGCCCGGCGGGGAAATAGGCAAAGATGGACCGGGTGATATGCAAAGCAGCACAGCGGCCATTTCGTAGGGAGAAAAGTAATGAAAAATGTAGGAATTGATATCGGCTCCACAACCGTCAAGGTTGTGGTAATGGAGGGGGAAAAGATCCTCTACAGGATCTACCAGCGCCACCTGTCCCAGGTGCGTCAGGCAACCCTCAAAGCGCTGGAAGGGGCAAAACAGTTTTTAAACGACACCTTCCAGGTGGCCATCTCCGGCTCGGCAGGCTTAGGACTTGCCGAAGATGCGGGGGTGGATTTTGTACAGGAGGTCTTTGCCACCTACAAAACGGTGATGGAGTATGAGCCCGACACCGACGCCGTCATCGAGCTGGGCGGCGAGGACGCAAAGATCATCTTCTTGAGCGGCGGACTGGAGGAGCGAATGAACGGCAGCTGCGCGGGCGGCACCGGCGCCTTCATCGACCAGATGGCGACGCTGTTAAACGTCACCACCGAGGAGCTGGACGAGCTGAGCTTAAAGCACGAGCGCATCTACCCCATCGCCTCGCGCTGCGGCGTCTTTGCCAAGACCGACATCCAGCCGCTGTTAAACCAGGGCGCCCACAAGGAGGACGTGGCCGCCAGCATCTTCCAGGCGGTGGTCGACCAGACCGTCACCGGCCTGAGCCAGGGCCGCCGCATCGAGGGCAAGGTGCTGTTTTTGGGCGGGCCGCTGTTCTTCTTTAAGGGCCTGCAGCAGCGCTTCCAGGAGACCTTAAAGCTCGGCGAGGGCAAGGCGGTGTTCCCGTCCTGGGCGCAGTATTCGGTTGCCATCGGCGCGGCCATCTACACCAGGGGCCTGGAGAAGAGCTACACCTATGAGGAGTTTACGGGCAAGCTCGAGAACGCCAGCTCCCGCTCCAAATCCACCCACTACTTAAAGCCGCTCTTTGCAAACCAGCAGGAGCACGACGAATTCATCGAGCGCCACAGCAAGGCCACCGTGCCGTGGAAGGACCTGGCCGAATACAGCGGCGACGCCTATCTCGGCATCGACTGCGGCTCCACCACCACCAAGCTGGTGCTGATGAGCGACAACTACGAGACGCTCTACCGCTACTACAGCTCCAACCAGGGCAACCCGGTGCAGGTAGTGCGCGAGCAGCTCTTAAAGCTCTATGAGGCCTGCGGCGACCGGGTCAACATCCGCTATGCCGTCTCCACCGGCTACGGCGAGGAGCTGATCCAGCACGCTTTCCATCTGGACGACGGCATCGTCGAGACCATCGCCCACTTCAAGGCCGCCCAGCACTTTGACCCGCAGGTCGAGTTTATCCTCGACATCGGCGGCCAGGACATCAAGTGCTTCAAGATTAAAAACGACGCCATCGACTCGATCATGCTCAACGAGGCATGCTCCTCCGGCTGCGGTTCCTTTATCGAGACCTTTGCCAAGTCGATGGGCTACACCGCAGAGGAATTTGCCCGCCTGGGACTGTTTTCCAAGTACCCGGTGGACCTGGGCTCCCGCTGCACTGTCTTTATGAACTCCTCGGTCAAGCAGGCGCAGAAGGACGGCGCCAGCGTCGAGGATATCTCGGCCGGCCTTTCGATGAGCGTTGTCAAAAACGTGCTCTATAAGGTCATCCGCGCCAGAAGCGCCGACGAGCTGGGCGAGCACATCGTGGTGCAGGGCGGCACCTTCCTAAACGACGCGGTGCTGCGCAGCTTTGAGCAGGAGATCGGCCACAACGTCACCCGCCCGAACATCGCCGGGTTGATGGGCGCTTACGGCGCCGCCATCTACGCCAAGGGCATCTGCCAGAACCAGCGGGAGCACACCCGCTCCTCGATGCTTTCCCGGGACGAGCTGGAAAACTTCCAGCACGAGTCCCGCCCGGTGGTCTGCAAGGGCTGTACCAACCACTGCAACCTCACCGTCAACACCTTTGCCGGCGGCGAACGCTACATCTCCGGCAACCGCTGTGAAAAGCCGCTGGGTCTGGGCAAGGACAAGGAGCTGCCGGACATGTACCGCTACAAGCTCGACCAGATCCGCGCCCTCAGCGAACAGTGCGCCGCGGACGCCGCCGCTCACAAGCGCCATCGCGGGGTGATCGGCCTGCCGCTGGGACTGAACATGTACGAAAATCTGTTCTTCTGGGTGGCGTTTTTCCACAGCCTCGACTTCGATCTTGTCATTTCGGATATCTCGTCGCGGCAGCTGTACGCCAAGGGGCAGTATTCGGTGCCGTCCGACACCGCCTGCTACCCGGCGAAGCTGATGCACGGCCACATCGAAAACCTGCTGGACAAGGGTGTGGACACCATCTTCTACCCGTGCATGAGCTACAACTTCAACGAAGAAAAGGGCGACAACCACTTTAACTGCCCGGTGGTCGCCTATTACCCGGAGCTTCTGGCCTCCAACGTCGAGAAGCTCAAAAATATCCGCTACCTCTACCCGTACTTGAACCTTGCCGAGCGCAAAACCTTCCCCAAGAAGGTCTGGGAGGCGCTGCACGAGCAGTACCCGGACATCACCCTCAAAGAGGTCAAGCGCGCCTCCGACGAGGCCTATGAGGCCTATCAGGCGCAGCGCAGGGACATCAAGGAGAAGGGCGCCCAGATGCTGACCCAGGCGCGGGCGCGCGGGGTCAAGACCATCATCCTCAGCGGACGGCCCTACCATGTGGACCCGGAGATCAACCACGGCATCAACCAGCTGATCACCTCTCTGGGGCTGGCAGTCATCAGCGAGGACTGCGTTTCCGACCTGGTAACGCCGGTGCGCCCGGACGTGCTCAACCAGTGGACCTACCACAGCCGCCTGTCCAACGCCGCCAAATATGTCACCGAGCACGACGACTGCGAGCTGGTGCAGCTGGTATCCTTTGGCTGCGGCATCGACGCCATCACCACCGACGAGGTTTCGGCCATCCTCTCCCGCGGCGGCAGGCTGTACACCCAGCTGAAGATCGACGAAATCAACAACCTGGGCGCGGTCAAGATCCGCATCCGCTCGCTGATCGGCGCGGTCAAGGAGCGCGACGCCCAGAAGGAAACCGAAAAGCGCGCATAACCTTTGCGCAGCAAAACGCATCCGTGCGAAAACGGACGAATCCTGTTTTTAAGGAGGATATGATCCAACGATGGAACCAATCAAAAAGGTGCCTTTTACCAAGGAAATGAAAAAGACCCACACCATCCTGATTCCCACCATGCTGCCCATCCACTTCCGCATTTTGGGCAACGTGCTGGAAAACTACGGGTACAAGGTAAAGGTGCTGGATAACTGCGGTCCCGGCGTCATCGAGCAGGGACTGAAAAACGTACACAACGACACCTGCTACCCGGCGCAGCTGGTCATCGGCCAGATGATCGATGCGCTGGAGCACAGCGACCTGCCGCTGGACAAGGTGGCGCTGCTGATTACCCAGACCGGCGGCGGCTGCCGCGCTTCCAACTACATCTATCTGCTGCGCAAGGCGCTCAACAAGTGCGGCTACGGCGACATCCCGGTCATCTCCGCCAGTTTTATGAAGAGCGAGCAGTCCGGCGGATTCTCGCTGCCGGTGACGATGCTGCTGCAGGCGCTGTACGGCGTGCTGTGCGGGGATCTGATCATGACGCTCTATAACCAGTGCATCCCCTATGAAATCCATAAGGGCGACAGCCAGAAGGCGGTGGACGACAGCGTTGCCATGGCCGAGAAGCTGTTCTGCAAAAAGCTGCTGCGCTGGAAGGCTGTCTCCGAGCTGATGGTCAACATCATCAAGCGCTTTATGCAGGTGGAGCGCAGCGGGGAAAAGAAGATCAAGGTCGGCATCGTCGGCGAGATCTATGTCAAATATTCGCCGCTGGGCAACAACAACCTCGAGGAGTTCCTGCTCTCGGAAGGGTGCGAGGTGGTCTGCCCGGGCCTGTACGACTTTTTGCTTTACTGCACCCACAACGTCGTCTTTGACAACGACCTGTACGGCGTGGGCAAACCGGTTGCGGCGGTGCTGCGCCGGGTCAACAAATTCCTGCGCGGCAGAAAGAGCGACATGATCCGCTTAATCGAGCAGTACAGCGACTTTCAGCCGCCCTGCCACTTTGAGAGCACCATCGAGTCGGCCAAAGGTTACATCGGTCAGGGCGTCAAGATGGGTGAGGGCTGGCTGCTGACCGCCGAGATGGTCGAGCTGATCCAGCACTACAAGGTCAACAACATCGTCTGCACCCAGCCGTTTGGCTGCCTGCCAAACCACATCTGCGGCAAGGGCGTCATGCGGGTCATCAAGGAGAAGAACCCGCAGGCAAACATTGTGGCGGTGGACTACGACTCCAGCGCCTCCAAGGTCAACCAGCAGAACCGCATCAAGCTGATGCTGGCCAACGCCCGCCTGATCGAACAGAACAGCCAGCAGCCAAAGCAGGGTAACACCCCCGCGGCTCCACAGCAGGAGACGGTTGCCGCTGCCCCACAGCGCCGGGAGCAGGTGGCGCAAAACTAAGATTTTGATTCAGGAGCTGGGGCAGGCTGAGTCCCAGCCTCCTTTTTTCTCTGCCTTCAGGGCATGAACAAAAAAGAAGAGAAAGGAAGGGAATCCCTTGCGTGTCTTTTTGCTCTTTTTGTGCTACAGCTTTCTTGGCTGGGCCTGCGAGACGGTCTACTGCTCGATTGGCAAAAGAAAGTTTGTCAACCGCGGTTTTCTCAACGGACCGCTCTGCCCGGTCTATGGCTTTGGCGCGCTGGCGGTGCTGTATTTTCTGCGGCCGGTCAGCGACAATATCCCGCTGCTCTTTGTCAGCGGGATGGTGCTGACCAGCGTCATCGAGTACATCACCGGCTATCTGTTGGAAAAACTGTTCGCCACCAAGTGGTGGGATTATTCCTCCCGGCGTTTTAACATCCACGGCAGGGTCTGCCTGCGCAATTCGCTGATGTTCGGCGCGCTGTCGGTGGTGGCGGTGCGGGTGATCGACCCGGTCATCCGCGGCGGAATCTATGCGCTGCCGGCTACTGTCTGCGCGGTGCTGAGCATTGTGTTCGGCGCGATGATGGTGGCGGACCTGGTGGTCACTGTCCGCACCATCCTGGACATCAACAGCGCCCTCAAACAGCTGCAGCAGATGGTGGAACAGGCGCGGCTGGACACCCAGGAATATCTGCGCCAGAACCAGGAGGAGCTGCAGCAGAAAATGGAGAAGGCAAAGGCGCAGACCGAGGAGCGCCTGCGCCAGAACCAGCAGGAGCTGCAGCAGAAGATGGAGCAGAGCCGCCTGGACCTCGAGCTTGCCCGCATGGAGCTGCGCGACTTTTTGGAACAGCTGCACTCGGAGCGCCTGGAGCGCAGGGAGCAGCGGCGCAGGGAGTTTTTGTCCCGCCTTACCCCCGAGCAGCAGCAGGCCATCCAGAAGCTGGAGGAGCGTATGGAAGCTCTTTCCAGACGCAACGCCATTCTGCGCCGCAGGCTGCTCAGAGCCTTCCCGGAGATGCGCTCCACCCGCTACGAGCTGGCGCTGGAGCGGATGCGCGAGGCGCTGCGCAAAAAGAAAAAATAAAGTGGATCTTCCCCTTCTTGCCGGCAAGAGGGGGAATTTTTTTGCACGGAGCGGCAAATCCGGTTGCCTTTTTATGGCGAATAGTTTATAATGGTTCTACAAATAGCGTGAAGTTTTCCCGCAAACAGGGGAAGCTTTTTCTGGAATTTTTAAAATGGGTGCAATAAAACGGCGCCCGTTGGACACTGAATTTATGATGGGTGGTGTAGAGGTGAAATTGGACACAGCGATTGTGCTGGACGCCCAGAGCGGGAGCAGGGAAGGATTTACCCGGCTGTATGAAGCGGTGGCTCCCGCGTTATACCGGACGGCATTGTACACCCTGGGCAACAGCCACGACGCAGAGGACGTTGTTTCCGAAACCTTTATCGAGGCCTACCGTGGCCTTGCCGGCCTGCGCGACCCGCAGGCGTTTATGACATGGATTTACCGCATCCTTTCGGCGCGGTGCAACCGCAAAATCCGCGAGTATGTCCGCGCGCGCAACGAAGAGGTGGACCTCGAGGAGATGGTGCAGCAGCCGGGGGATCAGGGAGCCTTTTCGGAGACGGTGCTCAGCCGTGCGGACCTTGTTCGCGCGCTGGAAAGTTTGAGCGCGGCGGAGCGGCAGATCGTCGTGCTGTCGGTGATCGAAGGGTATACCACAAGGGAGATTGCCGCCATCGTGGGTTCCCCGCAGGGAACCATCAGCTCGAAGCTGTTTCGAGCATTTAAGAAAATGAGAACTTATTTGGAAGGAGGGAAGCAGCGTTGACAGAGAAAAAGGATTTGGGCCACGGCCCAGTGGAAGAACAACCCCTTACCGCACAGCAGCAACAGGAGCTGCACGAGCAGGAACAGTATTTCCGGCAGGCGTTTTGCTCCGTTTCCTGCCCACCGCTTCCCGAAAGTTTGAGCGCGGACGCGATGTGGGAAAAGATCTGCTCCGGCGCAGGTGACCACCAGGTAACGGTGGACCCGGCCTCGATGCAGGAGGAGCTCCGGCAGGAGACGGAAGCCGCTCCGCAAAAGGGAAAGGTTATCCCCTTCCCGCAGCGCACCGGGAAAAAGGAGCGTGCGCGCCGCCGGCGCACTCTGGCGGTAGCCTGTACCCTGGTGCTGGTGGTTGGACTGTCGGTAGCTTACTGGCAGCTGCAGGGGCCGCTTGGTCAGATGCAGGATCTGGTGTCCGGCAACTCGCAGGCCTCCACCGCAGAGTCAGCCGAGTCCGCGGCGGCGGAAGCGACCGCAGCGGACGCGGATACGCAGACGGAGGAATCGGCTGAAGCGGTCGAGGAGGCTGCGGCGCCGATGATGGCAGCTCCGCCGGAGGAAGAAACTGCTTCGGATGAGACGGCGTCCGGCGGCGCCGGGCAGACCGAACAGCGCTCCGCCGAGACGCAGGACGCAGCCATTGCGCCGCAGAGCGCTCAGCCGCAGCAGGAGCAGGCGACTGTCCAGCCAAAGATGCAGCAGGAACAGAACGAAACCGATTCTCAGCGGGAGGAGCTGCGCCAGCGGATTTTGGCCTCGATCGACGCGGGGCAGCAGGAGCAGTCCACAGAGGGAAATCCGGATACCGGCGGCAGCGGCCAGCAGCAGGCAAACCAGCTGACAGCGCAGAGCGCCGAGGCCACCGCGGAGGAGCCGGTGGAGGAATCGGTCGAAGCGGTTGTGCCGGAGCAGGAAGCCGAAACAGCTGGCGACACACAGGAGGGCGGCAGCGTCTCGATCCTCAAAAATATGATGGAGAATGCCAAGGAAAACCAGCCGCAGAGCTTTCAGCTCAAAAACGGCAGCGTCAACTATGATCCGGCCAGCGGCGAGGTCACGGTGATGGATCTCAATCAGCAGCAGACGGCGACCCTCACGCTGCCGGCGGGGGCGCAGGTCTTTGCGTCGGATGTTACCCTTGCGGCAATTGTCCCGGATGAGCAGGCCCAGACGGTCACCCTGACCCTGTACAGCGTGGAGGACCTGCAGAACCCGCAGGCGGTCAGCACAGTGACCCACCAGGGAGAGCTGTTTGACGCCTACCAGTCGGTCTCGGACAGCTACACGCTGGTCACCAGCGTCTGGTTCGACCGGGAACAGGTGGAGGGCGGCAACTTTTTGCCGCAGGTCAACGGCGCGGAACTTTCCCCCGATCAGATCAACATCATCGAGGGGTATGAGCAGGGGGATCAGGTCAACTACCTGATTACTACAACCATCACACCGGATTCGGTCAAGACCAGAGCAGACCTGTATTTAAACTGATACAGAAGAAGGGGAAAACAATGTCATTAGAACTTGTGCGCCTGACAGACAGGCCACAGCTAAAGGAACAGGCGGCGCAGTGGTTCCACCAGAAGTGGGGCGTGCCGCTGGCGGCCTATCAGGAGAGCATGGAGCAGTGCCTGTCGGCGCGCAGCCCGGTGCCGCAGTGGTACCTGGCGATGGAAGGGGAGCGGATTGTCGGCGGCATGGGGGTCATCGAAAACGACTTTCACGACCGCAAGGACCTTTCCCCCAACGTCTGCGCAGTCTACACCGAACCGGACTGCCGGGGACAGGGCATCGCGCGAAAGCTGCTCGACCTCGTCTGCGCGGACATGAAGGAGAAGGGGATCGACACCCTCTACCTTCTGACCGACCACACCTCCCTCTATGAGCGATACGGCTGGGAGTTTTTCTGCATGGCGCAGGGGGACGGGGAGGAGAAGCCGGCCAGAATTTACAGGCATCAAGCATAATCAGATGAAAAAGGAACCCGACGAGGGTTCCTTTTTTTACACCTGAATAAAAGCGGGGAGAACGCTTTGCAGCCGGTGCGCGATGTGCTATAATGGAGTTCAAATGGGAAAAGAACTTGTGGGGACAGGGAGGAACAGGATGGAGTACAAAATTGCAATCTGCGACGACGAGCAGAAGGACCGGGATTTTGTCGCCGCGCTCAGCCGCCGGTGGGCCGGGCAGCGGGGGAACACGGTGGAGCTGACCGAATTTTCCTCGGCGGAACAGTTTCTGTTCTGCTATGGGGAGCAAAGCGACTACGACATTCTGCTGCTGGACATCGAGATGGGGCAGATGGACGGGGTGCAGCTGGCAAAACAGCTGCGGCAGAAAAACGAGACGATTCAGATTGTCTTTGTCACCGGCTACTCCGATTACATCTCGGAGGGGTACGAGGTGGCGGCGCTGCACTACCTGATGAAGCCGGTGCGGGAGGAAAAGTTTTTTTCGGTGCTGGACCGCGCGGCCGATAAGCTGCGCAAAAACGAGCGCACCCTCACGCTGGAGTGCGCCGGTGAGGTGGTGCGGGTGCCGCTCTATCAGATTCGCTATGTCGATGTGCAGCACAACTACGCCACCGTCCACGCCAAGGCCGACTACACGGTGAAAAAGACGCTGGCCGAGATCGAAAAAAGCCTGGACGACCGCTTTTACCGGGTGGGGCGCTCGGCCATCGTCAACCTCAGCTGCATCGCCAGGGTGACCCGGTCGGACATTTTCCTCAACGAGGGCGACCGCATCCCGCTGCCCCGCGGGGCTTATGAAGGGGTCAACCGCGCCATTATCCAGAGGGGATAGGAGAGAACGATGGGAATTTTTGCAAACTTGCTTTCCAAAAAGATGAACCGCCAGGTCGAGACCTACCAGCAGGAGCTGGTGCAGACCCACTATCAGGAGGTGGAAAACATGTACCGCCAGATGCGCGGCTGGCGGCACGACTGGCGCAACCACCTGCAGGCGCTCAAAATCTACGCGGCAAAGGGCGACCTGCCGGGCATCCAGCGGTATCTGGACGAGCTGGACACCAGCCTTTCGGCGCTGGACATGGTCATCAAGACCGGCAACCCGATGACCGACGCCATCCTCAACTCCAAGATTTCGCTGGCAAAGAACCGGGGGATTCCGGTGATGGCCGACGCGCACATCCCGGTCAAGCTCAGAATCCCGGAGATTGACCTCTGCTGCATTTTAGGTAACCTCTTTGACAACGCCATCGAGGCAAGCGCCAAGCTGCCGCCGGAGGAGCGGCTGATCCGCGTCTACATGGACATGAAGGGCAGCCAGCTGTACATCTCGTTCACCAACTTCACCGCCGGCAAAAAGATGGTCAAGCGCGAGGGCCGCTTTGCCACCACCAAGGGTGCGGGGCATGGACTGGGCCTGATGCGCATCGACAGCATTGTGGAGCGGCTGGACGGCTATGTCAACCGCAACTCGGAGGACGGGGCCTTCACCACCGAGATCCTGCTGCCGCAGCAGGAGGAGCCATCCTCCGGTGAGGCAGCGGCTACTCAACTATAGAAAAAATGCAATTCGTCCCCCGGAAACGACAATTCGTCCCCAAAATGTGCCGGGGGCGAATTTTTGTGTTATGCTGATACCAGAAAGCGAGGGAACAGAAGATGAAACAAACAAGCAAACAGCATTACAATGTTTTCCAAAACGTCGGCTGGATGATCGGCAACGCCTGGCGCTCCTGCAAGAGCGTGCTTTGGATGTGCGTGCTGGCCGCCGCTTTAACCGTCGGGGTCAATCTGGTGCAGCTTTTTATCGCGCCGCAGATCCTCTCCAGGGTCGAGCAGCAGGCGCCGCTGCCGGAGCTGCTCGGCACCATCGGCGTCTTTTCGCTGGCGCTGTTTCTGGTGCTGGGGCTGCAGGCCTATGTCGACCAGAATACCATCTTCGGGCGCATCGAGGTGCGCACCGGAATTCTTAACCAGATCGGCTACAAGACCAACACCACCTCCTTCTCCAACACGCTGGACACCGCTGTGCTGGACCTGCGCGACAAGGCCAACCGTGCGGTGCAGCAGAACAGCATGGCGGGCGAGCACATCTGGACGACGCTGACAAACCTCTTGGCAAACATCGCGGGCTTTGTCCTCTACCTGCTGCTGATGCAGAACCTCGACCCTGTGCTGCTGGCGGTGGTGCTGGCGACCACCCTGGTCAGCTTCCTGGTGACCAAGCGCACCAACGAGTGGCGCTACCAGCACCGCGACGAGGAGGCCAAATTTTTCCACCAGCTGCGGTATCTCAAGGACAAATCCGAGTCGGTGGAGCTGGCCAAGGACATCCGCATCTTCGGCCTGCAGCCGTGGCTGCAGGGCATCTATGACAGCGTGCTCAAGCTCGAGGAGGCCTTTGTTTACCGCTATACCAAAATCCAGCTGCTGGGCAACGCGGTGGACGTGCTGCTCAGCGTTGCGCGCAACGGCATCGCCTACCTCTACCTCATCAACATGGCGCTGGAAGGCGGTCTTTCCGCCTCGCAGTTCCTGCTTTACTTCACCGCCGTCAGCGGCTTCACCAACTGGATCACCGGCATCCTCAACGAGAGCATGACGCTGCACCGCGAGAGCCTCGACCTCTCCAGCGTGCGCGAGTATCTCAACCTCGAGGAGCCGTTCCGGTTTGAGGGCGGCAAGGAGATCCCGGCCCCCGGCAAGGATGGGTATGAGCTGCGGCTGCAAAACGTCTCCTTCCGCTACCCCAAGGCCGAGAAGGACACCATCCACAACTTAAACCTCACCGTCCGCCCCGGCGAGAAGCTGGCGATTGTGGGCCTCAACGGCGCGGGCAAGACCACGCTGGTCAAGCTCCTGTGCGGCCTGCTGGACCCGACCGAGGGCGCGGTGCTGCTGGACGGGCAGGACATCCGCCAATTTAACCGCAGAGACTACTATGCGCTCTTCTCCGCTGTTTTCCAGGAATTTTCGGTACTGGCTGCGACGGTGGCCGAAAACGTCTCTCAGACGGTCGGAGGCGGCGATCAGGACAAGGTGCGCGCCTGCCTGGACAAGGCGGGCCTGACCGAGAAGATCGACGCGCTGCCCAAGGGCATCGACACCCAGGTGGGCCGGGAGGTCTATGAGGACGGCGTGCTGTTCTCCGGCGGCCAGACCCAGCGGCTGATGCTGGCCCGCGCTTTGTATAAGGATGGGCCGGTGCTGCTGCTCGACGAGCCGACGGCGGCGCTCGACCCGATTGCAGAGAACGACATCTACCTCAAATACAACGAGATGAGCGCGGGCAAGACCTCGCTGTTCATCTCCCACCGCCTGGCCTCCACCCGCTTCTGCGACCGCATCATCTTTGTGGCGGACGGCGACATCGCCGAGGAGGGCACCCACGACGAGCTGATGCAGAAGGGCGGCGGCTACGCCAAGCTCTTTGAGGTGCAGAGCCGCTATTACCGGGAAGGGAGAGAGTTTTAATGAAAGAGCAAAACACCAATCAGATGAGCACCCGTCAGGTCATCGCGATTCACCGCAGGGCGATTGGGGACATGCAGAAGATGTGCCCCTATCTGCTCCCCTCCACCGCGCTCTACGCCGTCGTCTCGGGCATCGTCCCCTATGTCACCGTTTTCTTTTCGGCCCGCATCCTGAACGAGCTGGCCGGCCAGCGCAGGCCGGAGGAGCTGTGGCGCTGGGTAATCCTGTCGGTAGCGGTGGGCGGCGTGCTGGCGCTGCTGAACGCGGTGCTGCTGCGGGTGAAAAGCGCGCAGCGGGATTTGTTCTATGACAGCAAGGAGCGGATGTACACCGCCAAGATGTTCTCGCTGGACTACACCGACGTCGACAACCAGGAGGCGCGCGGCCTGCTCTCCATCGCCCGCCAGAACGAAAACTGGGCCGGGTGGGGCTTTATCCGCCTGATCGAGATTGTCGAGGAGATGTCCAAGGCGGCGGTGGGCGTCCTCAGCGCCATCGTGCTGTCGGTCAGCCTGTTCACCCAGCCGGTGCCGGCGTCGGCGGGCTGGTACACCGTCCTCAATAACCCCCTGTTCATCCTGCTGCTGCTCGGCGTGATGGTGGGCATCAGCCTGCTTTCCGGCTTCTGCAATGGCAAGGCCTTTGCAATCTGGAGCACATGCAGCGAGGGCGCAAATTTATCCAACCGGAGTTTTAACTTCTGGGTAGATCTGGGACTCCAGCGTTCCCGCACAATGGACGTCCGCATGTATAATCAGCAGAATTTATTCCTGTACTATAACCGGGATGTGGGGGTGTTCAGCACCATCGGCGAGATGGCCCAAAAGTTCCGCGGCCCGATCGGGGTGCTGCACGGTTTTGCTGCCGCCATTTCGGCGGTGTTCACCGGCTTTGTTTATATCTTTACCTGCCTGAAGGCGATGGGCGGCGCGTTTGGGGTCGGTTCCATCACCCAGTATGTGGGTGCAGTCACCGCCCTGTCGCAGAACCTTTCCTCCCTCTTTGAAAACTGGGGCGTCTTAAAGACCAACGCCGATTTCCTGAAGCCTGCCTACCAGTTCCTGGACCTCCCCAACCGGATGTACCAGGGGTCGCTGACCACCGAAAAGCGCGCCGACCGCAAGTATGAGGTGGAGTTCCGCGACGTCTCTTTCCGCTATCCCGGTACCGAAACATGGGCGCTGCGGCACGTCAACGTCAGGTTCCGGGTCGGCGAGCGGATGGCGGTGGTCGGCGAGAACGGCTCGGGCAAGACCACCTTTATTAAGCTCCTCTGCCGCCTCTATGACCCGCAGGAGGGAGAGATTCTCTTAAACGGCATCGACATCCGCAAATACAACTACCGCGAGTACATGAACATCTTCTCGGTGGTGTTCCAGGACTTCCAGCTGCTCTCCCAGCCGCTGGGCCAGAACGTGGCGGGCGCGGCCGACTATGACCGCGAGCGGGTGGAGAAGGCGCTGATTGACGCCGGCTTTGGCGAGCGGTTGGAGCGGCTGCCCAAGGGGCTGGACACCCAGCTCTACAAGGACTTTTCCGACGAGGGCGTGGAGGTTTCCGGCGGCGAGGCGCAGAAGATTGCCATCGCCCGGGCGCTGTACAAAAACGCGCCGTTCATCATCCTCGACGAGCCGACAGCCGCGCTCGACCCGATTGCCGAGGCGGAGATCTACGCCCAGTTTAACCAGATTGCGGGCGACAAGACCGCCATCTACATCAGCCACCGCCTGTCCTCCTGCCGCTTCTGCGACGAGATCATGGTTTTTGACCGCGGACAGATTGTGCAGAAGGGCAGCCACGACGCCTTAATCAGCGACGAGCAGGGCAAGTACGCCACCCTCTGGCACGCGCAGGCGCAGTACTACACCGAGGAAGAAGCGGCTTCCTTTTAACAGCTTCCTTCGCTGCCATAGACAAACACCCCTTCGGCGATAAAAAACAAGCAAGGCCGGTCCATGACGGACCGGCCTTGTTTTTGCCTTGGGCACTTTAATCCTGTTCAAAGTTGAGAATCTCCCCGGTGAAGGCTTCGACCTCGCACTCATATTCGTGCTGCCCGGAGCTGAATTCCAGCTCGTAGGAGAAGCGGCCGTCGTCCTCGTCCAGCTCGCACTTTTCCCAGCGGACCTGATCCTCGGTGAGCCCGGCGCGCTGCAAAGCAGCTGCTTTTGCGGCATCCTCGCCGATGTAGCTGCCGGTGGCAGTACCCTGCTGCTGCGGGATAGAGAAATTTTCGACGTCGTTGTCATAGGAGAGGATGTCGCCGGTGGCGGCGTCGATCTCATAGTCGTACTCGGTGGAGCCGCTGTAGAACTCGACGTCGTAGACCCGCCGCCCGTCGTCCTCCTCGAGCGAAACGCTGTGGAAGGTAAGGTCGGCAACGGCCACACCGGCGTGGTTGGCGGCGATCTCTTTGGCCTGCTCCTCGGTGATGGAGGCGGACTGCTGCGGCTGCTGTTCGCCGGTTTGCCCGGTAATGGGCTGTTCAGTGGTTTGGTCGGTGGCTGGCTGTTCGGTTGTCTGTTCAGCCGACGGCTGCTCAGTGACCGGTTGTTCGGTAGCGGGCTGCTCAACTGTCTGCTGTTCAGCCGGCTGCTGTGTATCCGGCTGGGCAGTGGCCGATTCCCCGACCTGGGTCACCGCG
>ERZ1643250.689-NODE-689-length-33808-cov-8.293663_pt1 | contig 33808 bp, 26 predicted proteins | sample MGYA00579262_ERZ1643250 | MGnify/ENA primary metagenome ERZ1643250 (study PRJEB29033, sample SAMEA4952265) | chicken gut metagenome | biome: Broiler Chicken; feature: Gastrointestinal Tract; material: Caecum | place: Ireland | collected 2018 | study: Broiler...
GAACAGATGGATTCCAAGATAGAACAGATGGATTCCAAGATAGAACAGATGGATTCCAAGATAGAACAAATGGATTCCAAAATAGAACAAATGGATTCCAAAATAGAACAAATGGATTCCAAAATAGAACAAATGGATTCCAAGATAGAACAAATAGATTCCAGAGTGGATCGTATAGAATCCAGAGTGGATCGTATAGAATCCAGAGTGGATCGTATAGAATCTAGAATGGACCAGATGGATTGCAAAATAGGACAGATAACAGAAAGAACAGACAGCATCCAGCTTAAATTGGAAAATGAAGTGATTCGTGACATCAAAATCATCGCCGAAGGCCATATCGACCTGAGCCGAAAACTCGATGAGGCATTAAAGGGCAAAGAAGAACGAGAATTAATCCTGATACGGCTGAACCATCTGGAATACGAAGTCGGCGAGATCAAAAAAGCTCTCAACGAAACCGCATAGAATATCCAATGAATCAAAACTGCAGAAAAAGCGTTCTCTAATCCATTGCAGCGAAAAGGGAACGCTTTTTGTGTGCGGGAAGTGGGTACAGCTGGTACAAATATTTTGCCTGATTTCAAAGGCATTATAAAGTGGGTACAACTGGGTACAAATTTATCAGACACAAAAAATAAGGGAAAAGCCTGAATTTTCAAGCTTTTCCCACTTTATCAACAAAGCACGAGACGGGATTCGAAGTCAATACGCTTTACCTGAACCCCTCTCAAACCAGCTAAAGAAAGGAGTTTCTGCACACTATCCACTCTCACAAATCATCAGATCACCAAAAATCACTAAAAATCACCAAAATTCTTTTTCACGGTTTTAGGCAATATAAAAGCAGGGGATTTCCCTGCCTTACCTGATTATTTTGAAATGATGTATTTCTTCATCAGTTTTCCATGATCGTCTCTTTCTTCTTCCACTTCAAAGCGAATCTCATGTGAATCCAGCGTCTTCTGTATAAATTCATCCGCATCCCCCACCACGTATATTTTGAGCCTGACCTCTGTTTCCAGCTTCTCATATTCCCTGTAAAGCCCATGTCGGTCGATGTATACCATGATTTCATCCATTGCATCATCAACCCCCGTCCTGCCCATCAGCCATTTTTTGAACTTCTCCACTCCCACATCCGGAGCTTTTATCTGACCATAATTCGCAAACTCTTTCATGATAGCATCTTCATCCACTGTCTCGTTCTGAAACTTCTTCATCACCTCATGATGTTTGTCTGCGATGGGCTTGACCGTCTGCGCTTCCAGTCTGCGTGCCAGTTCTTCATTCGCTCCGCATCTCTCCGCAATCTTCTGCATGTTGCCGCAGATATGCTTGTATTCTATGTATTCCTCGAACTGGTTTGTATTTTCCATAAAGCCACGGTTCAGAAGGATATCAAAATCCTGTTCGTGAAGCGGGATCAGGAATGGAAAACGGCGATAGCTTTGTCCTTTGTCTTCCGCCTGCACGGTCTTCCCGTCTTTGGTCTGATATTCACCTGCCAGACCGTTCAGGAAATCGAAGTACCCTTCCACGCTGTTCACAATGTTCACTGCATTGCAGAGGTTCACAGACGCATATTTTACATTCTGCTTCTGCCTTGTCGGGTGGGTATCAAACACATTGAACACATTCCCTCTCCCGTTCAATTCCTGCAACAGGTCGATTGCACGTCTGTCATTCCAGATGATTACGGGCTGTCCGTCATAGCCGTCAAAAGCCACTCCTTTCGCACCCACTTCAAAAAATATATCCTCATCATCTTTGTATTCCGGATACAGACTCCTCGCAATCGCCCGACTGATCAGACCTTTCCCGACTCCGCCTTTCCCGCAGATATAATAATTGATTCTTGTTTTTGGCGGCTTCTGATTCGTGATATATTCCAGACGATACTTTTTCAGCTTATCAATATCCTTCATATAGCCGATTTTGTCCTCAGCCATGCATTGTCTCAGAGTTTTGCCTTCATACAGCACCGCATATCTTTGATTATCTCTATCAGACAGCGGCTTCCCTGATCTCAGACGTGACTGCTGATATTTATCGAGTTCCGATCTCCAATCAAAATTTGCGGTCACTTCCTCATCGGGATAACGATATTTTCCAAGCGCCTGTTGTTTTTCAGCTTCATGGGTTAGATACTCGACGCATTCCATGAATGCACCTCTTCCTTTCGGAAATTCGAGCGTGTTCGTGGGTAAACCAAACCATTTTGCTATCGTATCGGCAGACACTGCACTATCGCAATATAATGCCACATGCCAATGCTTATTCTTCAATGCGCCGATTTTAGCCTTTGCATGTGTTGCAATATATTCCTCTTCCGTGATCATAAGGGCATTATGACATTTTTTATATTCCTTCTTTAAACGGGCAATCTCCTTTTCTACGTCCTCCTTTGTATAAACATCTTTGTCATGGAGTACATACGCCCATTTTGTGATTGACTTATGAGAAACACCCTCCATGATGACCTCCAGGGAAGTGTGATCCAAGTCCGACGAAAACCAAAACGCTCTGCATCTAATTAAATCTAACATATTAAAAACTCCTTTTTGTTTTTAACATGACAGATGAACACAAAAAAGATCCGCAAAAATCATCAAAATATGTGTTTTTTATAAATTTTTAATAATTTTAATATTTTCTTAATATTTATCCACAGTTTACACAGTTAGCAAAACACAAGCCCGATGTTTTGCTAACTGCTTGAAAAAGCCGAAAATAAAGCATTTTTTAAAAGAGAAAGAGCAAAAAACACAGTTTACACACCAAAAATATTTTTATGGCTCCTTCCGTTTGACCAGCCGACCCAATACCCCCTGGGACCCGTCGCTCTGGTCATCCCTTCGGGCACACTGGTTCATGCATGGATACCCGTAAGGGAAAAAGCAATCCCCGAATCTGGCACCTTTCATTCAGGAAGAGCATTCTCCGGCTTTTTGGGCGGAGCACTCATCTCGCTTATCTCATCAATGATCTGTTCCAGCCGTCTCTGGATGATGTTCATGCAACTAGCCGCACAGGAGTCATTGTATGCGTCAACCCCTGCCGCCATGACATTCAACGCATCCTTTATTTCTTGCAGTTCAATGATCAGATCGTCACCTTCGCAATGCTTCATAGATACACCCCTCTCAGATTTATTGAGCATGACCTCTCATAAATATTGTACCAAATCTTTGGGAATATTCAATATTTAATCTCACACGTAGAATAATATCAAAGGGGCGGGAACATGATTACGTATGAACCATTATGGGAAATGTTGAGAGCAAAGGGAATAACGACGTATGATCTGATCCATAAATACCGGATGAGCCGTGGCATGCTGGATAATTTGAAGCATAACCGGAGCATTACCATAAACACGTTAAACGATCTATGCAACATGTTCGACTGCACTCCATCCGACATTATCAAATATACGAAAGACGATTTATAAAAACAAAGATCATGAGGGGCAAATCTTCATGATCTTTTATTTATTTCATTTTTTTATTACTTTTTATTTATTTTTTTTGACCATTATGACCATCAGCGCTCATCACCCAAAACCATATCAATCTCATCCATAAGCCTGTCAGCCAGACTCGAATACTCGTTTATGCCATATTTATCCGCCAGAGCATACAGTTCCGTCATTTCCCGTTCAAAGCGACCTGTAACCTCCATATATTCCTGATTCATGTTATGTTTTATCTTTGCCAGACGCTTTTCTGCATCAGATATTTCCGTGTCGATTTCTTCAATCCGTTTCTGCGCCTGTTCCTGTGCCTGCTTCGTGGCTTCCTCTGCTCGCTTCTTTGCGTCCCTGATCTGCTTTTCAGACTGCTGTATGGATTTCACTGCGTCTGTTTTACGATCATTTGCGGCTCGTTCCAGATTCTGGGCTTCTTCGGCTTTTTGCAGAGCGTGTTCCATTTCTTTTTTGGCTTTATATCTTGCCGTTGACAATGACTTTTCCCCTTTACTGTCTCCATCTATGATCTCAATGCCATACTCCGCACATAGTTCTTTGATATACTGGCGTTCTGATTCCTGCCATTTGATCTGTGCCGTGTCCCTTTTATTTTTGGACTTATAGCCGGTCATTTCCTCAAAGGCTTTATTACTGCTTGCCTGCACTTTCTGCCCGGTATCATAATGAGCAACGGGAATATAAACCATGTGCATATGAGGGCTTGCATCCTCGTCCAGATGGATATATGCCCCGATTGGGTACAGGTTCGGATTTCTCTCCCGAAACTTCATCACATAATCCGCACAGATCGCAATAAATGTCTCTTCGTCTATCCGGTCTTTGATGTTCCCCAGCTGAAAAATGTACTCATAGTATGGGCTTTTGTGCTTGTCGTCCCTGATTTTGGAATAATAGTCCGTTATCTTCCTGTCAGAGCGTTTCTGGTTTTTATTGTACTCGTCTACTGCTTCCTGAAACAATTCCTTGTACGCCTCCTTCACATCCATGTCTATCAAGGTCACATTGTTCTGTGTCCTTTCCGGATGGATCGTGGACTGCTTCCCTTCATGCCCCTTTATCCTGCGGTTGTGATCCAGCGCCACCTGTCTGCCGCCATGCAAGCTCAATGTCTTGTTTTCCATAGCCTTGCATCACCATCCTCTCATAGTAAATATGACAGATGCACCCTGTTTTTGGCTGAAAAATCATCATCGTGGCTGTGTCCGGCTGTCTGCGCCAGCCTGCTCCATGTTTCTCTTTCCAGTCTTTATTTTTCATTCAGGAGATTGCCAGCGTCAGGACACTAACCCAGTAGTGATCCTGACACTCCGCTAACGCTCCGCATCAGTCTCCCACTGGGCAAGTTTCGCACTTGACGCGCCCTTCCGGGGGAGTCCTGCCGACGGCTGGCATGCTGTGGAATATTTTTCATTTTTTTATATATAGGTCTGTTTTCCCATTTCTTTTTTTCTCTATCCGTCATGTTTCCTTCAAAAGATAAGAAATGGAGAAAACAAACATGATCACAGATAAAATGAAAACAAAACTGGACGACACTTTTTTATGGACTCTGTACCAGAAATATGGTATGGTGAGTACAGATAGTGTGCAGGACAATATGAATAGAGCACTTGAAAAAGAAATTCGGGAGCGGCATGCGAAGTCATTCGAAGGGGTCTGTGCACCGCAGAAGATTACCCCTCCGGGCAAAAACAGCAAGCGCCCCTTATGGCAGACATATGTCCTGAAAGACGGAAAGCTGACACGCATACAGCGAACGGACAAAGAGACATTCTTTGCCTGTCTGGCTGACCTGTACCTTGACAATTTCAAAGAAAAGAAAACCCCTTCCCTAAAAATGTTTTGGGAACAGTACTTTTCCGACCGTACTGCCAGCAACGTCAGCCCCAGAACAGTGAGCAAAGATGTCGATATGTGGAAGAAATACATCAAAGATGATCCATTTTGGGATCAGCCCGTGGATGTATTTTCAAAAAGAGACGTTCAGAGATGGTTCGATCAGCTTTTATCCTCAAAGCAGGTGAGGGACAAAGAATTTTCCACAATCCGAATGATTTTAAAAGCATTGTTCGAACTTGCGATTGACCAAAAATACATCAACGAAAATCCGGCATCTGATGTGCAGTCCAAACGGAAAACTAAAAAAGCCAGAGGGAATACCGATCCCCATAGATTTTTTACAGAAGACGAATATTTCCAGCTTAAAGATTACTTCTGGAATTATTTTCATGACAGTGATGATTCCCATGCTCTGGCAGTTCTGTTTTCCATGGGGCTTGCACTGCGATCCGGTGAACTTGCAGCATTACGGTGGGAAGACATCTCAACCATAAACGGCAGGACAATGATTTACGTGCACCGGCATGAAGTACCGTGTTATGTGGCAATCGACTCAAACGAAACTAAAAGATGTGGTTTTGAAGTTGTTGACCATTGTAAAGCGAACAGTGACAGGTGGCTGGAATTGGATGAAGAATTGTTATACATCCTCGATCTGCAAAAAGAATTAGGGCATGATAATTCCGGTTATATTTTCGGCAACGGCGAGCGCATGACTTCCCGCCAGCTTTCATGGCAGTACGAAAAAGCATGCGGAGCACTGGGTATTGAAACACGCCGCAATCATACAATGAGGCGGACGGTTGCGTCACTGCTGTTCGATCACGGCGTCAATCCGGTTTACATCCAGCATCTTCTGGGACATGAAACGCTGGCAATGACCTACGAATACATCGGACGGGTGATGCCGGAAGCCCTTGACCGGGCAAAAGCATCGGCTGTTTTGAGCCGTCACCAAAAGTCACCAAAGATTTCAGTGGCATAAAAAAAAGAAAAGCCTTTATTTTAGGGCTTTTCTTATATTTTTGAGAGAGCACGAGACGGGATTCGAACCCGCGACCCTCGCCTTGGCAAGGCGATACTCCACCACTGAGCCACTCGTGCACATGCGTCTCTGTATCAGAGACAATAACTATAATACAAGAGATCGCAGCTTTTGTCAACCGATAATTCAAATTTTTTCACTTTCATCCAGAATCAGCAGACTTCCCACGTAAAAATAATTCTGAAAATCTTTTTCCAGGATCCGGTCCAGTTTTTGATATTCTATATCAAACCACAATTCTTCCGCCGTGACCATCATATGCGCCAATACAATTCCTGCGTCGAATAATTTCAGATTCTTTTGAAACTGATACCCGATCCGCGCCGGTTTACTCACAAACAAATGTACCCTGTTTTCCGTCACCACAAAACGCCATGGCTGTAAATTCATGGCCGATGGAGCCAGTCTGGCAGCTTCCAGCAGTTTTCTCTGAACTTTCCCGAATGTACCGTGAAGACGGATCATCTTTTTCAGCTCCATCCGGCGAAAATCTTCCCGGTTCCTCTCCAGCGGCTCCGCAGGACGGCCAAAAGCCATGATCATCACCGGTGTCAGATCCGTCTCTTCATTATGGCGAAGCACAGAGCCTCCCTGGTAGCAGCTCCCGATTCCTTTCGTATGAAGATACAGGCACAACTGCTCCATCAGACAGCCGGCATTCACCAGATAATCAGACTTTATTTCCGAATATAATACCACGTAATAAGGCGCTTTCACCTGAAATAATCCTCTGATATTCCGGTCACCATCCCGAAATATCTTCCATTTCACACGGATATCCGGACATATACAGTCCTCGTCACTGCCAAAATGCTCAATAATTTCCAAAATACGCGGGTCCAGATCATCCCATCTGTATTTCCGAACAGATTTTCTTCTGAAAATCGCCTCATAGCGCGTCATGTTCCATCAACCTCTCCATCTCATCTAAATACTGACCAAATACCTGAAGTGCATCAGTTACCGGCTGTTTCTGTTCCATATCTACCCCAGCCGCGCGCAGCAAATCAAGCGGATATGCAGAACTTCCTCCCTTTAAAAATTTTTTGTAATCCTCCACCGCTTTTTCTCCTTCTTTCAGAATTTTTCTGGATAAAGCGATTGCCGCCGAAAAACCGGTCGCGTATTGATACACATAAAACGGCGTGTAGAAATGAGGGATACGCGCCCATTCCATCTCTATCTCTCTGTCAATGCAAATATCTTCTCCAAAGTATTCCCGGTTCAGATCATAATAAACCTGGCAGAGACGATCCGCGGTCAAAGTCTCCCCGCGTTCCTCCATGCCGTGAGTAATTTTCTCGAATTCAGCAAACATAGTCTGCCGATAAAGCGTCGTCCGGAACTGTTCCAGGAAATAATTAATCAGATAGGCTTTCTTTCTGGTATCATCCGTTTTTTCAATCATGTGATGAATCAACAAGGCTTCATTACATGTAGAAGCAACTTCTGCCACAAAAATGCGATATCCCGCATAAATATACGGCTGGTTCCCGTCTGAATACCAGGAATGAAGCGCATGGCCCATCTCATGCGCCAGCGTAAATACGCTGTTTAAATCTTCCTGATAATTCATAAGCACATACGGATGCGTCCCGTAAGCCCCCCATGAATACGCTCCGCTTCGTTTTCCCTGATTTTCATAGACATCAATCCATCGATGTTCAAACCCTTCCCTCAAAAGAGAAAGATATTCTGCTCCCATGGGGCGCAGGCCTTCCAAAACCATCTCTTTTGCCTGTTCATAGGGTATTCTTTCCCCCGCATCCGGTACTACCGGCACATAGAGATCGTACATATACAGCTTATCTGTCTTCAAAAGTCTGCGGCGCAGCCTTACGTAACGATGCAGGAAGGGCAGTGCCTCGTGTACCGCTTCGATCAGATTTTCATAAACTGACACCGGAATATGACTGCCGTCCAGCGCCGCTTCCAGATCAGATCCATACTTTCTGACACGAGCCCGGAATACTTCCTGCTTTACATTGGCGCGATAAACTGCGGCAAGCGTATTCCGGTATTGATGATACATTCCATATAAAGACCGAAACGCATCCCGACGCACCCGCCTGTCCTGACTTTGCAGAAGCGTGATAAAACGTCCATGCGTCACTTCGATATCCTCTCCGTTTTCTCCCGTGATCTTCGGGAACCGAAGATCTGCATTGTTGAACATGGAGAAAATATCTTTCGGACTTTCTGTCACTTCACTGGCGGCTGCCATCAATGTTTCCATCTCCGGACTCAGGACATGATTCCTCTGTCTTATAATATTTTCAAAATACTGACGGTATACCCGCAATTCCGGATTTTCTTCCATAAAATGCTCCAAGGTCCCTTCCGGCAGCGCCAAAAGTTCCGGTTCCACATAAGAGCATGCTTCTCCCAACCGTACCAGAAGCCCCTGCGCCCTGTTTGCCAGATTCTGAAAATGACCGTTATCTGTATCTTCATGCAGCCTCTGGTTCGCATACACATATATTCTTTCCGCAAGCATATTCAGGCTGTCCGATGTTTTCTGCATATGGAGCAGCGTCTGCGCGTCCGTTCCCAGATGTCCCCGAAAACTTTCCATTTCCGGAATCCTGGAACTCAGGAGCGCATACTCCGCCTCCCAGTCTGCTTCTTTTTTATATAAATCTTCGACGGCCCAGGTATAAGCCGGGTCTGTCTCTTCACGTTTTATTACTTTCTGATCAGTCATATCTTTCCCCTCATTTCTACCTTATTTTAACGCATACTTTTCAGAAGTCAATGTAGTGTTTTCCTATTTTCTCTGCTATACTGAAAGAAAGATTCAGCAAAGGAGGATCATCTATGTCATTTGTCAAACAATCAAATGCCAACGCAGCTGCCACCATCATCAGCCGGCTGCAGAAACGGAACATGGAAGGTTATTTCTGCGAGACATCTGAAGAAGCGGTGAAAAAAGCATTGAGCCTGATGCCGGAAGGTTCCGTCATCTCCTGGGGCGGCTCCATGAGTATCAGCGAATGCGGCCTGATGGACGCGATCCGGGAAAAAAATTATATCCTGGTTGACCGGGACACCGCAAAAACCCCTCAGGAAAAACGTGAAATCTACTCCCGGACCGTCATGGCAGACTACTATCTCATGAGCACCAACGCCATCACCATGAACGGCGAACTCGTCAACATCGACGGTTTCTGCAACCGGGTAGCCTGTCTTTGTGCCGGTCCGGAGCACGTAATTGTCATTGCCGGAATGAACAAAGTCGTCCGCACCATAGAAGACGGGATCGATCGGATCCGAACCAAAGCGGCTCCGGCCAACACGGTACGTCTGAATAAAAATACCCCCTGCGCGAAGACCGGAGAATGCCAAGACTGCTATTCTCCCGACTGTATCTGCAGCCAGACCGTCATCACCCGGCGCAGCGGCATACCCGGACGCATTAAGATCATCCTGGTAAACGAAGACCTGGGATTCTGATCTTATGAACGCAGTTTTACGAAAGATCGGTGAAGCCGTCTTTTTTCTGCTGGACACGGCAGTCGTGAGCATATTCTGCTGCAGTGTGGCATTCGTTCAACCGGACTATGGAGGGATTCCCCTTTGGTGTTTTCTTCTCCTTCTGGCCGGTTATATGCTCATCCATCTGTTTCCGGGGATTCCAAGGCCCGGCGTTCCCGGAAGACGGCTGCGCATCTGCTACCGGGGCGCAGTCTGCCTGAAAGTGTTTTTGACAACTTCAGCGGTCTCGGTCCTGTTTCATATCTGGTTGTGGACCGAACTCATGACTGCCCACTGGCAGCTCTGGTGCGGAAGCGTTTTCTTCTGTTTTTTTATGGAAGCAATGCTCTTCTGGAACGGCATCCTGCGCGTATATACCGCATCTGTCCAGCTGGGCGTCCGGGACCGTGCCGTCGGCATGGCCTGCGGCATGATTCCTGTCGTCAATCTGATCGTTCTGCATTCCATCATCCGTACGGTATCCAATGAAGTGGTTTTTGAAACAGAAAAAGACCGTATTGACCGGGAGCGGGAATCCCTGCAGATCTGCCGCACCAAATATCCTCTCCTGCTTGTCCACGGCGTTTTTTTCCGGGACTCCAATCTGCTTAACTACTGGGGCCGAATTCCCCGGGAGCTGGAGCGCAACGGCGCAGTCATCTATTATGGCAATCACCAGTCGGCCGCATCGGTACCCGACAGCGCTTCGGAGCTGAGTGCCCGGATCCGCCAGATTGTAGCGGAAACCGGATACGAAAAGGTAAACATTATCGCCCATTCCAAAGGCGGGCTGGACTGCCGCTATGCGGTTTCCCTGGGCGGCGCGGCTCCTCTGGTCGCGTCCATCACTACCATCAATACACCTCATCTGGGGTGTGGATTTGCGGATTATCTGTTGGAAAAGATTCCGGACGGCGTTCAGAAACAGATCGCTTCCACTTATAATGCCGCGCTCCGCAAACTGGGCGACGAACACCCGGATTTCATGGCAGCCGTCCATGACCTGACTGCCAGCCGCTGCCGGGAACTCTCCCGCGCCATGGAAGCCGCCGCACCGGATCACATTTACTGCCAGAGCGTGGGATCCCGGCTGAACCGCGCCGCAGATGGAAAATTCCCCCTCAATTTCACTTATTCGCTGGTCAGATATTTTGACGGTCCCAATGACGGACTGGTGGCTGAACCATCTTTTCACTGGGGAGAACATTATCAGTTTCTGACCACAAACGGAAAACGGGGAATATCCCACGGCGATATGGTGGATCTGAACAGGGAAAATATCCCCGGATTCGATGTACGTGAATTTTACGTACAGCTTGTGGCAGACCTGAAACAGCGAGGGCTGTAATCTCACATCTATAAAAGGGTATGCATCTTTCCGTGATACATACCCTTTTATCCATTATTCGTTTCGAATCGCCGCCAACGGGCTCAGCTTCATCGCGCGCAATGCAGGGAAGAACCCCGCCACCATCCCCACCAGAACCGCAAATATCATAGAAACCAGAACCAGCCAGGCGGGAATGTAAGAGATTCCCTGATAGTATTCCCCGGCTACCAGATTGATAACCGCCGAGATAATAAAACTGAGAATCAGACCTATCAATCCGCCAAAAAATCCAATAAATCCGGCCTCCATCAAAAACATGGTCCGAATATTTCCAAGGTCGCAGCCCAGAACTTTTATTATACCGATTTCCTTGGTCCGTTCATAAATGGACATCATCATGGTATTGGCAATACCGATCGCCGCCACAAACAAAGAAACCGCGCCGATACCGCCCAGCACCAGCTGGATCGTCGCCATCTGGTTCTGCGTCTGCTCCATCCATTCCGCGTTACTGTACGTCTCATATCCCATATCGCGGATCGTCTGCTGTACCTCGCTCACATGATCCATACTGTCCACCTGAATGTATACTTCTGTATAATACAGTTCCTTATAAGGTTTTCCCGAACTGGTCGTAGGCTGTCCCGGAATCGCTTTGTTTTTAAACGCTTTCTTTAACTGTGCTTTCAGCGCGTCAATTTCCGCGAGAACATTATAGCAGTTTTCTCTGTACTCGTCCACACCTCCCGCCATGATGCCGGAAGTAGGCACAATGTATTTCTTCGGCGGCGCTACTTTCTGTCCATTCGTGTCCGTACCGCCGTTCTGGGACTGATAGTAGGCATCCGTATCAAAGATCACAAAGACCGGGTCGTTCATCAGATCTACATCGGGAACTTCCATTGTGTCCCAATAATACTGATTTGTTCTGGCATTATAAAACTGGGTGATTACCTGGTTGCCGTAAAAAAGCTGCAGCGTACCGTCATCCGGCGGCAGTTCTCCCTCGCCCACCTCAATATTCATGCTCTGCAAAGCTTCATAAGACATTCCTCTGATAGAGAAATCCCCCTCATAGGATCCCTGTTTCGCCTTCACATAAATATCCAGCACAGGAGAAGCGACCTCCACGTGGGGAATATTCCCCATCTGTTCCACAATCTCATCGTTGATCCGTTCCACCTGCCCCGTTTCACCGGAACCGTCAACCGAGACCGCATAGGAACCGTTATTATAGTTGTAGACATTGATCGTCGTCAGGCCGCCGGACTCTTCAATCTGATCCATCGTCGTCTTTCTGAGTCCCAATCCCAAAGATACCATGACAACAATGGACGCTGTCCCGATGACCACTCCCAAAACCGTCAGGACGGTGCGCAGTTTTCTTCTCAGAAGATTGGAACTGCTCATACGGAGTAAATCAAGAAATCTCATCGTCCTCCCCTTCTTCCTCCTGATCCAGATCCAGGATATCATCCTCCAGGCTCTTCTGCTCCTTCTTCTTTCTGCGGCGCAGGACAACAACCACCACTATGACTGCGATCAGAAGCAGGATACCAGCCACGATCAGAATCGTGCGCATCGTACCGCCTCCCTGATTCTGATTCATATCATCCATCATCATACTGTCGTCATATATCATATCGTCGTAAGAAGTTTCGCTTACAAACAGGCTGATCTCCCGTTCAATCGTAGTTGTCTCACCGGTCTCATCTTCATAGGAGATCTGCAGCGTCACCATACCATCGTCGGTAGTCGCCGCCTGTCCCATCAGATAAATATCCACCGCTCCCGTTGCGCCGGAATCCAGATTACCGATAAACGCATCGCCGCCGCTGAGGAAATCGCTCACAGTCTTCACCTGTACGTTGTACAGCTTCGTTTTGCCCATGTTGTAGATGTTGAACATCACATTGGATTCTCCGCCCACTTCAATGCTGGCCGGCATCACCTCCGGCTCGCTCACTTCCACGCGGGCTTCCTGTTTCACCGGAATCGACACACTGGTCTTATTGGTGTAAGAGTTGACCTTTTCATCCTCGTAACTCATGTTTACATCCACCGCGTATGGTTTCTGGGAAAGGTCCGCTTTTGCCTCCAGTTCCAGGGAAATATCCTTCGTACCGTTTTTCTCAATCTTGTCCACAAAAATCGTGCTGGAGCCTGCGGTCGGCAGGAATGCCGCATAAGTAGTCTCTTCATCCTTTCCTTCCACCGCAGCCACGATCTCGCAGATCATATTGTTGACGCTTGTCGCCGTAGATGTGTTTTTCAGATGAAGTGTCAGCGTAAAGCTTTCTCCCGCATGCACCTCTGCCGGATTGGTATCAAAACCGGTCACGATCACTCTCGGCACGGATGCCTGTCCATCCGCACCCACGCCTGCAGTTCCGTTCACCTGAATATAGGTATCCAGAGTCGTGCTCTGGCTGTTGCCCTGAGAATCCCGGTAGCGCACATCGAACGAAATCTTCTGGTACCCGGTTCCCACATCTGTCCTGGTCTGCAGATTCCAGGTGAGTTCCCGGCGCCGGTCCATATCGGATGCGCCCGTATCTGTTCCCGGCAGATCCGAGATCGTCTGAGAATAGCTGGAACTGGTGATCTCGAACGGCCACACGGCGGTATCCGTGCTCAGTACCGGCGTCACCACTGCATCAGTCACCATGGTCTTTCCCATGTTGACCACCGGAAGTACAATGCTCACTGTCTGCCCGGCATTGGCCACCGGCGTCACCCAGTTGCCGCCCACCATCAGGAAGTGGTCGGCATTTGCCGGAGCGGGTTCTTCCTCTTCTTCCTCATCGGTGTTGTCGGAAGGAGGATTTACAATATTATTCATTTCCAAAATTGCATTATCACGGCACTCTTGTACACCCTCTATTGTAGTTAATCTATCGATTTTACTTTCTGCTGCAATAATTATTTCATCGATTTTTCCTGTTCTGTTATCATTCTCTTTTAAGTTATTAATTTTCCAGTCCTGAAACGATGCTTTTGCATTATTCTTTTCTTCCTGAAGTTGATCTTCAAGAGTAGGTTCCGGTTCTTCCGCCTGTACTTCCTGCATCGGAGCCATCGACACACCCGTTCCCAGAATCATCGCGGCGCATACCACCGCCAGTATCCCACTCATCACACGCTTTCTCATTGTTCCTCCTCCTTATAGTCCTTTCGGTCTTCTATCTTTACAATCTTTCCGTCAATAATATGAAATACACGGTCCGCAAATCCTGCCAGATGGTTGTCATGAGTCACCATAACCAGCGTCTGGTTTTTCTCCTGCACTACTTTTCGCATCAGCTTTAACACATCCTCGGAAGTATGGGAATCCAGATTTCCGGTGGGTTCGTCCGCAAAAATAATCTCCGGGTCAAGTACCAGCGCCCTGGCCACTCCAACCCTCTGCTGCTGTCCGCCGGACATCTCGTTTGGACGGTGTTTTTTATGTTTGGAAAGTCCCACCAGATCCAACATCTTTGATGCTTTTTCCTCCCTGACTTTTTTATCCACTCCCCGAAATGTCAGCGGCAGCGCCACGTTCTCAACTGCATTCATGGTTCCCAGCAGGTTGAAAGACTGAAAGATAAATCCTACCTTTTCTCTTCGGAATCTCACCAGCTGATTTTCCGTCATATTTTCCAAATGTTCCCCTGCTACTATGACTTCGCCTTTCGTTGGCTTCTCCAGCCCTGCGAGCATGTTCAGCATGGTGGATTTTCCTGATCCGGAAGTACCCACAATCGCACAAAACTCGCCTCGGTAAATGGTCAGGTCCACGCCATTCAGCGCACGCACTTTCGAGTTCCCCACACGAAATATTTTATAGAGGTTTTTCACCTGAATAACCGGCTCTCTTGCCTTACCCATCAAAGTCCTCCCTGTTTTTTATCTGTTTTGCGCCTGAAAATACACATACTTATGAGAACAGTATATCATATTCCTTTAAAAATGTTTCTTAAGTTATCTTAAGAATTTTATTTTTCAGAAAAAAGAACGCGTCTGCTCCTCTCGAAACAAATGCGTTCTTAAATATATCCGTCTATCTCTGCTGCTTCTTCAGCAGTTCTTCCAATTCACGGACTCTCTCTTCCAATTTTTCCAGTTTTTGATCATTCTCACTCTTTTCTCTCATTAAAATCTTATATTCCTGTTCCTTCTTTGATAATGCTTCCTGCTGCTCAGCAATGATTTTTTGTTTTTCATTCAGTTCCTGCTGCTGTTCGTCCAAAATCTGTCGCTGTTCGTCCAAAATCTGTCGCTGTTCGTCCATTTTCTGTCGCTGTTCGTCCATTTTCTGTCGCTGCTCATCCAGAATCTGTCGCTGCTCATCCAGAATCTGCCGCTGCTCGTCCATAACCTGCTGCTGTTCGTCAATCATATACTTCACTGTATTCTGATCCATGATCTTCAACGCGTCTGAAAACATCCCCAATACCTCCTCTGGCTTCCGACGCAGCATGGCCAGTTCCCGGTAGATCTCCTCCAGCCACGGATATTCGCTTACCAGCTTCTCCGCCTCTTCCACCGTCTCTGTCAGCAGGAAACTCAGCCACGCCGTCTGTTCGTTCTTATCTTTAGCATAAGGGAATTCCCGGAACACGTCAAGGCATACCAGGCAATATTCCTGAAGAAGGGACAGTTCCAGACCTGTATCGAACTTCGTACTTCCGCGGTGGATATAAGACTGCGGAACCTGATGAAAGACCTGCGTACTTTTTTCAAAAATAATGATGGTGTAAACTTTCTTCATATCCCGGTAAGTAAAATGCTTTCCCCGTTCTCCCCTCGCCCTGGCATACTGGCGCATGACCAGGTCTGAGGAATAACAGGACATACGTCCCTCCGGAAATGCGTAGGGTACCTTCTGTATTTCCACGTTTGTAAGGCTTCCGTCCTCCAGTTCCACCAGCACATCCATGATCAGGAGGGAGTCCCCGTCTGACAGACGGTCTTCCGAGGGCAGGATGGCTTTGACTTTCACCTGAATTCCCAGTAAGCTGGAGATGAACGAGGACAGGCGTTCCGGATGGACGTCCGGGTGAAAGACCGCTTTAAAGAACGGATCATAAGTGACCGGAAGGGTTTTCGTACCCTGGAGAAATTCCAGGAAGCGCTCCCGGCACTCCTGGTTGAGTTTCCAGAACGGGATCCTCAGTTTGGGATCCCTCACCACCTCTTCCAATGCATCCTCTCTGGACATGGAGAAAGGCTTCCAGTCCCCCCGCGTATTCATTGTTTCGTTTTGTTTCAATTCTCCTCCTTTTCCGCATCCGTGGACAAAAAGGCGCCGCAGACGGCAGGACATGCTAGTAGATATCTGTCCACTTTCTGCAATTTTATTTTCTTTTTTAATCCGGGAAATATTGGCGGGAACCCGCCGGAACGTTTCCGAAATTATCTGACGAAGGGATTATAGCATGTCATCCAGGCACATGCAAGGCCCCCGGCAGCAAAATCTGTTTTCCAAAAATCTATTTCCACCACATGAAAGGGCCGCCCTCAAAGGCAGCCCTCTTCATTCTGCTTACGCTTCTTCTGTTGTCTCTTCTTCTGTCTTCACCACAGCGATCCCCAGTTCTTCCAGCTGTACCGGATCTACCACATCGGGAGCGTTGGTCATCAGGTCCGAAGCATCCTTTACCTTCGGGAATGCGATTACCTCACGGATGCTGTCCGCACCGGTCATCAGCATCATCAGACGGTCAAAGCCGTATGCCAGCCCTGCGTGAGGCGGCACACCGTATTTGAAAGCATCCAGAAGGAACCCGAAACGTTCCTGCGCCTGCTCTTTCGTGAAGCCCAGCACCTCGAACATCTTTTCCTGGATATCCGCCTGATGGATACGCACACTTCCGCCGCCCAGCTCCGTACCGTTGAGCACGATATCGTAGGCTTTCGCACGGACTGCGCCCGGATCTGTATCAATCTTATCCAGGTCCTCATCCATAGGCATGGTAAATGGATGATGCATGGCCACGAAACGGTTCTGCTCCTCCGACCACTCCAGAAGCGGGAATTCCGTTACCCAGAGGAAGTTAAACTGGTTTTTGTCCAGCAGGCCCAGATTTCTCGCCAGTTCCAGACGGAGATTGCCCAGCACATCCCATACCACTTTATTCTTATCCGCCGCAAAGAGAAGCAGATCTCCCGGCTTTCCGCCCATGGCGTCCACCAGAGCTTTCAGCTGCTCTTCCGTCATAAATTTGGCAAACGAAGATTTATAGGTACCGTCTTCATTCACAGACAGGTATGCCAGTCCCTTGGCACCGAAGCCTTTGGCAAACTCTACCAGGGCATCGATCTTTTTCCGGGGCATATGCCCCTGTCCCTCGGCATTGATACCACGCACGCTTCCGCCATTCTCCAACGCGCCGGTAAATACGCCGAAACCGCAGTCTCTTACGATCTCCGATACATCCTTCAGTTCCATGCCGAAACGGGTATCCGGCTTATCGGAACCGAAACGGTCCATGGCTTCCTGCCAGGTCATACGCGGGATCGGCAGCGGCACATCCACGCCGATGGCGTCTTTGAATACCTTCGCGATCAATTTCTCATTGACTGCGATCACATCGTCCACATCCACAAAGGACATCTCCATATCGATCTGGGTGAACTCCGGCTGACGGTCCGCGCGCAGATCCTCATCGCGGAAACATTTTGCAATCTGATAATAACGGTCATAACCGGAGCACATCAGCAGCTGCTTAAACAGCTGCGGGGACTGAGGCAACGCATAGAACTTGCCCTGATGCACGCGGCTGGGCACCAGATAGTCCCTGGCTCCCTCCGGCGTGCTCTTGATCAGGATCGGAGTCTCGATCTCCAGGAATCCCTCTTCCGTGAGCACGGAACGCACCTTCGCTGCTACCTGGCTTCTGAGCATCAGCTTGCTCTGAATATCAGGTCTCCTGAGATCCAGGAAACGGTATTTCAGGCGGATCTCTTCCTTGGTCTTGGAGTCGGCCTCCACCGGGAAGGGCGGCGTCTGCGCCTCGGAAAGAATCCGGAGTTCCTTCACACGGATCTCGATGGCTCCGGTAGCCAGATTCTCATTCACTGCGCCGGAACGGGCTTCCACTTTGCCCACGGCTGCAATGACAAATTCACTTCTTAATTTCTCCGCCTTTGCGAAATTCTCCGCCCCGCAGTCCGCCTCCTCAAAGATCAGCTGCAGAAGGCCGGAACGGTCTCTTAAATCCACAAAGATAATGCCGCCTTTGTTTCTGCTCTTCTGCACCCATCCCATGACGGTGACGGTTTCGCCGATATTGGCGGTGCTTACTTCTGTACATCTATGGCTCCTGTGAAGCCCTTTCATTGATTCTGCCATAAACTCACTCCTCCTGTCGGTCAACGGTTGAAATATTCCTTGAACTCGGTATATCCTTCCTTTGCCAGCTGCTCTTTCTGGAATTTTTTATTTTTATTCATCAGCGCCACCAGTACCTGCGCGCCGGTCTCTCTCTCCGCTTTTGCCTCTTTCAGCACCTCGCACAATTTCTCCGCGGGCATATTTTTCTCCACCAGGAACGCTTTCTTCACCGCCGCGCCCGGGATCCGGAATCCCTGCTCCATCAGGATCGTAACGATTCTTTCAAATCCGATGGAGAATCCGCACGCCGGGGTGTCCTTTCCGGTGAATTTTCCGATCATCTTGTCATAGCGTCCTCCGCCTGCCACAGAGCTTCCAAACTCTGCCATCTCGATCTCAAAAATCGTTCCGGTATAATAGGACATGCCGCGGACCAGCGTAGGATCAAATATCAGCCGGAACTGTGCGGCCGCCGTCGCTTCCACACTTTCCCGGATCATGCGCAGATTATCAATCACGCCGTCTTCCAGAACTCCGGAAAGTTTTTCTTCCAGATATACCAGGCTGTCTTTTGCATTCTCCATCTCCCCGAACATGGATACGTAGGTTTCCACATTCTTCTCCGGATATCCTGCCTCCAGAAGCTCCGCCTTCACGCCATCCCAGCCGATCTTGTCCATTTTATCCAGGATAATGAAGACCTGGTCATACTGGTCTTCTGTAAATCCGCTGTATGCCGCCATCGCTTTCAGGATCCGGCGCTCATTGATCCGCACCTTGAAATCTTTGAAATTCAGTTTTCCCAGCAGCGTGGTGGTGGCAAGGATCAGCTCGATCTCTGCCAGACAGCTTGCCTCTCCCAGAATATCGATATCGCACTGGACAAACTGACGGAAACGCCCTCTCTGAGGACGGTCCGCGCGCCATACGCTGCCGATCTGCAGCGCCTTGAACGGCGCCGGCAGATCATTTGCATTGTTCGCGTAAAATCTGGACAGCGGAACCGTCAGATCGTAGCGAAGCCCGCTGTCGGTCAGATCAGCCTCTTCTTTCGCCTGCTCAAGATTCAGCTTCTCTCCCCGCTTCATGATCTTGAAGATCAGTTTCTCATTGTCTCCGCCCTGTTTGCTGCACAGGTTCTCAATATGCTCCACGCAGGGTGTTTCAATCGGAGAAAAACCAAAACTCTTATACGTCTCTTTGATCAGCCCGGTCACATAATCCCTCAGCTGCATCTCTGCAGGAAGGATATCTTTCATGCCGGTCACCGGCTTTTTCTTCAATGTCATAGATTCTCTCTCTTTCTTTTATTCTGTCAGACTGCATCCGCGCTTTCGGGCCCCATATGCTCCGTAAAGAAGCGTTCCTTGCGCTCGATCATCTCGTCGATGCGGCTGATATACTGCCCCACATCCTTGACGTTCTCCACGCGCTCAATCTTTACGCCGCCAAAGTCCCCCGGCCGGCCGGGCGACACGAATTTCGTCATAGCCCCCGCGCCGGCCGCCAGAATCGTCTGTTTTTCTTCCATAATCAGTATATTGTAAATCCCGGCTTTGTCAACCTTTGCATAGCCCACATTTTCAAAATTCCCGGCCATATTTTTCTGACGGTACAGGTAATACGGGGATAATCCCATCTCCGCACAGCATCTGGCCGTCAGATCCATGATCTGCATGTTGTTCTCCATGCCCATCTCTTCATATTTTTCCTTGAAAAGATTCAGCCTGGCCGCCCGTTTGATGGCCAGGGAATGAACTGTCACACTGTCCGGATCCAATGCACGGATCTCTTCCATCGTATGGGCCACATCTTCATACCCTTCTCCGGGCAGTCCCACGATCAGGTCCATATTAATATGATGGAATCCCATTTCCCGCGCCAGATGAAACGCGTCTTTCACCTGCTGCACCGTATGGCGCCGCCCGATCACCTTCAGCGTTTCGTCGTTCATGGTCTGCGGATTAATAGAGATACGGTCAATATGATGATCCAGCAGAACCTGAAGTTTCTCTCTGGTGATACTGTCCGGGCGGCCTGCCTCTACGGTAAACTCCTGCAGATATGAGGTGTCGAAACTCCCCTGAATCTTGGCAAGCAGCCGGTCCATTCTCTCCGGGCTCAGGGTCGTAGGCGTCCCTCCGCCAATATAGACCGTATTCAGTTTCTTCTTCCGGAACCGGCGCGCCAGATAATCCAGCTCCTTGCACAGCGCGTCCATATATTCATCCATCCGCTTTTCCCATTTGGAAAGGGGATAGGACGTAAAAGAACAGTACAGGCAGGTGCTCGGGCAGAACGGGATGCCCACATACAGGCTGTATCCATGCTGATAATCAATATCCCTCAGCACATACCGCTCCCGGTTGGCAATCATGACGCTCAAGGCCGCCTTTTCCTTGCTGGCAAAATACTTCTCCCGCATATTCTGTGCCGCTTCCACATTGCTCATGCCTTCCTCCAGCATCAGCATGGCAAGCCGCGTAGGGCGGATCCCTGTCAAAGTCCCCCAGGGCAGCGACTGACCCGTATATGCCTGCAGGATCCGGTATAACAGCCTCTTCATACGGTCCTTGGTCTCTTTCCGGTCCCCGTAGCAGATCTCATCGGAGCCGGACTGTTTTTCCTCTCCCTGCTCCAGAAGCGCGATATAGATTTTATCATCCGTAAAATGCAGGCTGATGCGGAGCTTTGTCTCCTCTGTGAAGGCCTCCTGTACCCGCACGGATACATCTTCTCTGGGAAAAAACGCTTTCACCAGGGAGTGAATATCATATTCAAAACTGGGTCTGTTTACAATAACTTCTATCATATGTCTCCTTTAAGCCCTGTCCGGCGTTTTTTGCCGGACACACAAGACGCGGCATGCAAAATTCCTCATGCCGCGTGCCGCCGCTTTATCTCACAAACGGATTATACTGCTTTTCATACCGGATCGTGGTTTCCTGACCATGCCCCGGATATACCCTTGTTTCGTCGGGAAGAAGAAACAGCTTTTCTTTTACCGACTGTACCAGCGCGGACATGCTTCCTCCCGGGAAATCGCTCCGCCCTACAGAGCCGCAGAACAGCGTATCTCCGGTGAATACGCACCCCGCTTCCTGACAATAGAACGAGCCGCCTCCCGGCGTATGTCCAGGCGTCAGATATGCCTTCAGGCAGACACCGGCGATCTCCAGCTCCTCCCCGTCTTCCAGCAGCCGGTCAGCTTTCACGGTCACCACCTTATGGGCAATAAAAGCTGACAGGTTTTTTTTGGCATCCCGAAGCAGCGGTTCCTCTGCTCTCATGACATAAACAGGCGCTCCCGTCTGTTTTTTCAGTTCTTCCGCCGCTCCCATATGATCCAGATGTCCATGAGTAAGGATCAGCGCTTTCACAGTCCATCCCATCTTTTCCGTATATACCCGGATCCGCTCCGCTTCATCTCCGGGGTCAAAGACCAATGTCTCCTTCGTCTCTTCATTCGTCAGGAACCAGCAGTTCGCCGCCAGTTCCCCCACTGTTATGGAAGAAACACTTAATCTTGCCATCGTTCTCTCCTAACTTGCAGACCTCTCGATATCCAGTACGCTTTCCACCTGGCGCAGGCGGTCGATGATCCTGTTCAGTTCATCCACACTGGAAATATCAAAACTCATGGTAATCGTTGCCGTACCCTGTTTGCTGGTACGCACATTCATGGATGTCACGTCGATGCCGCGTTCCGTCAGAATCTTTGAAATGTCCACCAGAAGGCCTGTGCGGTTATTTCCATAAATCTTGATCTCTGTGGTATATTTCTCTCCCGCCGATGTCTGCGCGCCGCTCTGCCATTCCGCGTCGATCAGCCGCTCCCGTTCTGATTCCGCCAGATGGAGTACGTTTACACAGTCCGTGCGATGAATCGTCACGCCGCGCCCTCTGGTGATGAACCCCACAATCTCGTCCCCGGGCACCGGATTGCAGCATTTAGAGAAACGAACCGCCACATCGTCGATCCCCTTGACGACAATCCCTTTTCCGGCTTTGGCGATCCGGATCTTCTGCTCCTTTGCGTCGCCGACACTCTCCATGATTTTGGCGTCCGTGACATTTTTTTTCTTTGCCTTCTCGGACTCCTCCACCATCTTGTTGACCACCTGGCCTTCTTTCAGGCCTCCATGGCCCACCGCCGCCAGGACGGAATCCCAGTCCCGGAATCCGTATTTGCGCAGGACGCTTTCCTGATACTCCGGCTTCATGATCTGCGTCAGCACGATTCCTTTCATTTTGCAGTACTGCGCGATCATGTCCTTGCCTTTTATAATATTATCTTCTTTAAATTCTGTCTTAAACCATTGATTGATCTTATTTTTAGCCTGTGTGCTCTTGACAATATTCAGCCAGTCGCGGCTGGGGCCTTTGGAATTCTGGGATGTAATGATCTCGATCCGGTCCCCGTTTTTGATCACATAATCAATAGGCACCAGCTTTCCGTTGACCCTGGCTCCGATCATCTTGTTGCCCACTGCACTGTGGATACTGTATGCAAAATCAATAGGATTGGAACCGTTAGGCAGCGTCTTCACATCGCCTCCGGGAGTAAAGCAGTATACGCTCTCCGAAAACAGATCCAGGTCGCTCTTCAAAAGACTCATGAACTCCCTGTTGTCCGTCTCGTCTCTCTGCCATTCCAGGATCTGACGCAGCCAGGTCAGCTTGGCTTCGGCGCTGTCTTTTCCTTCAATATTCTGCTGGGTGCTTCCCCCTGTCTCTTTATATTTCCAGTGTGCCGCAATACCATATTCCGCCGTCCTGTGCATCTCATAAGTCCGGATCTGGATCTCAAAAGGCTGTCCTTTCGGACCGATCACCGTCGTATGAAGCGACTGGTACATATTCGGCTTCGGCATGGCGATATAGTCTTTGAAACGTCCGGGGATCGGCTTATACATCTCATGGATCACTCCGAGGGCCGCATAACAATCCTTCACGGAATCCACCAGAATCCGCACGGCGAACAGATCATAGATCTGGTCCAACGTCTTGTCCTGGTTCACCATCTTCTTGTAAATACTGAAGAAATGTTTGACACGTCCCTGTACGTCCGCTTCGATGTTGGCGTTTTCCATATGCCGCTTTACTTCCGCCACGATCTCCCGGACAAATTTCTCGCGGACGCTCTTCTTATCCGCGATCTGCGCCACCAGATCATAGTAGACCTCCGGCTCCAGATATTTGAGCGCCAGGTCATCCAGCTCGATCTTTACCTTGGAAATACCCAGACGCTGGGCGATCGGCGCGTAGATGTCCATGGTCTCTCTGGCTTTTTCCTTCTGTTTCTCCGGCTTCATATATTTCAGCGTACGCATGTTGTGAAGCCGGTCCGCCAGCTTGATCAGGATCACACGGATATCTTTGGCCATGGCAAGAAACATCTTCCGGAGGTTCTCCGCCTGCTCATCTACCTTATCTGCAGAATAACTGAGCTGACCCAGTTTGGTAACTCCGTCTACCAGAAGAGCCACCTCGTCCCCGAACAGTTTCGCCAGATCCTCCGTCGTCATGGGAGTATCTTCCACCACATCGTGCAGCAGCCCTGCCACAATACTTTCCTTATCCAGCTCCAGGTCCGCAAGAATAATGGCAACACAAATAGGGTGAATGATATAAGGTTCACCCGATTTGCGCACCTGTCCCTCATGGGCCTTGCTGGCCACCTGATACGCTTTCTCTATCATGGAAATATCTGTGGATGGATGGTATTTCAGTACACTCCGGATCAGCTCCTGATAGAGTTCATCGGGACTGGTGAAATCTTCCATCTTCCGGACGCTTCTGTCGTCCTCCGCCACTTCTTTTGCCCGTGCTTCCGTCGTCATAAATGATCACCGCTTTATATAAAGACTGATTTACTTTCCATCATAACAGATTACGCTTCTCACATCGTAATCTTTCAATTTTTCCCTTCCATGCAGTCCTGCCAGTTCCATCAGGAAAACGATGCGCACAACTTCGCCTCCCAGTTCTTCCACCAGCTTTGCTGCCGCCTGCATGGTGCCGCCCGTGGCGATCAGGTCGTCGATCAGGACCACCTTCTGCCCCGGTTTAATCGCATCCTTATGGATCTCCACCGTCGCGGTACCGTATTCCAGTTCATATTCCATGGAAACAGTCTCACGGGGAAGTTTTCCCGCCTTACGGACAGGCACAAAGGATTTGTGCAGGTTATAGGCGACCGGCATTCCGAAGATGAAGCCCCTGGACTCCGTGCCTCCTACTACGTCAAATTCCACATCCTCCAGCAGTTTCTGGATCTCCTCAATCGCCAGATGCAGACCGTCCGCATCCTGCAGAATCGACGTTACATCGCGGAATATCACTCCCTCTTCCGGAAAATCCGGAATGCTTACCACATAATCTTCCAGTTTCTTCATCCGTATCGCTCTCCTTTACCGCACTTTCGGGCGCTTCTCGTGCCCGCACTGATTCTAATATAGCACAAAACAAGGGGTTAGGCAATTGCTTTAACAATAATCCAGGATCCGTATCTGCAGCTTCTTTCTCCCCCTGTACTCATTCATTTCCGGATAATACAGAAAATGCAACCGATCTTTTTTCTGAAAATCCGACAGGACCTGCTGCATGTCCTCCCGGAAAAAGACCCCGTCCATGGCAGTTCCCTCTTCGTCCATCAGCTTAAGCCGCAGCATATTCTGGTGCTTCCCCAGCACCCGGCTTTCCAGTATCCGCACATTCCGTACCGCAAAAACGGGACGGGTATTGCCTTTTCCGAACGGCTCCAAAAGTTCCAGTTCTTCTGTCAGTCTCTCTGTCACCCATCTGAACGGAAGCACCATATCGATGCGTTCCACCTCTGTCAGGTCTTCTTCGGTCAGAGTGCAGGACTCGTTGATTCTTCTGCGGAATTCTTCCACATTCTCTTCCGCAAGGGACAAACCCGCCGCCATAGGATGGCCTCCGTATTTCAGGAACAGGTCCCTGCATTTGCTCATCTCTTCAAACATAGAATATGTCTCGATGGATCTTCCGGAACCTTTTACCGCCTCTTCTCCTCTGGTCAGGACAAAAACCGGCCGGTAATAACGTTCCCGGATCCGTCCGGCAATGATTCCCGCCAGACTTTCATGACAATCCGGAAGGTAAACTACCAGCACCCGGTCATCTCTCAGAGGACCGTTTTCAATCTGCCGAATCCCTGCTTTTACCCCCTGCTCTGTCATCGTCTTCCGTTCGTCATTCAGATCTTTTAGTTCCTTCGCGCGTCGAAGCGCCAGTTCATAATCCTGTGTGTCCAGAAGCTCCAGCGCGCGTTTTGCAGTATCCAGCCTGCCCCCGGCATTGATGCAGGGACCCAAAACAAAGCCGATATGAAATGCCGACAGCCGTTCCCGGGGCAATTCATTGACTTCGATCAGCGCAGACATGCCCGGATGCGCAGTCTCCCGCAGCATTTTCAAACCTTCCCGCACCAGGATGCGGTTCTCATCTTCCAGGTCCATCACGTCCCCTACCGTGGCAAACGCGGCGAACATCATCAGTTCCCTGTATAAGCCATCGTCCCGATACGGAAACGCTTTCCAAAGTTCCCCTGTCAGCTTCCAGGCCACCGCCGCCCCGCATAACTTTTTAAAAGAATACAGACAGTCCTCCTGTCTGGGATCGATCACCGCATCCGCCGGCGGAATTTCCTGCTGAACCTCATGATGGTCTGTCACCAGTACAGTCATGCCTTTTTCTTTCGCATAGGCGATCTCTTTCACCGCCGCGATTCCATTATCGCAGGTCAGTACTGTATCGATTCCGTCCAGGAACGCCCGGTCTACCAGTTCCTGATTCAAACCATAACCGTCTTTGATTCGGTCCGGAATATCCGTATCCACATTGGCTCCCAGAACGGAGAGACCTTTCAGAAGAATATAAGCGGCGCAGACTCCGTCGATATCATAGTCTCCGATAATACGGATCCGCTTCCCCTGCCTGATTTTCTCCGACAGAATCTCCACGGTATCCTTCATTCCTTTCATGGAAGACGCCGGATACAGATCCTTTACCGTGCCGTGCAGATATTTCCGGATCTCCGCTTCTCCCCGGATCTCCCGGTTGCGGATCAGGCGTGCCGCCAGCGGAGTAATGTGAAACTGCTGCCCTATCTTCTGAAAATCCGCGCCTTTCCTGATTTCTACCCATTTTGACATGCGGCTGTCCCTTATTCCCCGTCTTCTCCCGCGGCGTCCATCTCCGCTTCCGCCGCCTTAATCATGATCGCGCACTCCACACGTTTGCGTTCCAGCTCGCAGCTGATATCATAAGCCCCATTGATCGATCCGTGGAATTTCCAGGCATTTGCCGCGCAGCCGCCGCTGCAGTAGAATTTCGCAAAGCAGTTTCTGCATTTTTCCTTAGAATATACGTTGCACTGCTTAAATTCTTCCCGAATATCCGGACGCACGATGCCGTCGTCCACATTTCCCATCAGGTACTGTTCGTCCCCCACAAACTGGTGACAGGGATACAAATCTCCCCAGGGAGTCACAGCCAGGTATTCCGTGCCGGAACCGCATCCGGACAGGCGCTTGGCCACACAGGGTCCTCCCGTCAGATCCAGCATAAAGTGAAAGAAATTAAATTCCCTGTCTGTTCCGTGACGTTTCACCATCTCTGCAGCCAGACGGTCATATTCCTCCATGATCTGCGGCAGATCTTCTTCCCGCAGCGCATATTCTTCCTCTTCCGAGCCGACCACCGGTTCCACAGAAATCTGTTTGAATCCCAGGTCCGCCAGATGAAGCACATCTTTGGAAAAATCTTTATTATGTCTGGTAAACGTTCCCCGCACATAATATTTTTCCTGATTCCTGCTCTCGGCCAGCTTCTGGAATTTAGGAAGGATCAGGTCATAACTCCCCTTGCCTCCGCGGAACGGACGCATGTAGTCATGGACTTCCTTTCTTCCGTCGATGCTGAGCACCACATTTGCCATTTCCTTATTTACAAATTCCTGAACTTCATCGTTCAGAAGCACACCGTTCGTCGTCAGCGTAAAACGGAAATTCTTGTTGTGAATCTTTTCCTGCTCCCGGCCGTATGCCACCAGGTCTTTCACCACCTGCCAGTTCATCAGCGGCTCGCCGCCGAAGAAATCCACTTCCAGATTCTTACGGTTTCCGGAATTGGCAATCAGGAAATCCAGCGCTTTCCTACCCACTTCATAACTCATCAGAGCGCGTCTGCCGTGATACTCTCCCTCTTCGGCGAAGCAATACCGACAGGCCAGATTGCAGTCGTGGGCAATATGGAGACAAAGCGCCTTTACCACCGGTTTCTTCGCGTCCACGATCTCCTGGATATAATTTTCGTAGATATCTTCTGTGTACAGTTTTCCGGCCTGAATCAATTCTTCCAGATCCTCCGCCGCTTCCCGGATCTCTTCCTCCGGATATTTAGTCTTCAGGAGGCGGACCGTCTCCTCCAATCCCTTTTCCTTATAATAGGGAACCATATCGTAAACCAGATCGTCTACCACATGGACCGACCCGCTGTTCACATCCAGCAGAATATTGTATCCGTTGTTTTTGTACTGGTGTACCATGTTTTCTTTCCTCTCTCTATAAATATTGTCACGAAAAAAGCAGCGACATAATCGCTGCTTTCCTGTCAAGCTGAACCTGTCCTATTTATTGTTCTCGCAGCTCTGGTTTCCTACCGTACAGGAAGTCTTGCATGCAGACTGGCAGGAAGTCTGGCACTCGCCGCAGCCGCCCTTCTTCATGGTATTCTGCAGGGTCTGCGTATTTAAAGTCTTGATATGTTTCATCTCATCGTCCTCCTAAAATGTACTGAATCACATGATTATTTATAACTATAACATAAGCCCGGAAAAATGAAAAGCTTTTTTTCTGATCTCCATTTGCAAAAGGGATACCATCGGCAAAAACGGTATCCCTTTTCTGTAGATATATTCGTTTTTTATTCTTTTGCAATCTTCACGTTGCAGAATTCCACCCGGGCGTCTTGGGCGATGATGCCCACTTCAAATTCCGGCTTCCTGTAAATATGGTGTGTGAAAGCGACCTGCTCCCCTGCAAATACTTCTATCAGATCTTTTTCCACCACGATCTTGATGTCGATGGCTTTTCCCTGCTCTATGGCAAACGTCTTCTCCGCTACCCGGACGCCTTCCGGCCCGGGATCTGAAGCGTCCGGAACTGCCTGGCAGGACTGCCGCCAGAATGGATCCGCATCCATGGGCAGATCCAGCAGCGATACGCGCTGCATCGCCATATCGAACCCCAGCAGCAGGCAGCCGCTGGCCTCCTTGTCCGACTTCAGCAGAATACCGAAGTAATCGTACACTTCTCTTGGCACAATCGTGCACTGGAAGAAGAAGCTATCTTCTTTATGGTCAAAGAAACCATAGGTACAGGTCTCAAACGAATCCAGTTCAAAGGTGTCTCTGCCGTAACGTTTCGCTTCTCCCAGCACCGGCACATAAGTCCAGTCCACCGGCGTCCGGAATTCCCTCACGTACTCCTCGGGCATCTTCACATCCAGTTCGCCGTTTTCATCGGCCGTCACCTCATGGGGAATGCAGAACCTTCCGCCCCAGTACCATTCGCCTCTGTCGCTTTCATCCGCGCGGTCATGGATCCATGCAAAGTAGAACCTTCGTCCCGCGTCGTCCTGCATGGATTTTGCCGCATAGAAACGTCGTCCTCCGATCCCGTCTTTCTTCGGCTTTCTCCACGGGCCGAAAGGCGAGCGGGAGATTCGGTAAATCGTATTCCCGAATTCTGAAAAACGTGAATAGGAAAGATACCAGTTGTCGCCGATCTTGTACATCTCCGGGCACTCCGGGCAGTTGGTATGCCCGCCCGAATAGATGGGCCCGTAATATTCCCAGTTCACCAGGTCGTCGGACCGGTACAGCACCACGCAGCCTCTGCGCGTCACCGGCATATCGAGCCTTCTCGCGGACAGCAGAATCCAGTAGCGCCTGTCTTCTTCATTATAAAATACATACGGGTCTCTCCAGTCCAGCTTTTCATAGAGTTCCACCATCGGAGTGATGACCGGGTTGGCCGGGTCTTTCGTCCATGTGATTCCGTCGTCGCTGGTCGCATGGCAGATCGTCTGCTGGAATTCGGCGCTCAGGCAGTAACCCGTGTAAAACGCATGGTATTTTCCCTCTCCATAGATCACGGAACCGGTCCAGACGCCGGACGCGTCCGGCTCGTCTCCCTCTCCCGGCCAGAGCGCCGTGGGCAGCTCCGTCCAGTGCACCAGGTCGTCGGACACGCAGTGGCTCCAGCTTGTGCGAAGCCTTGGCGGGTAGACGGTCGTCCCCGGAGGAGGCGTCAGGGAAAAGATATGATACTGTCCGTTATGGTAGAAGGGGATCGCGTCTCCTGTAGAATCTGCAAATGACATTTTTCTGAATATGTTCATTTCCGTTACCTCTCTTTTCTGATCTCGTTACGCCGCTTTCTTTTTCCTCAGAACGGCCAGTTTCCCTTTCTGCGCGTCCAGAAGCACCGCGCATGCGATAATCAGGCCTTTGACGATCAGCTGCCAGTAGGAACTTACCCCGATCAGGTTCAGGCCGTTGGAGATGATGCCGATTACCATAGCCCCGAACACCGTGCCGCTGATATGGCCTTTGCCGCCGCTCATGGACGTGCCGCCCAGCACACAGGCAGCGATGGCGTCCAGTTCATATCCGTCTCCTACGGACGGCTGCCCCGAGTACATGCGGGAGCAGAGCACCAGGCCTGCAAATGCAGACAGGAGGCCGGACAGCGTAAATACGATGATCTCTACTTTTTTAATCGGGACGCCGGACAGACGCGCAGCTTCCCGGTTTCCTCCGATCGCGTACACATACGTGCCGAATTTGGTCTTTGCCAGCAGAAAGCTGAAGATAATGATCAGGATCACCATATAGACGACCGGGAGCGGAATCACGTCAAACAGATACCCTGTTCCGATGGCTACGAAAAATTCATCGGTGATACGCGTAGACTGGCCGCCCGTATAGACATAGGCTATGCCGCTGCAGACGTTCATCATGGCCATGGTAATGATAAATGCCGGAACCCGGAATACCGCTACGATCGCCCCGCTTATGAACCCGGCAAGCGTTCCCAGAAGAAGGCCGAGCAGGATCGCCGGGCCTACCGGAATCCCCTGGTTTACCACCAGACCTACGGTCAGAGTACCGCTCATGGCCACGATCGCGCCTACGGACAGGTCGATGTGTCCAAGGATGATAATAAACGTCATGCCCAGGGCAATATACGCGTTAATGGAAATCTGTCTCAGGACAGAGATAATATTGTTGGGCGTCAAAAATTTATCTGTAGCCAGAGAAACAATGACGCACATGATGACAAGCACTGCAATAATGCCGATGTTTCCTTTTATCATCGCGGCAACGGGATTATCGACCGCGATTTTACCGTTCTTCTGATTCATTCGTTTCCACTCCTCCTGCAGCATATTTCATAATTTCTTCCTGGCTCAGCTCTTCTCTCGAAAGTCTGCCTACCAGATGCCCGCCGCGCACAACGCAGACATTGTCGCACATGTTGATGATCTCCGGAAGCTCGCTGGAAACCATGACGATGGCGATCCCTTCTTTTGCCAGTTCATTGATCGTAGAATAAATCTCAAATTTTGCGTTCACATCCACGCCCCGGGTAGGTTCATCCAGGATCAGCACATCCGGCTTCGTTGCCAGCCATTTGGCCAGCACTACCTTCTGCTGGTTTCCGCCTGAAAGGCTTCCCGCTTCTATCGCGGGGGACGCCGCTTTGATCCTCAGCCTGTCAAAATATTCATCGATGGCAATTTTCCTCTTTTTCTCGCTGATCGCGATCCCGTTCATATAGAATCGCAGGGCGGCCAGGGTAAGATTGAACGCCACGCTGTTCCCCAGTACCAGGCCCTGTTTCTTCCGGTCTTCCGGCACCAGGGCGACGCCCGCCTTGATCGCCTCCATGGGATTTTTAAAGCTGACTTCGCGGCCTTTCAGGAAAATCTTTCCCGACTGATGCGGCCTTGCGCCGAAGACGCTTTCCATGATCTCGCTTCTGCCCGCGCCCACCAGGCCGGCAAACCCGAGGATCTCTCCCTTATGGACCCGGAAACTGACGTCTTCAAATACGCCGTCGCACGTAAGGCCCTGCACCTCCAGCGCCGTCTCCGCGTCTGTCAGGTCTTTGAAGTCTCTGGCGTAGAAGCTCTCCAGATCCCGACCCACCATCATCGCTACCAGTTCATTTGCGTTCGTCTCGTTAGTTTTCCTGGTACCTACATAGGCGCCGTCCCTGATCACCGTCACCCGGTCCGAGATCCGGAACAGTTCTTCCATTCTGTGGGAGATATAGATGATGCTGACCTTTTTCTCCTTTAATACCGATATAATCTGGAAAAGCTGTTCTACTTCCTCATTAGACAGAGAAGAAGTAGGCTCGTCCATCACGATAATATTGCCGTTAAACGAGACTGCTTTGACAATCTCCACCATCTGCTGCTGCGCAATGGTCAGGTTTTCCACATATTCTTCCGCTTTTATATTCACTCCCAGAGAAGAGATCATCCCGGCCGCCCTGCGGTTCATCTCCGCCACATCCACGACTCCATGGCGTACGATCTCTCTTCCAAGGAACAGGTTCTGCGCCACCGTCAGGTATGGAACCAGCACGATCTCCTGATGGATGATCCCGATCCCATGCGCCCTGGCGTCCGGCACGTTCCGTATCTTCGCCTCTTTTCCATTGATCCAGATAGATCCCTCGTCAGGCTGGTAAATACCTCCCAGCACTTTGATCAGCGTGGATTTGCCTGCCCCGTTCTCTCCCAGAAGCGCATGCACCTCGCCCAGTTCCAGGGAAAAATCAATCCCGCTCAATGCATAGACGCCGGAAAAGCTCTTCTTGATCCCTTTCATTTCCAGAACAGTCTGTCCCATATTTTTCCTCCGCTTCATTCTTTACCTAAAGCAGGAGCCGGGTCTGCGAAAGCCCCGGCCCCCGTGGTTCTTATAATTACTGCCAGTCGTTCAGAGTCTCTTCTGCGATCTCTTTGGTCACCAGGAAAGAATCCAGATATACTTTCTTCTCGCCCAGGTCGGTATTGCCGCTCAGATATTCGTTCGCCGCATTATATGCGTACTCTGCGATCTGGATCGGCACCTGCGCTGCGACTGCGGTAAACTCGCCGTCCAGCAGGGCCTGTTTGCCGTCCGGGGAAGCGTCGATACTGTACACGCCGATCTCGCCGGTCAGGTTGGCCGCCTTGATTGCCGCGGCAGCTCCCAGGGCAGACGGGTCGTTGATGCAGAAGAACGCGTCCATATCCGGATTGGCGATGATGATGTCCTCAGCCAGGGAAAGGGAAGTGTCCAGGGCAGCTTCGCCGTCCTGCTGCGCCACGATATTGAACTTATCTACGTTGTCTCCAAGTCCGTCCAGGAAACCATTCACACGGTCTACGCAGCTCTCGTTGGACGGGAAATCCAGGATCGCGATATCGGCGCCGTCCGGATAATCCTCCGCCATCTGCGCGCCTACCAGCTGGCCGGCCATGAACGCGTTGGTTCCTACGAACTGAGTCACGAACGCATCGATGTCTTCGTCGATAACAGCCGTATCCACATTAAAGATCGGGATGCCTGCCGCCTGGATCTCTGCCAGTCCGGAAGTGATGCCCGCAGAGTCAACCGGGATAACAAACACAGCGTCATATCCGCTGTTCGCCACATCGGACAGCTGGCTGAGCTGGGTATTCAGGTCGTAGTCCGGGTCCAGACAGGTGTAGGAAATGCCCGCCTCTTCACAGAGTTTGCTGAACGTGGCGTCCATGGAACTCTGGAAGGTATTGTTCAGCGTATTGGTGCAGAATGCGAAAGACAGGTCTGAAGCCGCCGGTTCTGCCGCTTCTTCCGTGCTCTCTGATGAAGCCGCGTCTTCTGCCGGAGCTTCCTCAACCGCCGCGTCTTCCGTACTCTCCGCCGGAGCCGCGCTCTCCTCCGTATCTGATGAAGATCCGCATCCTGCCAGCACAGAAGCCGTCAGGCCAAAGCAAAGTGCCAGTGCTACTAACTTTTTCATTTTCATTACCTCCTGTTGTTCTTTGGTAGTGTCAAATACTACCTGTTTTTTTTGTTTCAAAATATAATAAAAACCTTGATTTTAAGGGAAATCTGCAATAAAAAGAGCATTGACCTCCCTTTTCGTGTATAATGTCAGTGACCAAACATCCATTATAGAGAAAGGAGCCAATGCTCATGGACATTATACAATACTTACTCTCTGTTATTCAATA
>ERZ1643250.690-NODE-690-length-33792-cov-8.483623_pt1 | contig 33792 bp, 30 predicted proteins | sample MGYA00579262_ERZ1643250 | MGnify/ENA primary metagenome ERZ1643250 (study PRJEB29033, sample SAMEA4952265) | chicken gut metagenome | biome: Broiler Chicken; feature: Gastrointestinal Tract; material: Caecum | place: Ireland | collected 2018 | study: Broiler...
TTGAAGAGATGAATATCGATCCTGCAGATCCGAAGAAAGCAGACCGCGACAGATTTGTGCTTTCCAAAGGACATACAGCGCCGGGACTTTATTCTGTACTGGCAGAGAGAGGGTATTTCCCGAAAGAAGATCTTAAGACACTTCGCCACACAGGTTCTTATCTGCAGGGACACCCGGATATGAAACATATCCCGGGCGTGGATATGTCATCCGGATCTCTCGGGCAGGGTATCTCAGCTGCAGTGGGAATGGCTCTTGCTGCAAAGCTTACAGATGCAGATTACAGAGTGTATACCCTGCTGGGCGACGGCGAGATTCAGGAAGGCCAGGTATGGGAGGCTTCTATGCTGGCAGCACACCGCAAGCTGGACAACCTTGTTGTGATCGTCGACAATAATAACCTTCAGATCGACGGACCGATTACCGAAGTTAACTCCCCGTATCCGATCGACAAGAAATTTGAGGCGTTTAATTTCCACGTAATCAACATCGACGGAAATGATTTTGATCAGATCGACGCTGCATTTAAGGAGGCAAGAACTGTAAAGGGCCAGCCTACAGCAATCATTGCAAAGACTGTAAAAGGCAAGGGCGTATCGTTCATGGAAAATCAGGCCGGATGGCACGGCAAGGCACCAAATGATGAAGAATATAAGATTGCAATGGAAGATTTGGAGAAAGTAGGTGAAGCATTATGTCAGATGTAAAGAAAATCGCAACAAGAGATAGTTATGGCAATGCATTAGCCGAACTCGGCGCAGAGCATAAAGATCTGGTAGTTCTGGACGCGGACCTGGCAGCAGCTACGAAGACAGGTGTATTTAAAAAAGCATTTCCGGAGCGCCACATTGACTGTGGTATCGCAGAGTGTAACATGATGGGTGTGGCAGCAGGACTTGCGACAACCGGACTGGTTCCCTTTGCAAGTTCATTTGCAATGTTTGCAGCAGGAAGAGCATTTGAGCAGGTTAGAAATTCAATCGGATATCCGCACCTGAATGTGAAAATCGGTGCAACACATGCCGGAATTTCCGTAGGTGAGGACGGCGCTTCCCATCAGTGTAACGAGGATATTGCGCTGATGCGCAGTATTCCGGGAATGGTCGTTATCAATCCTTCTGATGACGTAGAAGCAAAGGCGGCAGTTCGCGCCGCATATGAGCATGACGGTCCGGTTTACTTAAGGTTCGGACGTCTTGCAGTTCCGGTGATCAACGACAGACCGGATTACAAATTTGAACTTGGAAAAGGCGTTGTTTTAAGAGAAGGTAAAGATGTTACGATCGTAGCAACAGGGCTTCCGGTAAGCGAGTGTCTTGAAGCTGCTGAGAAACTGGCTGCTGATGGAATCGACGCTAAGGTTATCAACATCCATACAATCAAACCTCTGGATGAAGAACTGATCATTGCAGCTGCAAAAGAGACTGGAAAAGTCGTTACAGTTGAGGAACATTCCGTGATTGGCGGACTGGGAAGCGCTGTCTGCGACGTGCTGGCTGAGAAGGCACCGACAAAAGTGCTGAAAATCGGTGTGAACGATACATTCGGTGAGTCCGGCCCGGCAGTTGAGCTGCTCAAAAAATACGGACTTGACACAGACGGAATTTACGAAAAAATCAGACAATTTGTTTAAAAGGGGTCAGGCCCCTTTTGAAAACAGGCTGCTGCATTGATTATGCGGCAGTCTGTTTTCAATTTCCAGAGTTATAAAAATCGTAAAGTTTCCAACAGTCCGCAGTATTTATCAGCAATAACAATAATCCATCCTTCCCGTGTCTTTGGAATATGAAGCAAAGTTACAGGCCACATATGATTGAGAATGATGTCTGTTTCAATATGGTTTAGCTTAAAATGCCGGCGAGCGTTTCGGAGTGCAGTGGCCGGGTGCGTCAGGCCGTGGAGTTTTTCGCCGGTTTCTTTTCCGTGTGTATGCCAGTCATAAAGAAAAAGATCATGAAGCATCCCGGCTCTTGCCGCAGATTTACAGTCCAGGTTCAGGGCACGGCACCATTTATAATTAAAATATGCAACATGTCGGCAGTGGTCGTAACAGTTTGTTTTTCCATGATGAGGAAACTGTTTCATGCTTCGTACGGTCGGATGAGTTAAAATGTCTTTTATGCTGCTGTGAAACTGCCGGGACCATTTCAGGCGGCAGCGCTTTCCGGCCAGTAGCTTTCTGTATATTTTTCGTATATCCATAACAATTTTTCCCCCAATTAATCAAGGATTTATGTTGTCCGCTGGTTCTGCGTAAAGAAAAGTGAAAAAGGGATGGCATAATTTCAAATAAAGTGATAAAATATACGCAAATATCATTTCGGGATTCAGCAAAGCAAATCACTGGATTTTCTTTAAAATTTATCAAAAGTTTTTATTCAAAACACAATCCAAAGAAAAGTAATTTACAAGGGAGGAAATTTATGCCGCGAACCAGACGTAAACCAAGTGGAACGGACGTATACCATGTTGTCTCAAGAGGAAATAATCAGCAAGATATTTTTCTGTTAGAAAAAGATAAAAACCGTCTTTATGGAATAATAAAAGAGCAGGCAGAAAAATTCGGAGTGAAGATATATGCATACTGCATTATGTCAAATCACGTCCATATATTGCTGAAAGCAGAATTCAAGGCACTTTCCTCTTTTATGCGGGAGACCAATTCAATGTATGCCGTCTATTACAATTATAAATATAAACAAAGCGGCCACGTTTTTCAAGGCAGGTTTTTCAGCAGTTGTGTAGAGACCGAGGGCTATCTGCTAAGCTGTGTCCGATATATCCACAATAATCCGGTCAAGGCTGGAATCGTCCATGATATCATAGCATATCCTTACAGCAGCGCAGGAGATTATTTTTCCCTTAAAGGACAAAAAATATCAGGCATCATATCAGAAGAAATTACAGACATCCTCAAAAACAGATTCAAAAATTTCGATGAATTTCTCGAATTTCACAACATTTTTGACAGTCAGGAATTTCTGGATATAAAAGAAGAAAAAGAAGAACACGATTTTCAGAGAGCAAAATACTATATAAAAAAATATGCTCGTGAGAAAAAAATAAAAAGTCTGAAAATAATAGAAAACACCCCGTTTTTCAAAATAGAATGTATCGAAAAATGCAGGGAAGAACTTGGATTATCAAAAAGAACAATAGAAAATATTCTGAACACTTTGTCAAAAGGGGACTGACCCCTTTTGTCGAACTTGTCTGACACTAACTGATAAATTCAGCTAATTCTTTATGCTATGCTTAGTAAAAATTTAAGCAGAGGTGAGTATGGATGGAAAGACAGTTACCAAAAAATGTTCGTCAGATCGGGAATGTGAGTGACAGTCCCAAGATATATGTTGAAGATTATGTGGATACTTTTTTTGCGCAGTTGTGCGAGAAATGTGAAAAGGGGGGAAATAACCCGATAGGTGCTTTTCTGATCGGCGATATTGTGACAGGAACCGATGAAGAGTATGTATATATATATGGAGCAGTGCAGATGCATGAGCTGAAGATGTCAGGCAGCGAGTATGTGATCGATGAGAATACCTGGCGGTGTGCTTATGAGGACTGCAAACAGTTTTTTGAGGACGGAGAAATGCTGGGATGGTTTGTAGCCCACCCGGGAGTGCCGCTGACGCCCGAGGCGTCTACGGTAAAGCTTCACAAAAAGTCTTTCCCGAAAAAGAATACCGTGTTTATTATGAAAGATCCGGTGGAGAAGGACGAGACCTATTATGTACATAAAATGAATGATCTGATGGAAATCGGCGGGCATTACACGTATTATGAAAAGAATCCGTGCATGCAGAACTATATGATTTCCAGTCGAAAAAAAAATGGGGTGTCAGCCACGGAAACTGTTGAGGATCGGGCTGCAAAGGACTTTCGTAATATGGTTAGAACACGCGGGGAGCGTCAGAGACAGAAAAAAGCAGGAAATCTGATGTATGCGGCCAGCGCGGCACTTGTGCTTATTGTGATCGTTATGGGAGTTACAATGATAAGCAGTTTCGACCGAATGAAATCGGTGCAGAATACGCTGGACAGCCTTACAGGCACAACAGATAAGGTGGAGACGCAGGAGACAAGCGGAACTGTGACTGCTGTAACTTCCGGCGGCGAGGCAGAAGCCGGAAGCGAAAGCAGTGGAAATGAGGAGAGCGGGGGAGAAGCTGCAGAATCTCAAGACTCTCAAAATGATCCGGCCAGCGCCGCAGGCGGCGACATACAAAATAGCAGCACAGATGGAACGGATGCAGGGCAGGACAGTGCCGGGACGGCAGATGCAGCCGGGGGAAATACGGGGACTGCTGAAAACGGCAGCGATGGGATCTATATTGTAGAAGAAGGAGACACCCTCGCGATCATCAGCAGAAAAATATACGGCGACGTCACACATGTGGACGCGATCTGCAGAATGAATGGGCTGACAGATGGAAATCTGATTTATGAGGGCCAGAAATTGCTATTACCATAAAATCGTGCTATACTCAACAGGAAAAACAAAACCAGAAACAAGGGGAGTAATATGGCGCAAAAGAAAAATCCGCACCTGAAGATCGTACAGCCCCCGCAGGATTTGGAAGACATAAAAAAGCAGACAGGAAAGCTCCGCCGTGAAAAGATACGAAAAATCCTCATCGTGGCGGTGCTCATTATACTGGCTGTATGTGGGACATACCTTCTCCTGAAAAATCAAAGCTACGGGCAGGCGCGTACAGCGGCTGGATATGAAAATAATACATCGGATTCAAATCGTTACGTCCACTTTGCAAAAGGCATCGTCCGGTACAGCAGGGATGGAGTTGTATTCTTAAACAAAAAAAACGAGGAACAGTGGATCCAGCCTGTTCAGCTGCAAAATCCGATCATTGATGTCTGCGAAGAGGCATTCGCTGTAGCGGACAGCGGAGGAAACAGCATATTTGTATTTACTGAGGATGGACTGAAAGGAGAAATCGAGACTACGCTTCCCATAGAGAAAATAACTGTGTCGGATCAGGGAATTGTAAGCGCGATTTTGAAAAATGAATCCTCTCCGAAAATTATGTCCTATGACGCTACAGGGAATATTCTGGTGGAGCAGCAGATCACAATGAGTTCTCTGGGCTATCCTGCGGCGCTAGATCTGTCCGATGACGGAAAAATGCTGGCGGTTTCTTACCTGTATACAGAGGGGACGTCACTGAAATCCCGGGTGATCTATTATAATTTTGGCGAAGAGGGCCAGGAAAAGACGGACAACCAGGTGACGTCTGACGTATATGAAGATACGGTTATGGCGGAGATATTTTTCATGGGAAATAGCAGATCTGTTGCAGTAAGTGATCATTCCTTTGTAATTTACAAAGGAAAAGAGGTCCCCGAAAAAGAAAAGGAAGTGGAGATCCGGCAGGAGATCAGGAGCGTTTTCCATTCGGATAAATACATTGGCTTTATCCTGCTCAATCAGGATAAGTCAGGATATGAACTCCGGCTGTACAACCGCAGCGGCGAACAGATTCTTAACCGGGAAATTGAGGGAGAATACAGCAATGTAAAAATTGACGGAGATGAGATTATTCTGTATGATGGAAGCAGATGCTGCATTGTGACGGTGACGGGAATCATAAAATACCAGAACGATCTGGATGTAGAGATTCTGGAGATATTCCGCGCCGCAGGGCTGAACAGATACTATGTGATGAGCACGGATGAATTGCGTGTGATCTACCTGACGAAATAGGAGTAATTATGGATAATTGGCTTTTAATATCAGTAGCGGTTCTTTTTATCGGATGTATTGTATGGGGATATGTGAAAGGCTTTTTAAAATTCGGACTGTCACTTCTGTCGACAGTTCTGACGCTTGTGATCGTCCTTTTCCTGTCCCCGGTCGTAGCAGGCTTATTGGCGGACTATACGCCTGTTGATGATTTTATTGAGGAAAAATGTGTGGGGGCGTTTATGCCTGAGATATCAGAGGAGGATCTGGCCGGTCTGGATCTGAGCGGCACTCCTCTTGAGGGGCTGAGCCAGGATGAACTGGAAAATCTCAGCGAAATCGACTGGGAAACCCTGGGAATTACAGCTGACGATATCCTTAGTGTGATAGGAGATATTCCAAAAGATATTCAGATCAGAGAGATTGAAAACGCTCCCGTACCGCAGTTTTTGAAGGATCTGCTCCTGGAAAATAATAACAGTACGATATATGAAGAACTGGGCGTAGATACATTTCCTAATTATGTGGCATCGTATATATCCAGGCTGGTTCTCAATGTGCTCTCTTTTCTTGTGACATTTCTGCTCGCTATTATCATTGTAAAGGCGCTTATGTTTGCGGTGAATATCATCGGTGAGCTGCCGGTCCTGGGGCTGATCAACCACATTGGGGGAGGCGCTCTCGGGCTGGTTCTGGGCCTGGTTATTGTCTGGCTCGGTTTTTTGATCATGACGCTGGCATGCACGACCAGCGTGGGGAGCGCATGCTTCGAGATGGTGGAAAAGAGCAGCATTCTGACATTCCTGTATGACAGCAACCCGTTGCTGCTGCGCCTGCTGGCCTTTTAGACGGCAAGTATGAAGAATTCAGGAAGAAGCACAAAGAGGCGCGGAATATAATTGAAAGATGAAAAGGAAAGGAACAAAGGAGGGGCAAGTTATGAAATCAGTAAAGAGACTGGTCGGCATCGTATTGTCCTGCGTACTGTTCGCAGGCTTTATGCCGGGGGATGTTTATGCCGAAGGAGGCGACGGGGGAAGAAAGACGGTTTCTGCGTCGTCTTTTCAGGATCTGAGTCTGAAGATAATGTTTGCGGGGACAGAACCTGTTACGATCCAAATGACAGAAGATGACGATAATGCGAACAATAAGCTGACGATCGAAAGCGGGCAGGATGTGGTGATCACATCTGATCCGGCATCAACAGAAAACAGAAAAATTTCATTTTCAAAAACTGTAACCGTCGAACCGGATGCAGTTCTTGCCATTGACCGGATCACGCTTGACGGCGCTTCGGAGTTGTCCAGTCTGATCCGGGTAGAAGAAGGCGGCACACTTATTGTGAGAAACAGCGCGGTACTGGAAGGGAGCCTTTATACGGCAGTCAGAAATGAAGGCAGTTTCACTCTCGACAGCAGCCGATCCAGAACAGCTGTCTCAGCGATGGATACAGCAGAGATCCCATATATGGCGGCGGAGTTTATAACAGCGGTAGCTTCACAATGATAAACGGCAGGATTACCGCAAACTGTATGAATGGAAATAAAACATATGGCGGCGGAGTTTATAACAGCGGCATCTTCAATATGAAAAGTGGGATCATTGATAATAATATGGATACTGATAACGAAACCTATGGAGGCGGCGTATACAATGATGCCTCGGGTACATTTACAATGGATTCCGGTACTATAAAAGGGAATACTGTAGGCATGGGAGACGGAGCCGGCGTGTACAATGCAGGAACGTTTTACATGAAGGGAGGAACAATAGAAGGGTCCTCCATGATGCTGGGAAATGGCGGCGGTGTATATAACAGAAGTATCTTTGAGATGTCCGGCGGGACGATAACCAAAAACATATCTGGTCCCCAGAACGGGGGAGGTGTTTATAATGCCGCATCCGGGTCGTTCACGATGAAAGGAAGCAGCACGATCGAGGGCAATGAAGCTTTTTTCTCCGGGGGAGGCGTTTATAATGATGGAATATTCGCTATGGAACAGGGAACGGTCACGGGCAACGAAGTTTCCTCATATGGAGGAGGGATATATAACGGAACTGCCGGAACCTTTACTATGAACGGCGGCCGGGTAACAAAAAATACCGCTCTGGCAGAAAATCCATCTGCAGGTACTGTGAACCGCAACAAAGGGGGCGGAGTATTTAATAACGGTACTTTTACTATGTATGATGGGGAAATATCCGAAAACAGGTCCGGACAGGGCGGAGGCGTGCAGAACGGCCTGTCTATGCCTGCCGATGTTAAAGGCGGAGATTTTGTCATGGAAGGCGGTGTGATCAGCGGAAATTCGGCTCTGTTTTACGGAGGTGGAGTTTATATTGACGAAAATGGCGGAACCTTTTCCATGAATGACGGAGAAATCCGGGAAAATACCGCAGAGTACAATGGCGGAGGAATTTTCATAGACACCAGATCGACGGCCACGATCAGAAAAGGGCGGATCGAGAGCAACACTGCAAACGGAAAGGCAGGCGGCGGCTACGCAGGCGGGGGTATCTATGTCAACCAGTCTTCTTCCGACGAGAAGGAAAACGGTACGCTGTATCTTTATAACGCCGCAGTTTATCATAACACCTCAAAGCTGGAGGGCAGCGGCATTGCAGCGTGTCCTTATTCAAATGTCAAAGTATATGTGACAAACGGAGGCCTGATATACGGGAATACCGGGGAGAATGGAGAAAGCCTTCCCCAGGTATATATGCAGACTCCATATGAAACACTGGATCGTGTGCATGAGGTTTTTCTGTCAAGATATATGCTGGGAGGAGGCTCATATAACTGGACAGACAAAGACGGAAATCTGCTCACCGACGAACAGCTGTATAATGCGGGGACTATTGCCGCATATAATACCCTGGCAGATGGGGATGCGTCGGTTCTTGCCGCTCTTTCAAAGGCCACAGTATTCATTACAGGAAACATATCGGCGGAACGCGGCGGCGGAATCGGCTGCAATGGCAACCTGATCATTGGGACAGAGGAGCCAATAACAGATTACGGAAACTTGAAAATAAAAAAGACAGTCGCGGGAACCACAGAACTTAGTCAGTTTGAGTTTACGATCGTATTGGAAGACGGCAGTCATGCTCCATATCTTGAGAAAATAGATGCAGTTATAGATGAGCAGCTTATGGAGCTGAGCCCCGATGAAAACGGAAGCATAAAACTATCCCTTTCCGCCGGAAGTGAAATAGAACTCGTAGGGCTGCCTGCGGGAATGGTTTATACTGTAACCGAAACGGAAGTACCCGGATGCCGCGTTACGATAAACGGAGAGAGTGGAAAATGGTCGGACAGTGGAGATATCCGTGCAGAGGAAACCGTTGAAGTTTCATTCCTCAATGACTTCCGCCCAGTTACAGAAAATCCGGAGAGTTCGGATAGCGATAAAGAAAGCGATCCGCAAGCAGGAAAAGACAGCGGTGACAGCCATAACCCGCAGACCGGTGACTTTACTTCAATCCTGCCTGTGACGGGGATTCTGCTCTCAAGCCTGATGCTGTTTGGCGCAGCTGTTTACAGCAAAAAGAGAATAAAAACCCGCAGATAATATTGACAGTATTATTAAAATATGATATTTTATAGGAGTTCTTACAGAAAAGAAATTTTCTGTAAGAACTTTTGGGGGATTAGCTCAGTTGGGAGAGCGCCTGCCTTGCAAGCAGGAGGTCACGAGTTCGACTCTCGTATTCTCCACTCGGCAGTGAAGACTGCCGTACAATTAAATATTCCTCCTTAGCTCAGTCGGTAGAGCATTCGGCTGTTAACCGAAGTGTCGTTGGTTCAAGTCCAACAGGGGGAGTTTGAAAGCCTCATGTTACATATGTAATGTGAGGTCTTTTTCTTTTAAATACAATTAGTAACAAATCAATCAAATACATATCTATGGGATACATGAAATTATGTTGATTTTTTATTTCGGAAAAATACAGAAAGCATTATATTTGGCTAAATTGCATTGGATTACCAGAAAAAAATCTGTTAGTTAGAATAGATTGCTGAAAAAATGGGTTTTTTAATATTTAGATGATTTAGTGATGTGATTAATATATACATACAAATTGATAAACAAAATTGGGATAATAGAAATCAATCAATCATATACTATATAGAGATAGGGGAACAGAGATAATTAAGGACTCTGCTTGACAACCTTATCTTTAGATGTGTATAATTAAGACACAAAAAATGAGCGTGGTCCTGCTTAGTGGACGATTCAAAATAAGGTGTGTCCCTACCCAGTGGGAAAGAAATAGCCGCTGTAAAGCGGCTATTTTCAAAGGAGAAAAATGAAGTTACTGGAAGAAGATTTGAAATGTACCAAACCGATTCTGTGCGAAATAGAGCGAAATTATATGAAGTACATGCATGAGGCAGATTGGCGGGTAAGTGTAAAATACAAAAGAAAATTTGTAGGATTGGCTGTTAGAATTAATGGGAGAATTTATGTTGTACCATTGACATCACAAACGACAAAAGAGAGAGTAGCAAGAGGGAAAAAGAAGTGCCGCGATTACTACTTTTATAAAAATTAAAGGTGAAGAGATAGCAAATCTATTGCATAATAATATGTTTCCAGTTCCTAAAAATCAGAAATCAAAATTGATCCACTTGTAGATACTTATCTTGCAAATGAAGAAAGACAGATCAGAAAGCATTGGGCAGAGATCAATTCAAAATCCATAGCGGTTTATCGGGAAAGATATGTTAATGATTCAAGAAATTATCATTTTCTTAATAAGACATGTTGTGATTTTAAAAAGTTAGAAGAAGAGTGTGATCGGTGGGAAAGAGAACATGAAAATTAAATAAGAAATTTACATAGCCGATTGGTTCAATCAAGAATCAGTCGGCTATTCGATATGACTATCAGCAGTTCAGCACGAAGTGTATATTTCAAAAATTCAAATATCTTTTGTCAAATAAATAAAGGTATGCTATTATTTCACTTGTTGATCGGGTTGACCGTAAGGTCGGCCATGAATATAAAATAGAGTTAATAACACAGCCACTTGGCTTTGAAAATAGGATTAACCTATAATTTCAGTATATTATTTTTAAGGAAAGGACATTAGAAAGATCATGCCAGTTTTTGATTTTAACAATTCACCGGAGGACAGAAGAGAGCCCGTATGCACTTACGGAGTATTTTATTCGAATGAGTGCGAACCCTCGGCAGAACATCCCATCCTTCTGCTGGAAAACAGTGCAGGGCTGCTCAGGCATCACTCGGAAGGTGTATTTACAAATCCGGTCAGGAGGACCGCTTTTGAATTTAAGGGAGAGGACGGCGCTGTCAGCGCGGATATCCTGCAGATTGACGCGCGATTCGTAAGCCTTTTGAAATGGCTTGGAGAAAATCATATCAACGTGCGGCTTTCCGGTGCGGCGCGGGAGGATGGTTACGCTGTGTATAAGATCCGGGAGATTGCTTTTGGGGGCGGCGTGAAGCTGTCTGCAGAAGATGGGTTCCTGCAGTTCATGATCGAACGGCTTCTCTCAAGCGATGCGCCTTCAGAGGAGATTCCGGATGAAGACGAGGAGGAGACCGGGGACAGCATGAAACTGACCAGTATACAGAGTATCACTGATTTTATCACATGCGCCGGCCGGACGCTTCCAGATAATATACGACTCTGGGCCAGAAGGAATCTGGCGGTTGCCCGTTCCCATGAAGTGTCAGCGGAGGAGCGCCGCCACGCCCAGAGAGCTCTTTCTATCATGATGAACATCCAGTGGAAAGGAAATTATTTTGAGGCCATTGATCCCGCCGAGGCGCGGCGGATCCTGGATGAGGAACTGTATGGCATGGAACAGGTAAAGCAGCGGATCATTGAGACGATCATACAGATCAACCGTACCCATACCCTTCCGGCTTATGGATTGCTGCTCATCGGACCGGCCGGGACAGGAAAGTCTCAGATTGCCTATGCTGTGGCCCGTATTCTGAAGCTGCCGTGGACAACTCTTGATATGAGTTCCATCAATGACCCGGAACAGCTTACCGGAAGTTCGCGGATCTATGCCAACGCAAAGCCGGGCATCATTATGGACGCGTTTTCTGTGGCAGGGGAGTCCAATCTGGTATTTATCATTAATGAGTTGGACAAGGCGGCTGCAGGCAAGGGGAATGGAAATCCTGCGGATGTGCTTCTGACCCTGCTGGATAATCTTGGATTTACCGATAACTATATTGAGTGCATGATCCCCACCGTTGGGGTATATCCCATTGCCACAGCCAACGACAAAGACCAGATCAGCGCGCCTCTTATGTCCAGGTTTGCGGTAATTGAGATCCCCGATTATACTTCGGAGGAAAAGAAAGTGATTTTCTCAAAATATGCGCTCCCGAAAGTGCTGAAGCGCATCGGTATGCAGGAGGACGAATGTGTTCTGACCCCGGACGGGCTGGACGCCGTTATTGAACTGCACAAGGACACCAGCGGTATCCGCGACCTGGAGCAGGCGGCAGAGCATATTGCGGCAAACGCTCTGTACCAGATTGAAGTAGACCATGTGGATTCTGTTTCCTTTGATGCGGCAATGGTGCGGGAACTGCTTTCCTGAACAGATGCCCTTTTATGGAGAGGGTAGATATTTAAAATGGAATAATGCCACTGGATGTGGAAACTTTTGAACAGCCAGACCGTTATACTGTAGAAAAAGAAAAGACAGGAGGGTCTGGCTGTGAAAGGTTATTATGTAGGAGAAGGATATATGGGATATGTAGACGGAGAGTATCTCCTGTTTGCGGACGAGACGGATTACAGAGAATATGTAGAGGAAATGTGATATAATCACTTGTGTATAGATCAGACACAGGCGGTGAAAACACAATGGCAGTTTCAGCTGTAAAATTGAGAATTCTTTATATTATGAAAATCCTGTTGGAGAAAACGGACGAGGCACACACGCTGTCTGCGGCGGATATTGACCGGCAGCTTGGCGTTTATGGGATGTCTGCAGACAGAAAGACGGTATACAGCGATATCGAGACGCTTCGGGAGTACGGTCTTGATATCATACAGTCCAGAGGAACGAACGGAGGATATTACATCGGCAGGCGGGGCTTTGAACTTCCGGAACTGAAACTTCTGGTGGATGCGGTCCAGTCTTCCCGCTTTATCAGCAGAAAAAAATCCGGGGAACTGATCGCCAAGCTGGAAGGCCTCTGCAGCGAAAGCGAGGCCAGGCAGCTCCAGAGAAATGTGTTCATTTACAACCGGGCGAAGACGGGAAATGAGACGATCTATTACAACGTCGATCAAATCCATGCCGCGATTCTGGATGACCGCCAGATCGCATTCCACTATGGGGAGTGGACGGTCAGAAAAACGCTGGAACTGAAGAAAAACGGCGCGCTGTATCGGGTCAGTCCCTGGGCGCTGACCTGGGACAATCAGAATTATTATCTGATCGCCTATGATAAAGAGGCGGATTTGATCAAGCACTACAGAGTGGATAAAATGAAGGATATGGAAATACTGGAAGAAAGACGGCTGGGGCAGCAGCGCTTCCGGGATTTTGACCTGGCGGCATTTGCAAAGAAGACATTTTCCATGTTCGGCGGACGGGATGAGAAGGTGACTCTCATCTGCCGCAATGAACTGGCAGGCGTTATCATAGACCGGTTCGGCAGTGATACCATGCTTATCCCTGTGGACGGCGGCCACTTTAAGGTCATTGTGCCGGTGGTGGTAAGCCCGCAGTTTTTCGGCTGGGCCGCAGGAGTTGGGAACGGGATGCGGATATCGGGGCCGGAGCCGGTCAAAGAGCAGTATGCGGGGTACCTGAGAGAACTGCTGGAGGCGTATCGGGAGGATAATGCATTAAAAAAGCGCTAAGGTCTTGACCCAGAAAGAAATCTGTTATTGACAACTTTCGCTGTCAATGTTATTTTTTTGTTAAAACCATGTAAAACAAACGACAGGAGGAAGACAAATCATATTGAGAGCTGATGCGGCATACTGCCGCAGCCGGATATTTTTGTTTTTCCCTGTCTTTTTTTGCGCAAAGAAGAAGGAGAAATGGCTTTATGGATGTTTCATTTTCGGGATTTTTTCAGGAGGTATTGTCCAATCCCATTCTGACAATTACCGTGCTGCTTACACTGGGAGTTATTTTTGTAAACGGGTGGACAGACGCGCCGAACGCGATCGCCACATGTATTGCTACACGGTGCATGAAGGTTCGCTCTGCAATCTGGATGAGCGCGGTATTTAATTTCCTGGGCGTGCTTGTTATGACCCATATCAACAGTTCTGTGGCATCTACCATCAGTAATATGGTGGATTTCGGCGGGGAGACGGACATGGCTCTTGTGGCTCTCTGCGCAGCGCTGTTTTCTATTGTAGTATACAGTGTGGCAGCGTCCGTATTCGGAATCCCGACCAGTGAGAGCCACAGCCTTATCGCAGGCCTGTCAGGGGCGGCGATTGCCGTACAGGGCGGCATCGGCGGTATTAATTTTGACGAGTGGATCAAAGTGCTTTATGGTCTGGTACTGAGCCTTGTGCTGGGTTTTTTTACGGGCTGGATTATATGTAAGATCCTGTCTGTCATCTGTGCGGCGATGGATAAGCGCAAGACAGACGGTGTTTTCCGGGGCGCGCAGATCTTCGGCGCCGCGTTTATGAGTTTTATGCACGGTGCACAGGACGGACAGAAGTTCATAGGTGTACTGTTTCTGGGGATTGCTTTCTGCAATGGCCAGAGCAGTGTGCACGGCATGACCATACCGGTCTGGCTGATGCTTCTGTGCAGCGTGGTCATGGGTGTCGGGACAAGCGTCGGCGGTGAGAAGATCATCAAGTCCGTGGGAATGGATATGGTGAAGCTGGAAAAATTCCAGGGTTTCTCGGCGGATCTGGCCGGCGCGTTCTGCCTTCTGCTGTCCAGTACATTCGGCATTCCGGTTTCTACTACGCATACAAAGACAAGCGCCATTATGGGCGTGGGCGCGGTGAAGCGGCTTTCTGCGATAAACTTTGGCATTGTAAAAGATATGATGCTGACCTGGATTTTTACATTTCCGGGCTGCGGTCTGATCAGTTATGTAATGGCGAAACTTTTTATAACAGTTTTTTAATATCAGGAGGAGAAAAAAATGGGAAAGAAACAGGATGCATATTATTTTAATACTTTTGTAGAATGTGCGGAGGATGCATGCAGAGCGGCTCAGCTGCTGAAAAATGTGCTTGAGAATTTTAAACCGGAGGAACTGGAGGCCCAGCTTGATAAACTTCATGAGATCGAGCACAGTGCAGATATGAAAAAACATGATATTACAGACCATCTGGCAAAAGAATTTATCCCCCCGATCGAGCGTGAGGATATTATTGCTCTGAGTCAGAACATTGACAACGTGACAGATAAGGTCGAGGATATCCTTCTCCGCGTCTATATGAATAACGTAAGCAGCATCGAAGGAGATGCGCTGGCGATGATGGACGTGGTGGTTCAGTGCTGTGAAGCTGTCCGGGAACTGCTTCGGGAGTTTGCCGATTTCAGACGCTCCAAAAATTTGAAGAAAGTGGTCATCCGCATCAATGATCTGGAGGAGGCAGCGGATAAGCTGTTTATGACAAGTATGAGAAAACTATATACAGAGTCAAAAGATCCGATCCATATCATTGCGTGGAGAGAAATCTATATCTACCTGGAGCGCTGCGCTGACGCCTGCGAGCATGTGGCTGACGTGGTAGAAAGTGTGGTAATGAAGAATTCATAATAACCTGATCACAGGGGCTGTATGGCTCCGCAGTTCATATAACGCAGAATATTCAGAAACAAATATGTGCGGCCAGATCCTGATTTATCTGTTCTCAGGGGATGGCCGCACATTTTGTATGAGTAGTATTTGACTTGAATAAAAGGAGAAAACAGATAAAATAGAAGCAGAAACTTCATTCAGCTGCAAAGGCGGTGAAATGAGACAGAAGAGAGGAAAACAGCAATGCAGAATTATCCTGAGCAGATTATTGTAATAGGGGCCGCGATTATAGATATTCTTGTACGGCCCGCAGACGCGGAAGTGTTTCAGACAGGATCTTATCCGGCGGATGATATCCGTATGTCCACAGGAGCGGACGCTTTAAATGAGGCTACGGTTCTGGCACGGCTGGGCCGAAAGGTGCGTCTGGAGACGGTGATCGGCAGCGACCGCGCCGGGGATTTTGTGCGGGAACATTGCATCCGCGAGGGAATTGAACTTCCGACAGACTGTGTGAGGACCGGGATTTCTACAGGGATCAATGTGGTCCTTGTAGACAAGTCCGGTGAGAGGCATTTCCTTACCAATCCCCGGGGAACGCTCCGCACCCTGACGATACAGGACATCCATATGCCTTTTGGAGATGAAGCGCAGATTGTTTGCTTCGCCAGTATATTCGTCTTCCCGAAGATCGGGCCCAGGGAGCTGGAAATCATTTTCCGGCAGGCAAAGCGGCAGGGGAAAACCGTGTGCGCGGATATGACGAAACGGAAAAACGGCGAGACCGTCCGGGATATCTCCGCTGCGCTTCAATATGTGGACTATCTCTTCCCGAATGCAGAAGAAGCAATGCTTCTTACGGGAAAGAATACCGCAGAAGAGGCGGCGGAATGTCTGCGGGAAGCGGGAGTGAAGCATGTCGTTATCAAATGCGGACAGCGGGGCTGTTATCTGAGAAGCGAGGAAGAATCGGGATGGGTTCCCGCCGTAAGCGGCGTGGAATGTGTGGATACGACAGGAGCGGGGGACAGCTTTTCTGCCGGATTTATATATGCATTGGCCGCAGGGAAAGGCTTCCGCGCGTGTGCGGAATTTGCCAATGAGTGCGGGGCAAGAGCGGTGCAGAGTGTTGGGGCCGTGGAGTGGAGTGAAGGAATGTAACCGCCCCTAAAAGCAGGTATTTATGAAATAATCTTAGAAAAGTAATATATTTCTGAGAATTGTGTTATTGTCTGGTATGATTTTGACAGCGTAAAATAATAAAGCGGCTTTTTGCGTATCCGTGAGACGTAAACCCACTGCTCCTGCCTGCAATTTCCACATTGCCACCCTGTCTGAAAGCAGGTATAATTATCGTAAGATTTTACATCTGATAAGGTGCTGACACATGATAAAGAGACGGGATAAAAAAGACAGTGGGGGCGGCAGGACCATACATATATACATACTTCTGGCCGGTGCGGCGCTTTGTCTTGCAGCGGCGGGACTGATGCTGCTCGCCTCCGGGTGGGCTCCTTTTGCTCAGTGGTATTCGGAGCATGTTTATTCTCTGCTCGTATCCACGACCGGACGATTTATGGGGCTGTTTCCGTTTTCTGTGGCTGAGATAAGCATTTATCTTCTGCTGGCCGCCTTTGCGGGCTCGGCAGTGTACACAGTCATAAAAATCGTGCGCAGGAGAAAGGCAAAGGATCTGTTATTCCGGTGGTTCTCATTTGTGGCCCTGGCAGCAGGGATTTTGGCTTTTCTTTACAGCGCCGGGTGCGGCATCAATTATTACCGGCAGCCGTTTTCTGAAGCGGAGGGGATCGTTACATTCCGGTACTCTGCGGAAGATCTGGAGGCAATCTGTCTCTGGCTGACAGAAGAGGTCAATGCCAGGAGCGGGATTGTGTCCCGGGATGAAAACGGTGTGATGGAACTTAATGCGCCGGAGGGAGAGGGCGCCGTGGAGGCGATGGAGAAGCTGAGCGAAGAGTTTTCATCTTTGCAGGGATATTATCCGCAGCCGAAAAAACTTGTCGTATCGGAGGTACTTTCTTATCAGGGGCTTACCGGGATTTATCTTCCTTTTACGATAGAAGCAAACTATAACGGAGATATGACGGCGTACAATATTCCGTTTACAGTCTGCCATGAACTGTCACATCTGAGAGGATTTATGGAAGAAAAAGAAGCAAATTTTATTGCATTTCTGGCATGTATCGGCTCTGAGAGGACAGATTTCCAGTACAGCGGTTATCTCTCAGGCTGGGTATACTGCATGAATGCTCTATACCGTACTGATCCGGAGCGATGGTCGGAGGTGCGGAGCCGGCTGAGTGAGACGGTACAGCCGGATCTGGACGCCAACAGTGCGTTCTGGGACAGGTATGAGGGGCCGGTCAGGGAGACGGCGGAGAGGATCAACGACACCTACCTGAAGGTTAACGGACAGGCGGACGGCGTAGAAAGCTATGACAGGATGGTCGATCTGATCGTAGCATATTTTTTATGAGGAGGGAAACAAAGTGAAAAAAAGACAGATCAGTTTTGCAGCGGCAGAGGGCGGAGATTCCTATAAATAGGAGCGCCAGTCCTGTGACTGGGGCATGGTGAGAGAAAATCTGGGAAAATATAGAGCAGAATTGTAACGTCAGCGAGAGATAAAAGGTATTACTTATGAGGGAGCGAAAGACGAAAGCAGGGAAATTAATAGATGTGGAGGAAGCTCTTCGTACATACGGCGATATGGTCTACCGCCTGGCTCTTGTGCAGATGAAGAACCGGAGTGAGGCGGAGGATGTTTTTCAGGAGGTGTTTCTGCGCCTTGTGAGGTATCGGGAGCGGATTGAGGGGGAGCAGCACCTAAAGCCCTGGCTGCTGCGTGTGACGGTCAACTGCTGCAAAAAGCAGTTTGACAATGCGTACAGAAAGCGGACGGTTCCTCTGGACACAGAGCGAAGCGGCGGGGAGAGCTATGAGATGAAGCTTCCGGGCAGTCCGGTGTATGATGCAGTTCTGGAACTCCCGGACGATTACAGAAGCGTGATCCATCTGTTTTATTACGAACAGTACTCTGTGCGGGAGATCGCGGATATTCTTGGATTATCGGAATCGGCGGTAAAGACGCGCCTTTCCCGGGCAAGGGGGATGCTTAAGAACACGCTGAAAGGAGAGGTTTAAGTGCAGGAACAGTACAGACAAATCAATGACCGGATCCATGTATCGGAAGAACTGTTCCAGAGAACCCGGGAGGCGGTCAGAAAAGAGGAACGCAGGCAGAAGATCAGGAGACTGCGGACCGTGTGGATCAGTGCGGCGGCAGCAGCCTGTATCTGTCTGGCAGGCCTGGCCGTATGGGAATATACCGGCAGGGATCAGCTTCATATTGAGACGGTGGAATTTCAGCAGAACGAGATGTCGGCGGGGCTTATTTTCGGGAAAGCAGGAGCGGGTTCGGGCTCCCGGGACGAGGCGATCGAAGCCCGGGCATTTGGAGTGAAAGAGGATGTGCCGTCAGAATTGTGGGAGCTGGAGCCCAGCAGGCTTGAGCGGCAGGAGGTTCATATCGGACGTTCAGAAAATGGCGGCTGGTACGCATGCTTTGAAAAAGACGGTAAGTTCTGGTATGTGACAGGCAGCGAGGATGTAAGGCAGGAAGAGTTTACAGCATATTTGAAAAAAATATTGTAATCTCTGTAACCTTTTTGTTCCGGCGCAGGTACTATTATCAGAAACATATAAAGCCGGGCCTGCAGGGACGATGCAGGAAACGGCAGGGAACAGAGGGTGGAAATCTATGAAAAGGAAATACCGGAACCGGGGAATATGTCTTGCTCTCATGGCCGCGCTGATGCTGACGGCCTGCCGGGGCGGCGGAGAAGACGACAGACAGGCGAAGCTGGAGGCACAGAAGCTGACGGATTCTATCCGCCAGAAGTATGATGAGAAATACGAGTATACAGAGCCCATCAGAGGAGTTGCAAGGGATGGAGCGGTCGAGATACAGATGAATTTTGACATCATGAATTCGGGCTTTACAGAATATACTCAGATCGTCAATGTGTATCAGGATTCAGAGTTTAAGCATCCGGTGGGAGCGCATTTTGACTGGGACGAGGAGAGACAGGTGCTGTCAGTGACACCGCCGCTGACCGCCAGGGGCGCGATTTCTGCCGCAGGGCTGGACGAGACGGCTCCGGGATATGAGGCCGGCGCAGGAACTCTTTTCAGTAAAGGAGAATATAATGACTGGGGCAACCTTCCTCAGTATTATATGGTCAGGTATGTAGATACAGAGACCGGGGAACCGTTGGAAAAGCCGGCAGTGACTGTATTTACCCCGGCCCATGAAGTGGAGAAAGCGCCGAAGGTTTCACTGAGCATTAATGAGGAAGGTCTTCCTGTTTTTCGCTGGAATGAGGTGAAAGGCGCGGACCGGTATTATGTCCTGGAGATGTCGTACCGGGAGGACGGCGGCTTTATGGGAAGCGGTGCGGTGGCTGGATTTACGGAGGATACGCAGTGGATACCGGAGAGCACCGTGCAGTTTATTACTTATGAAGTGCCCGAGGCGGAGCGCCAGGAAGACTATGTGATCGAAGAATACGGGGAGGGCACAGGAGCGATTCCCCGGGACAGCGAGTACGAGACCTATTTCTGTGTGATCGCCGCGTCAGATGAGGGCACGTCGGCTCTGAGCAATATGTTCAGCGAGAAGGAAATCGCAAAGAAAGTGCCGTACACGGAAGAGGTGGGGAAGAGCCTTTCCGAGGAAGGCTCCAATTATGCAGAATCCTTTGAAGAGATGCCCAGCCATAAGTGGGTGACCATGTGCGACGGGGCTCTGGTCCAGAGACTGATCAATTATGATTTTGAGAACGCACAGTGGACGACAGAGACGTGGGGAGAGTACGAAGAGGAAGATATGTCAGATCTGCGGGTCGTCGAGGTGGAGGTCGTTCAGGTGCCGTACACCATAGACGGCACCGGATTTACCGGAACAGTGACTGTGGAAGGCGCGCAGGAGGATGCCTGGGAGGAAGAACTGGAAAAGATACGGCAGCGTCAGGAAGAACTGAGGAGCCGGGGCGGCGCCATAACACCGGAACTGACAGACCAGACAGACGCCGGGGATGCAGAGGCCGAAGACGGGGCCGGGGAAAGCTTTGTGCAGGATTATTCTGTTACGGCCAGCAGCGCTCTCAGCGAGTATCTTGCGATTAATATGATGAACGGCAACACGGTCATTGATCTTTCCGAATACCCGGAAAGCTCTGACCAGACGTATCTTCTGGACGCCTGGGAGGAGGCGGTTTATCAGAACCCGCTTGTGATCGGTGTGACCAGCGCCATGATACTGGGAGACGGAAGCAGGCTCATGGTGGAATATGACACGGAGGCGGATGTGATCCGTGAAAAGCAGCAGGAGATAGCGGAGGAAGTGGACCGGGTAGTGTCAGAGATCATTACTGAGGATATGACAGAGCTGGAAAAAGAACTGGCTATTAACCAGTATCTTTGTGATACGGCGGAATATGATATGGAAGCCCTTGAGAATGCAGAAGAGAACAACTTTGCCGGGGTGGATGAAGAATTTAACGATTCTTTTACTCCGTATGGCGTGCTCCTGAACCAGAAAGGCGTGTGTTCCAGTTATGCGGGAGCGTTTAAGCTTCTGGCCCAGGAAGCGGGCCTGGAGTGCATTGTAGTCACCGGGTATCTGGAAGGGGACCTGCCCCATGCATGGAACAAGGTGAAGGTTGACGGACAGTGGCAGATCGTGGATACGACAAACAATGACAATGAGGTGCTCTTCAACGCGCTTCTGAATCTTTCGGACTCTGCAGCGGATAAAGTTCTGGCGGAAGATGAGAGATATGCCCTGGACTCTGTTTTGGATGACTATCGGGCAGAGTCAGATATCAATGAATATTACCGGATCAGCGGAAAATTTTATGAGCAGGATAAAATAACAGAACCTCTGGCGGAGGAACTGAAGACAGAGGGCAAAGCGACGCTCAGGACGGATTACTCACTTGATGACGAAGGATTTTCCGAGATCGCACAGCAGGTTATCAGCCGGTACGGCGGCGGAGAACTGGCAGGCTGTTACTGGATGGGAGTCATCTATCTTTCAGATGAATAATAAAAACTTTTAGTGAATGGAGGAAAAAGCTATGAGAAAACAATGGAAGAGACTGGCGGCGGCAGGCATGGCGGCAGTTATGGCGGCAGGGCTTATGGCCGGATGCGGAAAGAAGGCAACCCCGGAGAGCCTGTTTAAAGATATGGAGAAGAATTCAGAAAAGATAGAATCCGCCAAATGCAATATTGCCATGAAAATGGAAATGTCTGACGGAACAGATTCCATGGCTGTATCCATGGATATGGACATGGGAGTAACTACAGATCCCGCAGCTGTCTATGGAAAAGGAGAAGTAGACATGAGTGCGCTCGGGATGGATCAGAAAGCTGAAATAGAGATGTATCAGGTAGAAGAAGACGGCGAGCAGGTCACTTACACACTTACAGACGGAGAATGGAGCCGGAATGTGGGATCAGATGATATGGATGACATGAATCTGGATATGTTTGAGGACGTCGAAGACCAGGCAAAGCTGTTCGAGCTTTCCAAAGATATGGTGGAAGTGAACGGAAAGGACTGTTTTGAACTGACCGGGGACATGGGCGGCGACACGTTGTCGGGCATGATGGGCGAAGAAATGATAAGCGATCTGGCCGGCCTCGATCTGGATGAAGAAGAAATCTCTGATATTAAAGTTCCGTGCACGATGTATATATACAGAGAGGATATCCTTCCGGCAAGAGTAACTGTCGACATGTCAGATGTGCTGGGGACGCTGGCTGGAGCAGAGGAAGCAGGTGTCGATGTCTCGGAGTTCAGTATTGAGATAACCTATCTGGAATTTGACTGCGTGGATGAGATCAAGGTTCCGGAGGAAGCCCTCGCAGCCGCGGAAGATGACGGATTGGATGATGATTATGACTGGGATGACGATGAGGATATTTTCGTGGGCGCGGATCCTGTGGAACCTAGCGGAGAGCTGGGCGACAGCTGGGAGACATATACAGTTCAGGTCAACGACAAAGTGCTCACCCTTCCCTGCTCGATCGCAGATCTGGAGGCAGCAGGCCTGACAATGGATACCGAGTATACGCCGGAAACATATGTGGTGAATTCAGAGGAATATGAGCTGGCCTGGTTTGAAGATGGAAACGGAAACTCGATCATGGTGGATATGATCAATATGGATGCAGAGCCTAAAGAGTTGAAAGACTGCCTGATCGGAGGGATTTCTGTATATGACTATGATCTTGAAGCAGGCGGACTTACGGTGGTCTTCCCGGGAGGCGTACAGATCGGAACACCGGTCGATGACGTTCTGGCAGCATACGGCGACACCGACGACTCATATGAGGGAGAATATTCCAACACCTATTATTGGTACAGCAGCACAAGTTTCTATGACTCCTGTGTAGTGGACACAGATGTTACAACTAATGCAGTTACATCCATGAGTATTTCGCATTATGAATAAATTGCGCAATCTGCGTGAATTTGTTACAATAATATAGCGATAATATCGCAGCCGGCAGACTTTTCCAGAAAAGTTCCTGCCGGCTGCAGGTGTAATAAAGCGGCATCCTTACATTCGATCTGTGATTTACAAGAGACGAAAAGAAGAAAGCCGGTACTGGGAGGAAAAGAAAGCTATGAAACTTATGATCGCATCAGATATACACGGTTCCGCTCCGTGCTGCAAAAAAATGCTGGAGGCATTTGCGGCAGAAAAGGCAGACAGGCTCCTGCTGCTGGGCGATATCCTTTATCACGGCCCCCGCAACGATCTGCCCGAGGGGTATGCGCCGAAAGAAGTGATCGCCATGCTCAATCCCCTGAAGAGAAAGCTCCTCTGTGTGCGGGGAAACTGCGACACGGAAGTAGATCAGATGGTGCTGGATTTTCCTGTTCTGGCGGACTACTGCTTTCTGGAACTGCCGGACGGCATGACAGGAGGAACGATTATATTTGCCACCCACGGGCACGTCTATCATCCCCATCATCTGCCGCCGCTTTCAGATGGAGACATCCTGCTTAACGGGCATACGCATATTCCGGCCTGCGAGGAAATTCTGGATATGGACGGAAACAGGTATCAATATCTGAATCCGGGTTCTGTGTCCATCCCGAAGGAAGGGTCACAGCGGAGCTACATCATATATGAGAACGGAACATTTACCTGGAAAAATCTTGACGGAGAGGAGTACATGACATGGAAGACCGGATCGCGCTGCTGATCGACGCAGACAATGTGTCGGCAAAATATATCAAGCCTATTCTGGACGAATTGTCCAAGTACGGCAATGTGACGTATAAAAGAATATACGGTGACTGGACAAGGCCCAACAGTTCCGGCTGGAAAGAGGAACTCCTGCAGAACTCCATAACGCCGATCCAGCAGTTCAGCTATACACATGGGAAAAACGCCACGGATTCGGCTATGATCATTGACGCAATGGACATGCTGTATACAAGCGAGCTGGAAGGGTTCTGCCTGGTATCCAGCGACAGTGATTTCACGAAGCTGGCCAGCAGGCTCAGAGAGAGCGGCAAGCTGGTGATCGGTATGGGCGAGGACAAGACACCATCACCTTTCCGCAAGGCCTGCGACATTTTTACCGTGCTTGAGCTCCTTCTGGAGGACAATACAATGGAGAAGGACGAGCGCGCACCATCTCATCAGCAGCATGAGAAAGAACAGAAGAAGGGAACGGCGCCGACAAAAGACCAGATCGAGGAAGCAGTGGTCAAGATCATCACAGAGAATCAGAACGACGACAGGGAGACAGGACTGGGAGAAGTGGGCAGCCGGCTTGTGAAGCTGTATCCCGACTTTGACGTGCGCCGGTATGGCTACAGTCTGCTCTCCAAGTTCCTGGAGACGCTGCCGAAGCTGAAGCTGATCCAGGAAGGGACCAGGGTCTGGGTGACTCTTTACGAGGATAAGAGCAGGAAGGAGAGGCTGGAGGAATATATCATGCAGCAGATCAGGAGCAACGGAAGATATGGCATCTCCCTGGGCGCGCTGGGCAATCGGATCCGGCTGAAATTCGGCGATTTTAAGGTGCGGGATTACGGATACTCTCAGTTTAAGCAGTATATCGAGAGTTTTCCGAATGTCGTGCTGGAGGACGACGGAGAGAGAACAAGAGCCGTCTATATGATCGACAAATAAAAAACAGTATAAAATATGCACAGCGAGAAAGGACGGACTGCCGTCCTTTTTCAGTTGCAGCATTTTTCCGGCAGGATTGAGCAAAATGTCAAAAAAATAACAAAAGGCTGTAAAATTTTTGTAAATTCATCTGTCTTGTCACATGTAAATCGCGGTGGTATACTGACCGGAGAATAAGCGAAAGCAGAGGAATGTGATATGACAGTCAGAGAAGAGATCGAACAACTGAAAAAGGAAAAAGGTGCAGTGATCCTGGCGCATTATTATGTCAGGCCGGAGGTTCAGGAAATCGCCGATTACACGGGAGACTCCTTTTACCTGAGCAGGAAGGCCGTGGGGCTGAAAGAGCAGACCATTGTATTCTGCGGGGTTTCCTTCATGGGCGAGAGCACGAAGGTACTCAATCCCGACAAGACTGTACTTATGCCGGATGTGTCCGCGGACTGTGCGATGGCACATATGGCGGATCCTGAGACGATACAGAAGATGCGTGCGGAATACGACGACCTGGCTGTGGTATGTTATATCAATTCGACGGCGGAACTGAAGTGCTGTTCTGACGTGTGCGTAACGTCGTCCAACGCTGTCCAGATTGTGAGGGCGCTTCCGAACCGGAATATTTTCTTTATCCCGGATCGGAATCTGGGGCGCTATGTGGCACAGATGGTTCCTGAAAAACAGGTTATCGTTAACGACGGCTACTGCCCGGTTCACGAAAAGATGAGCGCAGAGGAGATCCTGGATCAAAAGAAACTCCATCCCCAGGCTCTGGTACTGGCCCATCCGGAATGCCCGGAGACAGTGTGCGGAATCTCGGATTATATCGGAAGTACAGCGGGAATTATCCGCTATGTTCAGGAAAGCAGCAAAGAAGAGTTCATTGTCTGTACGGAGAGCGGTATTCAGTATGAATTAAAGAAGCGGTGCCAGGATAAGAAGTTCTATTTTGCACGGACAGAGCCGCTGTGCATGGATATGAAGACGATTACCCTGGAAAAAATCCTTCATGTGCTGAAGACCGGAGAAAATGAGATCCTCCTGGGCGACAGCGTGCGGGAGAAGGCTGCAGGACCGCTGGAACGGATGCTGGAACTGGCGTAAACAGCGGCAGAAGGAGGAGAAGATAGTCATGGATATGTATGCAGACGTGGTGATAGCAGGAACAGGGGCAGGAGGACTGTTCAGCGCCCTGAGCCTGCCGAAAGACAGAAAAGTTATTATGATCACAAAGTCGGATCTGGAGAGCAGCGATTCCTTTCTGGCTCAGGGAGGGATCTGCGTTTTGAGAAATGAGGAAGACTATGACGGGTATTTTGAAGATACTATGCGGGCAGGGCATTATGAGAACCGGAAAGAGTCTGTGGATATTATGATACGCAGCTCTCAGGGCATTATCCGGGACCTGATCCGGTATGGAGTAGAGTTTCAGAAAGCGCCCGAAGGAGAAGGGGGCGAAGACAAGGCAGATCTTTTGAAAGAGTATGCGTTTACCCGGGAGGGAGCCCACTCCAGACCGAGGATCCTCTTCCACGAAGATATCACGGGAAAAGAGATCACCAGTAAGCTGCTGGCACAGGTGAAAAAGCTTGAAAATGTATCAATATATGAGTATACTGCAATGAAGGATATCATAGAAGAAGATGGAAGATGTACGGGTATTGTGGCAGAAGGACCTGCCGGGGAAGAGATCAGGATCCATGGAGACTGTACCATCCTGGCGACCGGAGGGATCGGAGGGCGATACCGGCATTCCACCAATTTCCCGCATCTGACGGGAGACGCCATTGACATATCAAAAAGACACGGGATTCGTCTGGAGCATCTGGACTATGTGCAGATACACCCCACTACCCTTTACTCTGAAAAGCCGGGGCGCAGATTTCTGATCTCGGAGTCGGTCAGAGGAGAGGGCGCCGTTCTGCTGGATAAAAATAAAAAACGGTTTGTGAACGAACTCCTGCCAAGGGACGTTGTCACAAAAGCCATAAGAGAGCAGATGGAAAAGGACGGTACGGACTATGTGTGGCTGTCCATGAGGGACATAGATAAAGAAGTGATAATGAAACATTTCCCGAATATATACCGGCACTGTCTGGAAGAGGGCTATGATGTGACAAAAGAGTGCATCCCGGTGGTTCCGGCCCAGCACTATTTCATGGGCGGTATCTGGGTGGATTCTGACAGCAGAACCTCAATGGAAAATCTGTTCGCGGTAGGAGAGACAAGCTGTAATGGCGTACACGGAGCCAACCGCCTGGCCAGCAATTCTCTTCTGGAGAGTCTTGTATTTGCCAAAAGAGCTGCGAGAAAGATCGGGGAGGAGCACAGAGCCGGGAGAGAGGAAAGCCGTGCGAGCGCCTAAAGACACATCGGAGAACCGGGGTGTGATATAAAATGAAAAGAGAGGAACAGACTATGAATAAAATTACAATGACACTTCAGGCGGATCATCTGATCCTGGAGGCGCTAAAGGAGGATATCTCCAGCGAAGATGTGAGTACCAATGCGGTGATCAAAGACTATGTAAAAGGCCAGGTGGAACTGATCTGCAAGCAGGACGGGATCGTCGCAGGACTGGATGTGTTCCGCAGAGTCTTTGAACTTCTGGATGAAACGACAGAGGCGGAGTTCTTTTGTCAGGACGGGGACGCAGTGTCATGCGGACAGCTGATGGGGAGAGTGACCGGAGATATCCGGGTGCTGCTCTCCGGCGAGCGAGTGGCACTCAACTACCTTCAGAGAATGAGCGGGATCGCGACTTATACCCACTCTGTGGCGGAACTGCTCAAAGGAAGCGGTACGAAGCTGCTGGATACGAGAAAGACCACACCGAACATGAGGATTTTTGAGAAATATGCGGTCCGGGTTGGCGGCGGATATAACCACAGATACAATCTCTCCGACGGAGTACTTTTAAAAGACAATCATATCGGAGCGGCCGGCAGCGTGGCAAAAGCGGTGGAGATGGCCAGAGAATATGCGCCTTTTGTGCGCAGGATCGAGATTGAAGTAGAAAATCTTGACATGGTAAGAGAAGCGGTAGAAGCAGGCGCCGACATCATCATGCTGGATAACATGACGCCGGAGGAGATGGCGGAAGCGGTCCGGGTTATTGACGGGAGAGCCGAGACGGAGTGCTCGGGCAATGTGACAAAAGAAAATATCGCACGGCTGACGGAGATCGGCGTGGATTATATTTCCAGCGGAGCGCTGACACATTCTGCGCCCATACTTGACATTTCCATGAAAAACCTTCATGCTATAGGGGAAGCAGTATCAGAGAAAGGATGAGACTCTATGACCGGAGCAGAGAGAAGAGACGCCGTCCTTGCCAGGATAAAAAACAGTAAAACACCTGTGCCGGGGAAACTTCTTGCGTCGGAGCATGAAGTCAGCCGGCAGGTGATCGTGCAGGATATCGCGCTGATCCGCGCGTCCGGACATGATATTATCTCCACCAACAGAGGATATATACTGAACGAGCCGTCCGCTGTCGGCCGGACGTTCAAAGTCTGTCATACAGACGACCAGTTGGAGGAGGAACTTTATTCTATTGTAGATCTGGGCGGATGTGTGAAAAATGTTATGGTGAACCACAAAGTTTACGGCCATCTGGAGGCGCCGCTCAATATCACATCCCGCAGGAAGGCCGATGAGTTTATCGCGGATATCCGCAGCGGAAAATCCAGTCCGCTGAAAAATATCACTTCCGATTACCATTACCATGTGGTAGAAGCAGACAGTGCAAAGACGCTGGACATGATAGAAGAAATGCTGGATGAGAAGGGATTTCTGATAAAGAGCATAAAAGAATGAAAGAAGAGGGGACTGCTTTGACGGCAGGCCCCTTATCTCTTGCTTTGGCCGGCATTTTGCTTTACAATGGAGACTGAAACGAAATGCAGGCTGCATCAGCCTGCGTTCACAGGGAAGGAGCAGAGCGGATGGAGGAGACGTACATTCGCTTTACAATAATATGGAAGAATTAAGGGACATGCTGGAGAGCATGCTGAATATAGAATTTATCCGCGGCACGATCAGCGGCCCGCGGAGCAGAGAGGGCATAGTCAAAGTAAAAATACGTCCTCTGGAGAAAAAGGGAGAGCTGTGGTTTCAGCTGGAGGCGTTTACAAATACGCAGGCGTTTCATGAAAACCTCAGTCCCGGGGAAGCAAAAGAGCGAATAGCAGAGTACATGCAGCAGTTCCGGCAGATGCAGATTGAGACTGTGTCGGAAAATGTGTCGGTTCTGACAAGCAAAAAGGGCAAGGTGACCATCCAGAGAAAGAAGCGGCAGACAAAAGGGAAGAGGGCGGATCTGTCTCACAACAGAAAAAAGAAATACATACTGGAAGAGGGGACGTATGTTCCTTTTCTGAAGGATCTGGGCGTGATGACGGAAGAGGGGAAGATTATCGCCTCCAAGACGGACAAATTCCGTCAGATCAACCGCTTTCTGGAATTTATCAGGGATATCCTTCCGGAACTGGACAAAGACCGGGAACTTACGATCCTTGACTTTGGCTGCGGCAAATCTTACCTTACTTTTGCAATGTATTATTATCTGCATGAATTGAAAAACTATGACATACAGATAATCGGACTGGATTTGAAAAAAGATGTGATCGAGCGCTGCACCAGCCTGGGAGAAAAATATGGATATGAAAAGCTGAAGTTTCTTCAGGGGGACATTGCGGAATATGACGGTGTCGATAATGTCGATATGGTAGTCACGCTTCACGCATGTGATACGGCCACGGATCACGCCCTGGCAAAAGCGGTAGGCTGGAATGCAAAGGTGATTCTGTCGGTTCCGTGCTGTCAGCATGAACTGAACGGACAGCTCGGTTCAAAGAGCGGCACACGGCCGGAGAGCGGGAATCCGGACGGAAGCAGATTCCTGAGCCCGGTTATGGATTACGGGCTGCTGCGGGAGCGCTTTGCTGCTCTTGTGACAGACGGACTGCGGGCAAAATATCTGGAGAGCTGCGGCTATGAGACGCAGATCCTGGAGTTTATAGATATGGAGCATACTCCAAAAAATATTCTCATACGCGCGGTAAATAAGGGGGAAGAAAGCGCTGAAGCGGCAGAAGAAATAAGTCAATGTGAAGATTTCCTGCACGTGAAGCCCACGCTGGGCGCTTTGCTTGCAGACCAAGGGGAGATGGTACGCGATGAAGAAAAAACTAATTAAGGCGGGCGTGCTGCTTGTCATATTTGCAGCGGCTCTGGTTGTCAGCAGCCTTGTCATCAATCGGGGGAGCAGGGACCGTACTGCGGATATGGGAGCGCCTACGCTCCCGCGCGTATGGTTTACGTCCAATGGAGAAAAGGTAAACACGCTGTCAGGATATGTGCGGGATATGGATATTCCGTCAATGAGAGATACGATCACGCCTCTGAAAGCGGACGGCACGCTGGATATGGTCATAGATGCAGAAGGAAGTAAAGTGAGCAGAGTGCAGTATACTGTGTATTCACTGGACGGGGAAGAGGTATACAGTGAAGGCCAGGCGCCTGAACTTTCGGAAGAAGGCAATGTGACACTGACACTGTCAGAAGGTCTGAATGAATCGGTCAGGGAGGCAGTGCTGAAAGTTGTGCTGACTGTAGATGAGAGGACGGTAAACTATTATACCAGGATACGCCGCCCGGCCAATATTGCAGCATGGGACTGTCTGGCATTTGCGAAAGAATTTCATACAAACGCTTTGGAGAAACAAAACAGCGAGGCATTGGAACTGCGCCTGGAGCCAAACCAGGAGAGCGACAACACCACATATCAGACTGTGAATATCCATTCGGATATTAACCATATCCAGTGGGGGAACCTGGAGCCCCAGGTAGCTGGTGAAGTGGAGTGGAGCATCAAGGAGAGCAACAGTGTATACACTTCTGTTCTGGCCGAATATCAGGTTTCCTGTACGGATGAAAACGGGGAAATAGGAGCGTATAACGTCAGGGAGTTTTTCCGGGTGCGCAAGGAAGGAGATGCGTTTTATCTTCTGAATTACAACAGAGATATGCAGAAGGTCTTCTCCGGCGGTCAGCATTCCTTTGACGAAGACGGCATCCTGTTGGGAATTGCTTCCGACGATCTGCAGTTTGAATCTAACAAAGACGGAAGCATAGCAGCCTTTGTTCAGGAGAGGGATCTGTGGCTCTATAACAGGGAGACCGGAGAATTGCTCCAGGTGTTCAGTTTTTCAGACAGCGAGGGAAGCGATGAGCGGAGCAGGAATGACCAGCATGACGTGCGTATAATCAGTATGGACGACAGCGGCAGTCTGGCGTTTGCAGTGTACGGCTATATGAACCGGGGGGCTCATGAGGGAGAGGTCGGAGCAAGCATTTATTACTTTGATATTGAGGAGAATGTTACCGAAGAGAAAGCGTTCATCCCCAGTACAAAATCGTCCGGTATAGCAGAAGATGAACTGGGAAAAATGGTTTATTACGATCATAATGACAAACTGCTGTATATTCTGGCGGAAGGGACTTTATATCAGATCGGCCTGGAAGGAAATGACCAGACAGTTCTGGCGGATGATCTGACAGAAGATCAGTATAGTGTGTCTGACGACGGACATTTGCTCGCATATCAGACAGACGGAGAGGCAGACGGGGCTACAGAAATCCAGGTCATGGATCTGACTGATGCGGGCAGCTACAAAGTGAGCGCTGCGGAAGGAGAAAAGGTGCGGCCGCTGGGATTTGTCAACGGTGATTTTATATACGGGAAAATGCGGGAGGAAGACGCGGGGACGTCTGCGTCAGGAGAAGAGCTGACGCCTATGTATGAGGTGGAGATCGTCAATTCGAAAAATGAGACGGAGGCAGCCTACTCCTTTGCGGATTCCGGGCTTTACATGACGGATGTAGGTATCGACGGCAATCTGGTGACTCTGGATCGGGTAAAAAAGGATGGAAATATTTACAGCCCTGCTGAACAGGAGTATATCACCAGCAATCAGGAGAGGAAAGAGGAGACCGTTGTGCTGGAGACCTACAGTACAGATACCATGGAGCGGCAGGTGCGCCTGACATTTGCGGACGGTCTGGAAGATACGGAAATCATCCTGAAGAAGTCCCGGCAGCTCATGAGCGGAGAACCCCTTACGATTACGTTGGACGGAGGAAGTGAGACAGAAAAATTCTATGTCTACGGTATGGGGAGCCTGGCCGGTGTTTATGACCGGGCCGGAGATGCGGTTCAGAAAGCGGAGGAGACTGTCGGCGTTGTGGTATCCTCCCGGCAGGAATACGTCTGGGAGAAGGGAAACCGTGACCTGGTGTATTCCACAGGGGCCGGGGCCTTTGTGAAAGAAAGCGGAGAGACCTCGCTGGCTGCATGTGAAAGATATATGGAGCAGTATGAGGCACACAGGATTGATTTTACAGGCTGTACCCTGGATGAGATGCTGTATGTAGTCAGCCTGGGCCGTCCGGTAATTGCCGTGACTGCAGGAGACCATGCAGTCCTGATCATATCGTATACGATGAGTGATATTACCTATGCGGATCCGGACACCGGAGAAACAACGACTGTTTCTGTCAGCCAGATGGAGGATCTGACAGAGCAGGGCGGCAATACTTTCATCGGGTATATTTAGCGCCAACGGCCATATTGTTCCATTGTACACTGCCGCTGGGGATTAATAAAAAAGCCCCGGGGTGAAAAAGGGACAGGGTGAAACTTGATTGGGGACGTAGTAAAATGCGATTTTACTACGTCCCCAATCAAGTTTCACCCTGTCCCTTTTTTTGTGACTGCGACGAGCCAAAGTCCGGGCTTGTCCGAGACCCTGGCGGCCGCATATAATCCCGAAATGTGCCTTTTGGCGCTTTCGGTGATCAAACAGCTTTTTTAAATATAATGTTCTGATACCTGGCCAGCGCCGTATGCAGACACAGCCCCAGGATACCGCAGGAAACGACTTCTCCGATACCGACTGTCAGCATCATAAACGGAATGGAAAACGGCTCCATGTATGCATACTTCAGCACAAACGGCACGATCAGCGTATTTGCCATAATGGGCGGAAGCGGCGCGAGATATTTATTTTTGTCCCGAAGCATCCACGTAAATACTGCGCCGATCAGTGTTGCCAGGCTGCCGAATACAATGTCCGGGAGCAATGCGCCCGCAACGATATTACTGATCAGGCATCCCAGGAATACGCCGGGAACCGCGGCAGGAGTAAATACGGGAAGAATGGTCAGAGCCTCCGAAAACCGGATCTGAACCGGGCCGAAGGCGAATGACGCGCCGATGACGGTAAGGACTACATAGATAGCGGCGATCATAGCCGCCTGTGTCACAAAAAGCACTTTGTTTTGTTGAGATGTTTTCATTTTTGATTCTCCTTTAGTTTTGTTTTACGTGTGGAAGGTCTCGAACACACGATAATGATGCGCCGGAAGCAACGTGTTTACGCTGAATTCGGCGTTTTGTAGTATAGCATGAATATATAAGAAAATCAAGAATATCCAAAAAATGTCCAAAATGGGAAATTAATATTACTAAAAGGAGTGGTTATAAATATGGATTATATACAGAAAATTTTTGAAAGGGCAAAGATAAAGAATGTAATAGATTATCTTCTATACGGTCATGAGCCAGATACAAATCTTACTGATTATGAGAGCAGGATGGAAAAGGCATTTGTACAGTATGGGGAAATTGTGGCCAAATACGATCCGAAGTGTAATTCAGAATTGTATGACGCTTCGAATGCACTGACAGAGGTAATATCAGCGGTTTATATGGAGATCGGGTTTCAGGCGGGCATTCTCTTTATGCAGGAAGTTTATCATAATGCTGAAAAGCACAGAAGAGCGACTGAGGATGATCAGATATAAATAATCACAGGACTTTCAGGAAATCTGTTAACTTGAGTTTTCGCGAATTGTAATAAAAAGAAGAGTATGTCTTTCTAAAGTACCAATCTGCCCATTTTTTGAGAGATTTAGAATGGCAGAACCGAGAGTAGAGGCACTTTTATAAGCTCGCCGGAACCGGGCTTTGGGAGACGTATTCTTTTCTCTATTCAAACGGTCAGCTTAAGGCAGAGTTGACGGTACGCCGGACGCTTTGTCCGGTACCAGA
>ERZ1643250.691-NODE-691-length-33767-cov-52.709540_pt1 | contig 33767 bp, 25 predicted proteins | sample MGYA00579262_ERZ1643250 | MGnify/ENA primary metagenome ERZ1643250 (study PRJEB29033, sample SAMEA4952265) | chicken gut metagenome | biome: Broiler Chicken; feature: Gastrointestinal Tract; material: Caecum | place: Ireland | collected 2018 | study: Broiler...
AAAAATCAACACTTTTTTAGAAAATTTTTTGGACTGGAACCAAAGTATTTTCGAAAGGCCCCTGAAAAGTGTTCTGGAGAGGAGTATCCCAGGGCGTTGGATACGGAGGTGACAGTCTGGCCTGGCTGCCCCAGAAGGACCAGAGCCCGCTCCATACGGGCCTGAGTCCGCTTTTCCAGAAAGGTCTGTCCGTAAAATTCTTTCAGGAAACGTTCTGTCTGCCTGGTGCTTAAACCTAAGCGGCGGGACAGTTCCCTAAGACTCAGATTTTCATATTCATATAAAAAATAATCTTCTGCAATGACGGATTTTTGCAGGACCAGATTCTGAGGAGAAGAGGAATTTCCCTCACTGGCAGCGGACCGGGAACTGCGGATGCAGAGAATAAAAATCTGTTTGAGGAGGCCGCAGATGTATTCCCCATATCCAAAGGGCTTTTTCTCCAGCTCCTCTTTCAGCTCTTCTAAAAGAGGAAGCAGACAGGAGCCCTTTCTTTCCAGAATAAGATCCTGGGAGATCAGAGCAGACAGGATCGGCTTTTTTCCGCTAATGATACTGGGAAGGCAATGGTCTATATGGAAATAAAGGCAGAATTCCACCATGGGTTCTTTTTTGTGGGAAATCTCAGAATGTTCTATGTGAGGACCTGCCATATAAAAGGTTTCCGGAGCTGTGTGAAAATATCCATCTTTTAAATGGATCTCCCCCTTCCCAGAGACGATATAGTGCAGCTCATAGCAGCCGGCGCCATGGCTGTGAAAAGGTACATGGAGTACCTGACGGCAAAGGGCAATGGTAAGGACATGGACGGGGATATTTTCAACAGTGAAAGTAAAATCCAGATTCTGGAGCAGGGTGTTCATTTTATTTCCTCCTGACAGGGAAGAACGTTGTTTTTAGTAATCCAACAGGCGGTTTCAGAAATTCTTCCGGTTTTCTTACAGTCTATCAGGAACAGAAGAGGACAGTCAAGAAAGAATATAAATAGACCTGCGAAAAGACGACATATTTTCTGAAAGCTGTCGCTGTTCTCTCTTAAAGAAACTTCATATAAACGTATAATAAAGATAAATAAAAATACAGAGAAAACACAGAGGAGGATTTTAAGATGGGTACAATGAAAGGTGCGATCCTGCCAGGCAACAGCACAGTGGAACTGAGAGATTTTGAAATTCCAAAGCCGGGATTCGGCCAGGTGCTGATAAAAACTATGGCATCTACTATCTGCGGCAGCGATATCCGCTGTATTTACCGGGAACATGTGGGAAAAGGACCGGAGGCTTATATCCCAGGAACCATTGCAGGTCATGAACCCTGCGGGCAGATCGTAGAGGAAGGCCAGGGACTGCGGCGGTTTAAGAAAGGAGACAGGGTCATTGTCTATCATATTTCCGGCTGTGGTGTCTGCCATGACTGCAGGAAGGGGTATTATATATCCTGCAAGAGTCAGTACAGAAGAGCTTATGGCTGGCAGAGAGACGGCGGTATGGCACCCTATATCCTTGCAGAGGAAAAAGACCTGATCCCATTACCAGAACCGTTGACTTATAAGGATGGCGCTCAGGTAGCCTGCGGATTTGGAACCGTTTATGAAGCCATTGAGAAAATAGGAATTTCCGGAAATCATACAGTGCTGGTTACGGGACTGGGGCCAGTGGGGCTTGCAGCTTTAATGCTGGCCAGAGCTATGGGTGCAGATAAACTGATCGGTGTGGAGATGAATGACTACCGGATTAATCTGGCGAAAAAATTGGGACTTGCAGATTTGATCATTAAGCCGGGAGAGGGAGCTTTAGAAGAAATCCTGGAGGCTACAGGGGGACATGGAGCAGAGCGGGCTATTGATGCCAGCGCCAATGACCAGGCCCGGCAGCTTGCGGTCCGGGGAACCAGAGACTGGGGAAGGATTGCTTTTGTAGGGGAAGGAGGTACCAGCACCCTGAATCCCAGCCCGGATATGATCCATGGACAGAAAACTCTTTATGGCTCTTGGGTAACTTCTCTCTGGAAAATGGAAGAACTGACAGAGCACCTGGTACGGTGGAACATTCATCCGGAAAAGCTGATCACTCATGAGTTTCCACTGGAGAAGGCCGGAGAGGCTTATGCCCTTATGGCAGGTGGAAACTGCGGCAAAGTTGCAGTTACTTTTGAAAAATAGACGGAAAAGGAGCCGGACACAGGCAAAAATAGAAACTTATACAGAAAACCGGAAAAGCAGGAAAAAATCTGTTTTTCCGGTTTTTCTATTGACTTTTTTAATACTTAGTGATATGGTTAATTACACAAGTAATGAACCATATAAGCAATGAACAAAAATGTAAAGCAAGATTCAGAGAAGAAACAAAAAAGAATTTATGGGTCCATAGACAGAATAGAAAGGATGTGAGAAATCTTGCAGGAACTTTTGAATCAGGAGAAATCGATTTATCTTCAGATTAAGGAAATGATTGAAAGAGATATCCTGAGGGATATTCTCCTGGAAGAGGAAAGAGTGCCCAGCACCAATGAGCTGGCGAAACTTTACGCCATTAATCCGGCCACAGCAGCTAAGGGCGTGAATCTTTTAGTAGACGAAGGTATTTTGTATAAGAAAAGGGGAATCGGTATGTTTGTAGCGGCAGGCGCCAAGGAGGCGATCCGAAAGAAAAGAAGGGAACATTTTTTTGAAGACTATGTAAAAGCCATGTTGGCAGAGGCAGCTAATCTGGGGATCAGCAAAGAGGAACTGATTGAAATGATCGCATGGAACCAGGGAGGGAAAGAAAATGAGTGAAAAAATTTTACAATGCAGGGGAATTGTCAAGGAATACAGGAAACAGGAAGTGCTCCACAATATAGACCTGACACTGGAGCAGGGGAAGATTTACGGCCTCATCGGAAGAAATGGCGCCGGGAAGACTACGCTGCTGTCTATTCTTTCCGCCCAGAATCCGGCCACTTCAGGAGATGTTCTTCTGAATGGAGAAAAGGTGTGGGAGAACTCCAGGGCCCTTGAGCAGATTTTCTTTTCCAGGGAAATCAGTCCCAATGCAGTGGGAGATTCCTCTGGTCTTAGGGTAAAGGATTATCTGGAAATGGCAGAGGCCTATCTGCCTAAATGGGATAAGAATATGGCAGAAGAATTAGTAGAACTGTTTCATCTGGATAAAAAGAAAAAGACATTGAAGCTGTCTAAGGGCATGCTTTCCATGCTTTCTATTGTGCTGGCACTGGCCAGCAAGGCGGAATTTACTTTTCTGGATGAACCGGTTTCCGGCCTGGATGTAGTGGCCCGGGAACAGTTTTATAGACTCTTACTGGAAGAGTTTACAGAAAGCGGCAGGACTTTTGTTATCTCTACTCATATCATTGAGGAAGCGGCAGACCTGTTTGAGGAAGTAATCTTCCTCCATGAGGGAAGAATTCTTTTGAAAGAAAATACCCAGGAACTGCTGGAGCACAGTATCTATGTCAGCGGCAGAGCAGAGGAAGTAGATGAGGCAGTTAAAGGAAAAGAAATCCATCACCAGGAAATCTTAGGCAGGAGCAAAAGTGTTATGGTCAGGCTGAAAGAGGGAGAAACCCTGAACCAGACCCAGGGAATCACACTGCAGCCAATGAACCTTCAGAAGGTATTTGTTTCTTTGTGCGCCGGGGAGGAAGAGTGATATGAAGAGAGGTAAGAGAATCCTAAAAGTCGTATGGGAGAATGTTTGGGTGGGATCAGGTATGGTTTTCCTACTATGCATAGCACAGTTTTTCCGTCTTTCCCAGTGGAACCTGGAAAGTGTGAAAGAAATTGCAGGCTCTATGTTTGCAGGGGGACTTGTCATAGTGTCAGCGGCTACTTTAATGCTTATGGTCTATTCCAGATATAGCGTATATGAACCTTTGAAAATTTTTATGGGATATACCAGAAAAAAATCATTTGAGGATATGCAGTTTGCCAAGCTGCTCAGCGCTCTTTTCATAGCCCTTATTTCCGCAGCGGCTGTTGCGTTTGGAAGGTGGCCTTCTGTGAAAACAGAAGATTTGACCATGGTTTTCTGGGGCTTTGTGCTGATGATGCTGGTACAGGGAGCTGTGGAGCTGCTGACAATCCTCTATCTAAAGACCAGAAAACAGTGGATCGTCTTGGCTGCTATAGTAGTTGCCTGCGCCGGTATCGGGGGATTTGTGGGTTATAACGTTATGGCCATCATAGATGCAGAGGATATCATTGAGATACAGATGTCGTTCTTGTTTTTACAGGAAAATCCGCTGCTCTGGCTGCTGGTTTTTATAGTAGTCTATCATCTTATGGAATACTTTTCCTGGAAGCTGTTGAAAAATCTGGAAATCCGCATATAGCAGGAGGTGGAGAGTATGTGGAAAAGCGTAAGAGCACTTTGGAAGATCAGGAAAAAGGAGTTTTATATCTATATTTCACTGACTGGAATAGTATGGATTTTTGGAAACCTGTTTACCGGAGCCATGAAAGCAGGGACGCAGCTGCCTGGGGCTCTGCCTTTCGCCACCATGCTGGCTGCTTTTGGAGGCATAATCATGTGCGTTATAGGCTTTGGCACAGAGGTATTCTATGGATATGATTTTTATTTGCGTTTTGGTCATACCAGAAAGGAATTTCTTTTTGTATCAGGCATTGTGACCTTTTTTCAGAGTCTGATCATGGTTGTGGAACTGAAGATTTTTCTGGAACTGGAAATGCTGATTTCTCATAGTCTCTTTTCCGGCTCTCCGGGGACCAGACAACTGGAGACTGTGATCAGTATTTTTTCAGATTATGTATCTATACCCTGGCTTCCAGTCTATGGGCTGCTGATCACAGGACTGTCCTGTGCAGGAGGGGCATTTATCCATCGGTTTCACACAAGAGGCGGCTGGATACTGGTCTTTTTATGGCTTCTGGCGGCTGGAGTACTGCCGAAGATTATTCAGACACCCTGGTTTCATGAAGCGGCAGGGAATATTCTGAAAACTGCCATGGTTATACAGTTGTTTTTCGGAGCGCTTATAGGAGGCGCACTGTATCTGGCAGGGGTATTTGGGCTTCGGAAAGCAGGCGTAAACTGAGTAAATTCCTCCAAAAGAATTGACGTTTTCACCGGAAAATGGTATCTTAATAAGAAGCTATTGTAAAGTGGAATGGGAGGAATTGAAGAATGAAAAATTGCGGTAAATACAAAAGGCAGTATTTTCTTCCCCCGGTGAAATGTTTGGACTGGGCTGAGAAAGACTATGTAGATCATGCACCGATCTGGTGCAGCGTGGATCTGCGGGATGGAAACCAGGCACTGGTGATCCCCATGAACCTGGAACAGAAGATTGAATTCTTCAAAATGCTGGTGAAAATCGGATTTAAGGAGATTGAGGTGGGATTTCCTGCCGCTTCTGAAACGGAATATACCTTCCTCCGTACTCTAATTGAAGAAAACCTGATTCCTGACGACGTGACCATCCAGGTACTGACTCAGGCCAGAGAGCATATTATCAAGAAAACTTTTGAAGCAGTAAAAGGAGCGAAGAATGTCATTGTACATGTGTACAATTCTACTTCTTTAGCCCAGAGAGAGCAGGTGTTCAGAAAATCCAAAGAAGAGATCAAGAAGATTGCTGTGGATGGAGCAGTTCTTCTGAAAGAACTTACAGAGGAGGCAGATGCAGACTACCGTTTTGAGTACAGCCCGGAAAGTTTTACAGGTACAGAGCCGGAGTATGCTCTGGAAGTATGCAATGCTGTATTAGATGTATGGCAGCCCACTGCAGACAGGAAAGCCATCATCAATCTGCCGGTTACGGTCCAGCACTCCATGCCTCATGTTTACGCCAGCCAGATTGAGTATATGTGCAAGAACCTGAAATACAGAGATAATGTAGTAGTATCCCTCCACCCTCATAATGACAGAGGCTGCGGTGTGGCCGATGCGGAGATGGGACTTCTGGCAGGAGCTGACAGGATTGAGGGAACCCTTTTTGGAAACGGTGAGAGAACAGGAAACGTAGATATTGTTACCCTGGCTCTGAATATGTATTCTCAAGGGGTGGAACCTAATTTGGACTTCAGCAACATGACACAGATCAGTGAGAAATATGAAGAATTTACCGGCATGAAGATCAACGAGAGAAGTCCATACAGCGGCGCTTTGGTATTTGCTGCATTCTCCGGTTCTCACCAGGATGCCATTGCAAAAGGTATGCACTGGCTGGAGGAGAAAAAGCCGGATCATTGGACTGTGCCATATCTTCCCATTGATCCGACAGACCTGGGAAGAAATTATGACGCAGATGTTATCCGTATCAACAGCCAGTCCGGCAAGGGCGGTGTGGGATATATCCTGGAGACCAAGTACGGTCTGAACCTGCCTGCCAAGATGAGAGAAGCCATGGGTTATACCGCTAAGGCTGTATCTGATCATACTCAGAAGGAACTGAAACCTGAGGAAATTTTTGAACTGTTTAAGAAGACTTTTGAGAATGTAAAATCTCCTCTGGATATCACAGAGGTGCATTTCCAGCAGAAAGAGGACGGGATCACTACCCAGGTGACCTCAGAGTTTAACGGAAGGTCCATTACCACAGAAGCTGCCGGAAATGGACGCCTCAATGCAGTGAGCAATGCCCTGAAGAAAGCTTATGATTTCCAGTATGACCTGGTAACTTATCAGGAGCATGCTCTGGAGCAGAGTTCCAGTTCCAAGGCTATCGCTTATGTGGGAATCCGGAAGCCAGATGGAAGTCTGGCCTGGGGCGCGGGAGTAGACCCCGATATTATCCGGGCTTCAATTGATGCTCTGGTGACAGCCATCAATAACAGATAATTAAAAAAATAAGAGAGACCTTTTGAAGGAATTGTGACAATAGAAAACAAAAGGAAAAAAGAGTATGAATATTATTTGTACAATTTTAGCCGGCATCCACTGTCTTATAGAGCGTGTGTCAGAATGGGCGGGGAGACGGAAAATATCCAAGAAAAGCAGGCGGGACAAAGCTGTTTTTGTAGTGGGAGCCATTGCTGTGGCAGCTATATCTTTTTCCTGTAATAGTGTTCATGCCCAGGGAAAGAATCAAGAAGAAACTCCGAAACAAAAGGAGGAACGGCAGGAAGAAGCTGACCCAGAGGAGGACGAGGTCTGCGGGCTGGGGTCCATTATCCAGGGCGTTCTGGCTGGACAGGAGGCCCAGTCGGAAGTGACGAAGGTGGGAACCTCCTTTGAAGTTGTCCTTGTAGGCCAGAGGGTAAGTAAGAGAGAACTGGATTCTCACCTGGATTTTGCAGAAAAAGGTTCAGAAAATCTGGAACTTTTGAAGAATGAGTCTATTGGCATGTCAGAACAACATCTGACTATGTCAGATGAAGATTATGAAACTCTTCTGAAAATCGTAGAGGCAGAAGCCGGAGGAGAAGATGATATAGGAAAAATCCTGGTGGCTAATGTAATCTTTAACCGGATAGAACATCCGGAGTTCCCATCTACGGTTACAGAAGTTGTGTGGCAGAATGTGGCGGGAAGCCCTCAGTTTTCGCCTACTGTAGACGGCAGGATCCATACAGTAACAGTGTCAGAGAAAACCAGAGAAGCAGTAAACAGGGCCATTGATGGGGAAGATTATTCCCAGGGAGCCTTGTATTTTGTAGAGGAATCTACTGCAGACCAGGATAATGTAAAATGGTTTAAAAGTGATCTGAAATATTTATTTAAGCATGGGGTTCATACGTTTTATAAATACCCCTAAAGAAAGGATACAGAACATGCAGGTATTATATAAGAGTACAAGAGGAACAGGAGAGAAGATTACAGCATCTCAGGCAATTCTGAAAGGACTGTCTGATGACGGAGGATTATTTGTACCGGACAATATCCCAAAACTGGATGTTGATCTGGATACTCTCTCAAAGATGGACTATCAGGAGATCGCCTATGAAGTTATGAGCCGTTTTCTGACAGATTTTACAGAGGAAGAGCTGAAATCCTGTATCGAGAATGCTTATGACAGCAAGTTTGATACAGAGGAGATCGTTCCCTTGGTAAAGAAAGGGAACACCTATATCATGGAGCTTTTCCATGGACCAACTATAGCTTTTAAGGATATGGCTCTGTCTATCCTGCCTCACCTGCTGACTACTGCTGCTAAGAAAAACCAGGTGAAGAATGAGATCGTGATCCTCACAGCTACATCAGGAGACACGGGAAAGGCTGCTATGGCAGGTTTTGCAGACGTACCGGGGACAAAGATTATTGTATTCTACCCGAAGAACGGCGTCAGCCCTGTTCAGGAGAAACAGATGGTGACCCAGAAAGGGGAAAATACTTATGTGGTGGGCATTACCGGAAACTTTGATGATGCCCAGTCCGGCGTAAAGAAAATGTTTAATGATAAAGAACTGGCAAAAGAGCTTGACCAGGCCGGGTATCAGTTTTCTTCTGCTAATTCTATCAATATCGGACGTCTGGTTCCTCAGGTGGCTTACTATGTCTATGCCTATGTGAAGCTGATGGAGAGAGGGGAGCTTCAAAAAGGAGAAGAGATCAATGTAGTAGTGCCTACTGGAAATTTTGGAAATATTCTGGCTGCCTATTATGCAAAACAGATGGGAATTCCCTATGGAAAATTTATCTGTGCTTCTAATGAAAACAAAGTATTGTTTGATTTCTTCCGCACAGGCTGCTATGACCGGAACAGAGACTTTATCCTTACCTCCTCACCGTCTATGGATATCCTGATTTCCAGCAATCTGGAACGGCTGATCTACCGGATCGCAGGAGAAGACAGTGAGAAGAACCGGGAGTTGATGAACGAACTGACAGAAAAAGGCGTTTATCAGATTACTCCTCAGATGGAAAAAGGATTAAAGGAATTCTACGGAAACTATGCCACAGAGGAAGAAACTGCAGAGATCATCCGCAGATTTTATCAGGACAATCAGTATGTACTGGATACCCACACAGCTGTAGCTGCAGAGGTTTATGAGAAATATCTGACTGAGACAGGAGATGATAAGCCTGCAGTGATTGCTTCTACGGCAAGTCCGTATAAATTTACCAGAAGTGTTATGACTGCTATTGATAAAAAATATGGAGATATGGATGATTTTGCTCTGGCAGATGAACTGGAAAAGATTTCAGGAGTAAAGATTCCCAGAGCCATAGATGAAATCCGTACAGCGCCGGTGCGCCATAATACAGTGGCGGAAGCAGGAGAAATGCCGGAAGTGGTAAAGAAGATATTGAAGATCCAGTGACAGAAATGTTTGGAAAGAGAGATAGAATATTACCTTTCTCTTTTTAGGGGACAGAGAAAAAACGGAGGCGCACCATGGGAAAAATTGACTTTGATCATGCCAAGCTGGAGTTTGAAAAATATCTTCGGAATTTTGACCTGGAAAATTCCAAAATCCGCTTAAAGCAGGAACATACTTTTGGCGTGGTAAAGGCGGCAGACTATATCTGCAGCAGGGAAGGAATGGGAGAAGAAGACAGAGAACTGGCTCTTCTCATTGCCCTTCTTCATGATATTGGAAGATTTGAACAGCTGAAAGTCTATAATAGTTATGATGACAATCGCTTTGACCATGCCATGTTTGGCGTCCGGCTGCTTTTTGAAGAAGGAGAGATTCGTAAATTTATTTTATCCGGAGATTATGATGATATCATCAGACAGGCCATTGCTTTTCACTCTTTGTATAGTCTTCCAGAAGTTCAGGACCCAAGGACCCTTCTCCACTGTAAGATTATCAGAGATGCAGATAAACTGGATAACTTCCGGGTAAAATCTGTGGACAGTCTGGAGGCTCATTTTGATCTTACCAGGGAAGAAATCCAGAGGGAAGGGGTTTCTGAGAATGTACTTCAGGCAGTGAGAGAGCACAGATGTGTGTATAGAGAAGAAAGAAAAACTCACCTTGATATGTGGATTTCCTATCTGGCTTTTATTTTCGATTTGAATTTTCCTTCCAGTTTCCGTTTCATCCAGGAAAATGATTATATAAATAGGTGTATTGACCGGATGGACTATGAGGGAAAAAATACCAGAGAAGCCATGGAGGAAGTGCGGAAAATCTGCCTGGAATATGTACAGGAAAATAAGATCTGTGTAAAAACAAGGTTAAATTTCCCTGAGACAGATATGCATTTTTGTTGAAATAATCCATATACTAGAGTATAATAAAAATTAGAAAAAGTCCTGGGGTGTTCGACGCTCCCATTATTTTTGAACCTACATTACTTTAAACGGGATTCCTATATTGCCGGTTTCAATGTCAGGCCGTCATTATGCAGCGGAAGACAGCGCGCCGGTTGCGGTTGCCCACCTGGCTTAGGCTAGGAGTCAGAAGATGGGAAACGGCACTTTGGGACTTTTATTTTTGTTCAAGGAGAAATACATATTATGGGGATCGTGAAAAAACCGTTTGGTAAAAGCCCGGACAACCGGGAAGTTTTTTTGTATGAAATTAAAAATGCCAATGGCATGAGTATAGGAGTCAGCGATTTTGGCGCGACTCTGGTAAATATTCTTGTGCCGGACAGAGATGGAAAAATGCTGGATGTAGCATTGGGCTATGACAGCGCAGAGGGATATTATGACAATTCCTGCCATTTCGGGGCGGTGATCGGAAGAAATGGGAATCGTATCGGAGGCGCCAGATTTACCTTAAATGGAAAGGAATACCAGCTGGCGGTCAACGATAATAAAAATAACCTTCACAGCGGACCGGACTGGTATCGTACCCGGATATGGGAGGTGAAGGCAGTAGATGAGGAAAAGAATTCCGTTGTCTTCGTTCTTTCCAGTCCAGATATGGACCAGGGATTTCCAGGCAATTTCCGTACAGAGGTTACCTATACATTAACAGATGAGAATGAAGTGCAGATCCATTATGAAGGTGAAGCAGATCAGGATACCATCGTAAACATGACCAATCATTCCTACTTTAACCTGGCGGGACATGAAGCTGGTTCGGAAGCCCTGCTGGACCACAAGGTGCAGATTCTGGCTCCAGAGTACACACCTGTATCTGATTCAGAAGCTATCCCCACAGGAGAGATTGCTCCGGTAGAGGGAACGCCTATGGATTTCCGGGAGCCTAAGAAAATTGGACAAGATTTAGAGGCGGACTTTGAACAGCTGAAATTTGGCGGTGGATATGACCATAACTATGCCTTGACAAGAGAGAAAGGCTCCATGAGAAAAGCTGCCGTTGCGGAGTATGAGAAAAGCGGTATTGTCATGGAAGTATATACAGATCTTCCGGGCATGCAGTTTTATATCGGCAATTTTATTGATAATGAAAAAGGAAAAAATGGATGTGTTTATCAGAAACGGGGCGGATTCTGTATGGAAACACAGTACTATCCTGATGCCTGCAATCAGGCTTCTTTCCAGAGCTCTGTTTTGAAAGCCGGAGAAAAGTATGATACAACAACTGTATATAAGTTTTCTGTAAAAGCTTGATGCAGGAATTTAATTCCCGCGAGCAATGAGCCAATTGGGCTGTTTCGGGATTCCATAGCTTCTATGGGGTTCCGGACAGCTTTTTTCTTTGATGGGAAAGAGCAAAAGTGGGAGTGTTCTCACTTTTAAAAAAATTTCATATATTGGAAGTATGGACTGGAAAGATAAAATGAAATGGAAAATTTTAATCATACTGGCGGCTCTTGTGGGAATCTTGATCGTGTGGTGTGCAGGGAAAGCAGGTGAGGAGAGAGAAACTGCAGAATCTGAGATTTTAAAAGAGTTTGCTCTGAAAGAAAATGAATGGGCCAGTGCGGCTGAAGTGGTTTCTTCCCTGAAGGACAGTATTCAGGAGCTGGCCAATGATACCATTACAGAAGTGGCTGGGGCAGCAGAAACTGCCGGACAGAAAAATGCCGCCACTGAAGAAGAAAGCCAGGAGCTGCCGATTCGAGTGCTGGTCATGGACAATGGCTACAGCAGCTATTATCATGACGGAATTACAATAGAATTTCAGGGGACTTGCCAGGGCAGCGGCGGAGAAACCTATCAGACAGGGGAAACTCTGGAACTTACAGGAGATAGCGCCCAGCTGGGAGAGGGGAGCTATACCCTCTCTCCCGGAGAAGATAAGGCCTGCATGAAGGTAATCTCTTTATCCAGAGGCCAGGGGGCGCCTTCTTATCGGGGAAGTTTGACTGTGTATCGGGATGAGAACGGTCTCAGACTGGTGAATACCCTTCCCTTGGAAGAATATCTTTATGGAGTAGTGCCCAGTGAAATGCCCGCCACTTATCCTGGAGAGGCGCTGAAAGCCCAGGCGGTCTGTGCCAGGACTTATGCCTGTGTCCAGATGATGAATAGCTCCCTGGAAAATCTGGGAGCCCAGGTGGATGACAGTGTTTCTTACCAGGTATATCAGAACAGTGGAGAAGCGGAGGCTGCCAGCCAGGCAGTAAGGGAAACCGCCGGGGAAATTCTTTTAAATAATGGTTCCCCTATTAACGCATACTATTTTTCTACGTCTCATGGAAAGACCAGTACGGATCAGGTCTGGGCAGCCTCTGCCCCTTCTTCATATCTTCAAAGTGTGGAGTGCACCTATGACTCACAGGAACCTTGGTATCAATGGGAAGTGGACCTTTCTCTGGGAAAGATACTGGAAAATGTTCAGGGGATGTTTGAAGGCGTATCCTCTGTATCTGGAGTGGAGACAGGAGAAGAAGAAAATGACAGCGGTGTGCTGAAGCTGGTAATCCATACAGACCAGGGAGATAAGGAAATACATAGTGAATATGATATTCGGACGGCCCTTGCACCAAAAGGACTGTCTATTACCAGACAGGATGGTTCCCAGGTTATGGGAAGTTCTCTCCTTCCCAGCGCATATTTTACTCTCCAGCAGCTCAGAGATGAAAAGGGCGGCCTCACGGGTTATAAAGTCCTGGGAGGAGGATATGGTCATGGCGTTGGCATGAGCCAGAACGGTGCCAAAGGAATGGCGGATGCAGGGAAAAATTATCAGGAAATTCTGACTTATTTTTATAAAGATGTGGAAATTGGGAATATTAATGATATTGTAAAAGCCGGGGATTCGTGAAAAACAAAGGGGATGATGGTGTGGAAAAAATAAAAAAAGCGGTGAAATTTATACAGGGATTTGCAGTGAATTTAAGCGAAAAGCATATGTCGGCATATGCTGCTCAGGCTGCCTATTTTATTATTCTCTCCTTTATCCCTTTTATGCTCCTTCTCATGACTTCCATAAAGTATACGCCTCTGACCAGGGAAGAAGTAATCAATGTGGTAATGCAGGTTTTTCCTGAGAACTTTGAGGGATTTATCCGAGGGATTGTAGGAGAAGTTTATGCCAAATCTCTGGGTGTGGTGCCGATTTCTGCGTTGATTGCTCTCTGGTCTGCAGGAAAAGGAATCCAGGCGCTGACAAATGGATTTAATACTATCTATCAGGTACAGGAGACCCGTAATTTTATTGTTACCAGAATTCGCTCTGTAATTTATACACTGATTTTTGTAATCGCCATTGTCCTTACTTTGATACTTCAGGTATTTGGAAACAGTCTTCAGCGGGAACTGAGTAATAGGTTTCCTTTTCTGGATAGGCTGGTGACCACAATTATCAGTATGAGACTGCTGATTTCCCTTGGCCTCTTGTCCCTTGTGTTTCTGATGCTGTATAAATTCATTCCTAACCGAAAGGCTACATTTCGTAGCCAGCTGCCGGGAGCTGTGCTTTCTGCCGTATGCTGGTCAACCTTTTCTTTTTTCTTTTCTATTTATCTGGACTTTTTCAATAATGCGGCCAATATGTATGGAAGCATGACAACCATTGTATTGATTCTGCTGTGGATGTATTTCTGCATGATATTTGTAATGATCGGAGCCCAGGTAAACTATTATTTTGAAGAGCAGTTCCATTGGATACATCAGAGTGCAATAGAGGCTGTTCGGAAGGAGTACCAGCTTCTGACCAGGGAGGAGGATGAAGAAGAGACGAAGGAAGAGGAACAAGAAGAGAAGAAAGAAAAAAGAAATTCTTGACACAGACTGTCAAAATGGCTACAATAGGGTACAGACATAAACAAAGGCTGTGAAGGTGCCAGTAGATATTTATTTTCTGCCAGAGAGGGAGAGTCACCGGCTGAAAGCTTTCCTCAGTTCAGATAAATATTGAGTTTCACACCGGAGCCGCACTTCTGAAACCCAGTAGGTTGTGCCGTTGCTGTGCGTTAAACAGGAAAGAGTGCCTGCCGTTCATGGCGGGAACAAGGGTGGTACCACGGATATTTTGCTTCGTCCCTTTTGGGGACGGAGCTTTTTTATTCTATAGGAAAGTCCTCCGGACTGTCCTATAGAATAAAAAGCCCTCCGGGCAGGATGCACACGCCGCAATGAGGTATGTTACCGCTTTGCGGTATTGCGGCGGTGCGCAAAGTGTTCAAGTCCCTCAAGATTGAGGGGAGAGGGAGCTGAGGTGGGCTTGCCCACTTTGTTCTACGACTGCGCTATAAAAAAATCCGTAAGTATTCCGCTGCAGCGGAGGGTATCAGTATCAAATTAAGAAAAGGAGATTATCATGGAAGAAAAGTTAAAGCAAATTCAGGAAGAAGCTGCGAGACAGATTCGGGAATCCGGAGCTCTGGATAAACTTAATGAAGTCCGTGTGGCGTTTTTAGGAAAAAAAGGTGAGCTGACAGCGGTTTTAAAAGGCATGAAGGATGTGGCTCCTGAAGACCGTCCAAAGGTAGGCCAGTGGGTCAATGAGGCCAGAGGGAAAATCGAAGCTCTCCTGGAAGAGACAAAGCAGAAGCTGGAGGCAGAAGCTCTGGAGCAGAAGCTGAGAGAAGAGGTTATTGATGTAACCCTTCCTGCAAAGAAAATGGAGGCGGGACACAGACATCCCAATACCATCGCCCTGGAAGAAGTAGAGAGAATCTTTATCGGTATGGGCTATGAGGTAGTGGAAGGCCCGGAAATCGAATATGATGAATACAACTTTGAGAAACTGAATATTCCAGAGGGACATCCTGCAAAGGATGAGCAGGATACCTTCTATATCACAAAGGACATCCTTCTCCGCACTCAGACCTCACCGGTACAGGCCAGAATTATGGAGCAGGGCAAGCTGCCTATCCGTATGATCTCCCCGGGACGTGTGTTCCGTTCAGACGAAGTAGACGCTACCCATTCCCCTTCTTTCCACCAGATCGAAGGACTGGTTATTGATAAAAATATTACCTTTGCTGACTTAAAGGGAACGCTGGAAGAGTTTGCAAAGGAACTTTTCGGACCAGAGACAAAGACAAAATTCCGTCCTCATCATTTCCCGTTTACAGAGCCCAGTGCAGAAGTGGATGTATCCTGCTTTAAGTGTGGAGGCAAAGGCTGCCGTTTCTGTAAAGGCTCCGGCTGGATTGAGATTCTGGGCTGCGGTATGGTACATCCTCATGTACTGGAAATGTGCGGCATTGATCCCAATGAGTACACCGGCTTTGCTTTCGGCGTAGGTCTGGAGCGTATTGCTCTGCTGAAATACGAAATTGACGACATGCGTTTATTATATGAGAATGACACAAGATTCTTACGTCAGTTCTAGGAGGAGAGAAGAGAATGAATACATCTTTATCATGGATTAAAAAATATGTGCCGGACCTGGATGTGACAGCCCAGGAATATACAGATGCCATGACTTTGTCAGGAACAAAGGTGGAAGGTTATGAGAAGCTGGACGCTGACCTGGACAAAATTGTCATTGGTCAGATTGAGAAGATCGAAAAGCACCCAGATGCAGACAAGCTCATTATCTGCCAGGTAAATATTGGAACAGAAACCATTCAGATCGTAACAGGAGCTCCTAATGTAAAAGAGGGAGACAAGGTTCCTGTAGTTTTGGAAGGCGGAAGAGTTGCAGGGGGACACGATGGTAAGAAGACTCCCGGCGGTATCCAGATCAAAGCTGGAAAATTAAGAGGCGTGGAGTCCTATGGAATGATGTGCTCCATTGAAGAGCTTGGCTCTACCAGAGAGTTTTATCCCGAAGCTCCGGAATATGGAATTTATATTTTCCCTGAAGACGCAGTAGTGGGAGAAAGCGCTATCCACGCTCTGGGACTGGACGACGTGATCTTTGAATATGAGATTACTTCCAACAGAGTGGACTGCTACAGTGTTATCGGTATTGCAAGAGAGGCTGCGGCAACTTTTAATAAAAAATTCGTTCCTCCTGTAGTTGAGGTAAAGGGAAACAGCGAAGACGCTCATGACTATGTAAAGGTTACTGTGGAAGATACAGAATTGTGCCCAAGATACTGTGCGAGAGTGGTAAAAAATGTAAAAATCGGACCTTCTCCAAAATGGATGCAGAGATGTCTGGCAGCCAACGGCATCCGCCCCATTAACAACCTGGTAGATATTACCAATTACGTTATGGAAGAGTTTGGACAGCCTATGCATGCCTATGACATGGATACAGTTGCAGGACAGGAAATCGTTGTCCGCCGGGCAAAGGACGGAGAAAAATTTGTGACCCTGGACGGCCAGGAGAGAACTCTGGATGATTCTGTGCTGATGATCTGCGACGGTGAAAAGCCTATCGGTCTGGCAGGTATCATGGGAGGAGAGAACTCTATGATCACAGACCACGTTTCCACTGTACTTTTTGAGGCAGCTAATTTCAACGGAGTAAATATCCGTCTTTCCAGCAAAAAGGTAGGGCTTCGTACAGACGCTTCCGGAAAGTTCGAGAAAGGTCTGGATCCCAATAATGCCCAGGCAGCTATTGACAGAGCCTGCCAGCTGGTGGAAGAATTCGGCTGCGGCGAAGTCGTAGGAGGAATGGTGGATGTATACACCACAAAGAAAGAGCCTGTACGGGTTCCTTTCGAGCCGGAGAAGATCAACAACCTTCTGGGTACAGAACTGTCCAAAGAGGAAATGCTGGAGTATTTTAACAGAGTAGAACTGGCATATGATGAGAAGACTAATGAAATCGTAGCGCCTACTTTCCGCCATGACATTTTCCGTACCGCAGACCTGGCAGAGGAAGTAGCAAGATTCTATGGTTATGATAATATTCCTACCACTCTTCCAAAGGGAGAGGCTACTACGGGAAAACTGCCTTTTGATCTGCGTATCCAGCAGACAGCCAGAGATATGGCAGAGTTCAACGGATTTTCTCAGGGATACTGCTATTCCTTTGAGAGCCCTAAAGTATTTGACAAGCTTCTGCTGCCCGCAGATGATCCTCACAGAAAGGCCATTGTGATCGCAAATCCTCTGGGAGAAGACTTCAGCATTATGCGTACCCTTTCCTTAAACGGTATGCTCACTTCTCTGGGAACTAACTACAAGAGAAGAAATAAGAATGTCCGCCTGTATGAGATGGGAAATATCTATATTCCAAAGGCTCTTCCATTAACAGAGCTGCCTGATGAGAGAATGATCTTTACTCTGGGTATGTACGGGGATGGAGATTTCTATACCATGAAAGGCGTGGTAGAGGAATTCTTGGATAAGATCGGTATGAGCAGCAAGGAAGACTATGACCCCAATGCAGGAAAGACCTTCCTTCATCCGGGACGCCAGGCAAATATTGTCTATGAAGGAACTGTTATCGGTTATATGGGAGAGGTGCATCCTACTGTTGCAGCCTCCTATGGAATTGGCGACAGAGCTTATGTAGCTGTGCTGGATATGCCCTCTATCATGAAGTTTGCTACCTTTGACAGAAAGTATGAAGGAATCGCAAAATTCCCTGCAGTGAGCCGTGATATCAGTATGGTGGTGCCGAAAAATATTCTGGCAGGCCAGATTGAGCATATCATTGCCCAGAGGGGAGGCAAGATCCTGGAGAGCTATGAACTTTTCGATATTTATGAAGGAAGCCAGATCCAGGAGGGCTATAAGTCTATGGCCTACTCTGTAACCTTCAGAGCTAAGGACAGGACTTTGGAAGATGCCGATGTAAATGCAGCTATGAAGAAAATCCTGAATGGTCTGGAAGGACTGGGAATCGAGCTGAGAAAATAAAAACGGACTGAGATGCAGCCGGGCATAAAAGGAGTATGTATAAGTGAAGATTTATATTGTACGACATGGAGAAACCTGCTGGAATGTCCAGAGGCGGCTTCAAGGCGCTTCAGACACAGAACTAAATGAAAAAGGGACAGCCCTGGCTGAGATTACGGGAAAGGCACTGAAAGAGGTGCCTTTTTCCTGCTGTTTCACCAGCCCCTTAAAAAGAGCCAGGGACACGGCAAAGCTGGTGCTGGGAGACCGGGAAATCCCTATTTATGATGACGAAAGGATCCGGGAGATTTCCTTCGGCGTATGGGAGGGGAAGGACTCCGCCCTTCTTCCCCAGGAAATGCTGGACAACTTTTTCCATCACCCGGAAAAGTATATTCCCCCGGAAGGAGGAGAACCCCTGCCTCATATTCTTCAGAGAACAAAGGACTTCTGGAAGGACATTACCTCCCGAAAAGAACTTCAGGACAAGACGGTGCTTATCGCATCCCATGGCTGTGCCATACGGGCCCTTCTCCACAATGTATATAAGGAAGAAGGGCTGGAAAATTACTGGCATGGGAAAGTGCCGCCTAACTGCTGTGTGAACATAGTGGAAGTCCGGGAAGGAAAGGCAGCGCTGCTGGAGGAAGATAAGGTGTATTATCATTGAACTGCTTGACAAATCCTGCCTGATGATATATAACAAGACATTGCAGACCAGAGCAGAAACTGCCAAAACAGGGACTGATGTCCCAGGTTAGAATACAGCGGCAGGAAAACTCTTTTGGTCTCAGAGTATTTGGAAGATAGGAATAGATTATGAAAACATCAGATTTTTATTATGACCTGCCGGAGGAGCTGATCGCCCAGGACCCTCTTGCAGACAGGTCCTCCTCCAGGCTTATGCACCTGGATAAGAAAACAGGAGAAATTACCCATACAGACTTTAAGCATGTGATCGATTACCTGAATCCGGGAGACTGCCTGGTAATCAATGATACAAAGGTAATCCCTGCCCGGCTTTATGGAAGCAAGATCGGCACAGAGGCCGGCATAGAAATCCTGCTTTTAAAGAGAAAGGGAGACAATATCTGGGAGACTCTGGTAAAACCGGGGAAAAAGGCTAAAGTAGGAACCAGGATCAGTTTTGGCGATGGCCTTCTGATCGGAGAGGTTATTGATATCGTAGAGGAAGGAAACCGTCTGATTCGCTTTGAATATGAGGGGATTTTCGAGGAAATCCTGGATAAGCTGGGAGAGATGCCTCTGCCTCCTTATATCACCCATAAGCTTCAGGATAAAAATCGGTATCAGACGGTCTATGCCAAACATGAGGGCAGTGCGGCAGCTCCCACAGCAGGCCTTCATTTTACTCAGGAACTTCTTCACCAGATAGAGGAAAAGGGTGTGAAGATTGCCCATGTAACCCTTCATGTAGGGCTGGGAACTTTTCGTCCGGTAAAGGTAGACGATGTAGAAAGCCACCATATGCACTCTGAGTTTTATGTGGTGGAAGAAGACCAGGCGAAGCTGATCAATGATACGAAGAAGGCGGGAAAAAGAGTTATTTCTGTAGGAACCACAAGCTGCAGGACCCTGGAATCTGCTACAGATGAGAATGGAATCCTTCAGGCTAAGAGCGGCTGGACGGAAATTTTTATTTATCCGGGATATCAGTTTAAGATGATTGATGCTCTGATCACTAACTTCCATCTGCCGGAATCCACCCTTTTGATGCTGGTGTCTGCACTGGCAGGAAAGGAGCATATCCTGGCGGCCTATGAAGAGGCGGTGAAGGAAAGGTATCGGTTCTTTAGCTTTGGAGATGCTATGATTATTGAATAAGAACAGACAGAACCCCGGAAATGCTGATAAAATGGGCATTTCCGGGGGTTGTTTTATGCCATAGCGTCTTTTACGCAAGCAGCTGATGTTAATGGCTCCTGACTGCTCTGCGGTAGATAAACACAGAAATCACCCCGGTCACAGCTTCTGCAATCCAGAATGCATTCCAGACTCCTGCAGGACCAAAAGCTCTGCCAAGGAGGAAAGCAGCGGGGATAATGATCACCACATAGCGGAGCAGGGAGATAATGAGAGAAGGGGTTCCCTTTCCCAGGCCTTCCAGGGCGCCGCAGGAGGTGATGGATAAGGTGGAGACCAGGAAACCTCCGCTGATGATCCGAAGGGCCAGGCTTCCTGCTTCTATAGTCTGAGGATTTTCTGTAAACAGTCCCATAAGCTGATCAGGGATCAGAAGACAGATGACGGTTCCGATGACCATGATACAGCCGTCAATAGCCAGGGTAGTGAGATAAATTTTATTTACTCTGTGATATTCCTTTGCACCGTAATTATACCCCACCAGAGGCCGGATCCCCTGGATGATGCCGTTGGCAGGAAGATATAAAAAAGTCTGGAGCTTATAGTAAATTCCCAGGATCGTTACATAAATTTGGGAAAAAGAAGCCAGAATCACATTCAGGGAGGTAATCAGCAGGGATGGAAGGGCGATGTTCAGAGAAGCCGGAATGCCAATGGAATATAACCGGGCCGTAAGCCCCTTTTCCCTCACCAGATGCTGAATCCCGATATGGAGAGGAAGGGTCCCTGAAAAATAGACTCCCAGATAGATCACAAGGGATACTACCTGTCCCAGCCCGGTGGCCAGGGCTGCTCCTTCGATTCCCATTTCCGGGCAGGGACCAAGGCCGAAGATCATGATGGGATCCAGGATAATATTAGTGATACATCCAGCCATAAGACTGACCATACTGACGGTCATCTGGCCGGTAGACTGGAAGATTTTTTCAAAAGAAATCCCCAGAGTAATTATGGGAGAAAAGGCAAATACGATCATGGAATAGCGCATGCCCAGATCAAAGAGAGAAGCCTGGGAAGTAAACATCCGGAGAAAGGCAGGCATTAGGGCAATGGATCCAACAGCCAGCAGCAATCCATGGAACAGAGCCAGAACAAGTCCCCAGGTAGCCGCCCGGTTGGCCTTTTCTTTTTCCGAAGCGCCCAGATAAAATGCAATGACGGCATTGATCCCTACGCCAAAACCAATGGCGATGGCATTGATAAAGTTCTGGACAGGATAGACCAGGGATAGGGCCGTCATGGCGTCTTCGCTGATCTTTGCCACAAAAAAACTGTCTACAATATTGTACAGAGAATTCACCAGCATAGAGATCATCATAGGAAATCCCATGGATAAGATCAGAGAGAATACTGGTTTTTCCTTCATAAAAGTTTCGTTCATTTTTCTTATCACTCCTTGTGTAATAATATTTACTGCCGCTATGAGCAAAAGAAAAGCCACATAATCACCGACGGCGATTATGTGGCGAAAAATGGGATGCTCCCAGAAAAATCCACATGGAATTTTAGCAGTACCATTATATGCAGAACCTTCCAAGATTGTCAAGATATTATTTAACAAGAAAATACGTTGAACTGCGAAAGGATTCGTTTTATAATCAAAGAGATTGAAAGAACAGAAGAACCAGACAAGGAGTAAGGGTATGAAAGTAGTGATTGCGATTGATTCATTTAAAGGGAGCCTGTCTTCTCTGGAGGCAGGAGAGGCAGCAAAAAGGGGAATATTGAAAAGTAATCCTCAGGCACAGGTAGAGATCAGACCGCTGGCAGATGGAGGCGAAGGAACCGTAGAAGCATTGGTCCAGGGAATGGGAGGACGTACCTGTAAAGTGACAGTTACAGGACCTCTTGGAAATCCGGTAGAGGCAGAATATGGAATTGTAGGAGAGAACACGGCGGTAATCGAAATGTCTGCGGCAGCAGGAATTACTCTGGTTCCGGACCAGATGAGAAATCCTCTCTATACCACTACCTATGGAGTAGGAGAAATGATAAAAGATGCTGTTGAAAAGGGATGCAGAAGATTTCTGGTGGGAATCGGAGGCAGTGCTACCAATGATGGAGGAGTGGGGATGCTCCAGGCTCTGGGTTATGAATTTTTGGATGCTGAAGGGAACGAGGTTCCTCTGGGGGCCAGAGGGCTGGAACAGCTGTCAGCCATCAAAGATGAAAAAGTTCTTCCCCAGTTGAAGGAATGTGAGTTCCGTGTTGCCTGCGATGTGGTAAATCCTCTGTGCGGACCTCAGGGCAGCAGCGCCATCTATGGTCCTCAGAAGGGGGCAGATGCGGAAATGATCGACAAGATGGATAAGTGGCTGGGTGCTTATGCAGAGCTGGCTGGAAAAACTTTTCCTCAGGCAGACCCGGAAAAACCGGGGACCGGAGCAGCAGGCGGCCTGGGCTTTGCTTTTCTTACTTTTACAAACAGTGTTCTGGAATCAGGGATACAGATTATTCTGGAAGAAACCAGACTGGAAGATTACGTGAAAGATGCAGATGTGGTTGTTACCGGAGAAGGACGCCTTGACGGACAGACGGCTATGGGAAAAGCGCCTGTAGGAGTAGCCAGCCTTGCAAAAAAATACGGGAAGACTGTAGTTGCCTTTTCAGGAAGTGTGACCAGAGATGCAGTAAAATGCAATGAAAAAGGAATCGATGCATTTTTCCCTGTTGTCAGGGGAATCTCCACTTTGGAAGAAGCTATGGAGCCGGAGACTGCAGGGCAGAATCTGTCTGATACGGCAGAACAGGTATTCCGTCTTATAAATTTAAAATCTATATAAAGCAAAAAATATACCCTCTCTGAACAAGAGGCCTGTGTGGCCCTGTACAGAGAGGGTAGGATTTTCCCAGCACAAGACAGCTGGAAGGGACAGAAAGATGAAGGACAGAAAAGGAGAAGAGAATGGAAACAGCGAAAAAGCCAGAGGGCTGGAGCCGGAAAATTTATCTGGAACTGACGCCTCCAAGCCAGGAGGATAATGCCTCGGATCAGGAGCGGATTTTGAGGGTTCTGAGAGAGGAATATGGAGAAGTCAGCTGCAGCCTTCCGGTCTTAAAGAAACTCTATCCTCTCTGCTGCCAGGCGGACTGGAAGATTACACTGCTTCTTGTATGGAACGGGAAAAGCTGGGAGCTGGCAGATATAGAACCGGGAGATACTTCAGATGAACATTATGGGTTCTGCGCGGATTTGGGGAGTACGACTTTAGCCGGAGAGCTGGTAGACATGAATACGGGGAAAGTTCTCTGGCAGAAGTCTGTGTTTAACCATCAGATCGCCTATGGAGAAGATATTCTTACAAGGATTTTTTACGGAAAGGATAATCCTCAGAAGCTGGAAGAAATCAGGAAAGCCACAGTAGACAGCTTTTTGGAACTATTTGAAAAAATGGAGCAGGATACCGGAATCTCCGGGGAGCAGTGTGCATCTATGGTCATAGCGGGAAACACTACAATGATGCATTTTCTCTATGGTCTGGACGCTTTCTGCGTATTTTCCGCCCCTTACGCGGTGCGCACCCTGAAACCGGACTGCTATAGAGCCGTGGACCTGGGCTTTCCTTTAAAAGGATATGTATATGGTTATCCTGGACAGGCGAACTATCTGGGAGGAGATATTTTAAGCGGTATGGTAGAAACGGAAATATACAAAGGGGAAGAGATTTCGGTTTTTCTGGATATCGGGACTAACGGAGAACTGGTCATTGGAAATAAGGATTTCCTGGTGGCAGGTGCAGGAGCTGCAGGACCGGCTCTGGAAGGCGGTGTAGTAAAAACAGGTATGCGGGCGGAACCGGGAGCCGTGGACCGGGTTCATATAGAAAATGGACAGGTACAGATTCATGTGATCGGTGAAAGGGCGCCGGCAGGTATCTGCGGTTCCGGTATTGTGGATCTGCTGGCTGAGATGTTTCTCAATGGCTGGATTGATGTAAGAGGCCGTTATGTGGAGGAAGCTTCTGAAAAAATCCGGAAAGTAGAAGGAGAACTGGCTGCCGAATATGGGCCCGGCCTCTTTTTCTTCCAGAAGGATATAGAAGAGTTTCTGAAGACAAAAGCCGCAGCCGGGACCATGGTAGAATATATGATGGGAGAAGTAGGACTGGAAATGAAGGATATTGGGCGCTTTTATGTGGCAGGAGCCTTTGGAACCCATATTTCTAAAGAGGCTGGAATTACTGTAGGGCTTTATCCGGATATTCCCAGAGACAGGCTTCTTCTTCCGGGAAACAGTTCTCTGGCCGGCGCAAGGAAAATGCTTCTCCATAAAGAGATTAAGGAAGCGGTAGAGAAAATCCTGGATAAGATGACCTATATCCAGTTTGGGGCCGTAGACAATTTCCTGCATCTCATGGTGGCGGCAGAGGCCATTCCCCATACAGATATCGGCAGATATCCAACAGTGGAAAAAGAATTGAAAAAAAGAGGACTGCTGTAGCAGGAAAGAGCCGGAAAATTCCGGGACATCTTCACTGGGGACAGCAGTCCTCTTTTTTAATGCTGAAGACTTTGAAGGTCTTCGTAGAAGTTTGGATAAGAGATATTTACACAATCTGCCTGGGTAATCTCTGTCTCTCCTTCTGAAGCCAGCCCTGCTACAGCGAAGGACATGGCAATCCGGTGATCCAGATGACTGTCCAGCTGGGCTCCGTGGAGAAGAGGGCCTCCTTTAATGATCATACCATCTTCTGTAGGCGTTACATCGGCCCCCATAGCCTGTAAATGATGGACCATAATATCCAGGCGGTTAGATTCTTTTACTTTCAGTTCCTGGGCATCTCGGATCACTGTGACGCCTTCTGCAAAAGCAGCCATTACCGCTATGACAGGAAGTTCGTCGATGAGAGTGGGAATCAGCTCTCCCTGTATCACAGTACCTTTCAGGGAGCTGTATTTTACAAGAAGATCTGCCGCCGGTTCCTGACAGTGCTCACGCTGATTTAAAATCTGGATATTGGCGCCCATCTGCCGGCATACCCGTAGGATTCCGTCTCTGGTAGGATTGATTCCCACATTCTTGATCAAGATTTCAGAGCCTGGCACCAGAAGACCTGCGGCTATAAAATAGGCAGCGGAAGAAATATCTCCCGGTACCTGGACTTCCTGGCCGGTGAGAGCAGGTTCCGGTTCAATAGTTACAGTTGTATTTTGGCTTGTCACTGTGGCCCCAAAGGAGCGGAGCATTAACTCAGAATGGTTTCTGGAAAGGAATGGCTCTGTAACACTGGTAGGCCCATCGGCGTAAAGACCTGCAAGAAGCACACAGGACTTCACCTGGGCGGAACTTACCGGGGAATTATAATGAATCCCTTTGAGAGGGCTGCCCTGGATCTCCAGGGGTACACAGTCGTTGCCACGGATGCTTTTTATATTTCCGCCCATAGCGGTAAGAGGAGTGATAATTCGTCTCATAGGCCTCTTCTGAATGGATTCGTCCCCGGTCAGAGCACTTTGAAAATTCTGGCCTGCCAGGATACCGCTGAGGAGACGGACAGTTGTGCCGCTGTTGCCTGCGTCCAGAATATCAGAAGGAGCAGTAAGGCCGTGGAGTCCTTTTCCATGGATAAGGATTTCACCCGGTTTTTTCTCGATTTCAATTCCCATTTTCTGAAAACAGTCTATAGTGGAAAGACAGTCCGCGCCTTCCAGAAAATTAGTAATACTGGTGGTACCCTTGGAAAGAGCGCCCAGCATTACACTGCGATGGGAGATGGATTTATCTCCCGGAACCGTCACTTCCCCTTTTAATGGAGCTGATTTGCTGAATTTCATAGATTTTTCTACCTCTCGTAAATAATATAATTTCGCTTTTTAAGCTGCTCTGCAGCAAGCTTCTGGGCTTCCTCTTCATAAAATTCGATTCGGAGAACGCCGTCTTCAAACTCACGGTTGTGGACAATGCCGATATTTTTAATACTTATATTGTTCATGGAAAGAATCGTGGCAATGGTGGCAATGGCGCCTGTTTCGTCTACCACATCACAGTATAAGGTAAAAGATTTTTTCAGAGGACCGCTGGGAGCGTCACTGAAAGAATTCCGGTATTCCCGTGACTGGGCAAACATTTCATAGAGACCGTTCTCATCTCTCTGGTCTACCAGATACTTGGCCTGGACAATCTGCCGGATATACTCATCCAGGACTCTGGAAATATACTCCGGGTTCTCCAGGCAGATCTGCTGCCACATATGAGGAGAAGAAGAGGCAATCCTGGTAATATCCTTAAATCCTCCGGCGGCAATGGTCTTCATATGCTCCTGAGGAGAATCCAGTTTCTTTACTACGTTTACCAGAGAGGCTGCTACAATATGAGGCAGATGACTGACAGAGGCAGTGATAAAGTCGTGCTCATCCCAGGACAGGATTATAGGCAGGGCTCCGATAGAGGAAACCAGTTCTGTATAAGCACCGATTTTATCAAGTCCCGCTTCCTCCGATGGAGTAAGGATATAATAAGCATTTTCAATTAAGTGATCGGTAGAATATTCATAACCTGTTTTTTCGCTGCCGGCCATGGGATGACCACCGATAAAATTGCCCGCCATGCCAAGAGCAGTGACCTGACGGTGGATTTCTCCTTTTACACTTCCTACATCTGTGAGGATACAGCCTGGCCGTATGGTTTCTTTCAGCCAGGGGAGACACTCCAGATTATAATCTACTGTGGCGCAGAGAAAGATATAATCGCAGAGAGCAAAACGGGTATCCCGTTCTGTGCAGGGGATATCCACAATGCCGTCAAAGACTGCGTCCTCCAGAACCTCTTTGGTCCTGTTATAGGCCAGGATCTGGTAATCCGGATGAAATTTTCGAATCGCTTTTGCAATGGAGCCTCCGATGAGCCCCAGTCCGATAAAACCTATGGTGGTGGTTTCCATTTAAATGTGTACTCCTTCTGAAACTTAATATTCTGACATGCAGAGAGCTGATAAGCTGATACCTGGGTTCATGTACCAGTTTTGCTGACTACCAATAGTAATAATTTTATGATAGGTGTTGAAAAATGTCAACAGTTTAGTGCTTTAAAGTGAAAAATAAAGAGGATTTACAACAAGTAGGGCAGAATACCCTGTGATTTCAGAAATGGTTTGTAAAAACCTTGTCTAATTTGAATGAAATACTTGAATTGTTGAGAAATTTTTAGTAGAATATACACATATTAAGTTTGGGAGGTATTACATATGGACGTTTTTAGAACCGACAGAATTAGAAATGTGGTCCTGCTCGGCCATGGCGGTGCCGGTAAGACGAGTCTGGTAGAAGCGATGGCTTATTTATCAGGTATTACAAGCCGCTTGGGGAAAGTGACAGATGGAAACACCGTGAGCGACTATGATAAAGAGGAGATAAAGAGAAAGTTTTCAATTTCAACATCTGTTGTACCAATCATATGGGGTAAGGTAAAAATCAATGTATTGGATACGCCAGGCTATTTCGACTTTGTGGGGGAAGTGGAAGAAGCTGTTGCAGCGGCAGATGCAGCTATTATCGTGGTTTCCGGTAAGGACGGCATTCAGGTAGGAACCCAGAAAGCATGGGAGCTTTGCGAGAAATATAAGCTTCCAAGAATGTTCTTTGTTACAGAGATGGATATTGACGATGTCAGCTATCGTCAGGTAGTGGAGGATCTTACAGAGATGTACGGAAAGAAGATCGCTCCTATCCATATGCCCATCCGTGAGGAAGGAAAATTTGTAGGATATGTAAATATCGTAAAACAGGCCGGAAGAAAATATATCGACAGAGGCAAGAAAAAAGAATGCCCGGTGCCGGATTATCTTCAGGAGTATCTGGAAAAATATCACGAAATCCTTATGGAATCCGTGGCAGAGATCAGCGAGGAATTTATGGACCGTTATTTCGCCGGCGAAGAATTCTCAGTAGCTGAGGTTTCCGCAGCACTGAAGATGAATATTTCTGAAGGCAGCATCATTCCTGTATGTATGGGCTCTACTATCAATATTCAGGGCGTGGCAAATCTGCTGGACGATATCTGCGGTTACTTCCCAAGCCCGGATCAGAGAACCTGTGCCGGTATGAATTCCAAGACAAATGAAATCTATCAGGCAGATTACGATTTTACAAAAGCAAAATCTGCTTATGTATTTAAGACTATCGTAGACCCATTCCTGGGCAAATATTCTCTGGTAAAGGTATGCTCCGGCGTTATCAAAGGAGATGATACCCTTTACAACACAGGCAAAGAAGCAGAGGAAAAGCTGAATAAGCTTTATGTTCTGGAAGGCTCCAAGCCTCTGGAAGTTCCGGAGCTTCATGCAGGGGATATCGGCGCTATTGCAAAACTGGGTACTGTAGCCACAGGAGACACCCTTGCTACAAAGAATACTCCTCTTCTCTATGGTAAAACTGAGATTTCCACACCTTATACTTATAAGAGATATAAGACCGTGAATAAAGGTGATGAGGATAAGGTATCACAGGCTCTGAGCAGAATGATGCAGGAAGATCTGACTCTGAAAGTTGTAAATGACTCCCAGAACCGCCAGACCCTGCTCTATGGAATTGGTGAGCAGCATCTGGATATCGTTGTAAGTAAATTAAAAGAACGCTATAAAGTAGACATTGTTCTTTCTGAACCTAAGGTTCCATTTAAAGAAACCATCCGGAAGAAAGCAGATGTAGAAGCAAAATATAAGAAACAGTCCGGCGGCCATGGTCAGTATGGACATGTTAAGATGATCTTTGAGCCATCCGGAGATCTGGAAACTCCCTATGTATTTGAACAGACCGTTGTAGGCGGAGCCGTTCCAAAGAACTACTTCCCTGCAGTAGAAAAAGGTGTTCAGGAATCTGTGGTAAAGGGACCTCTGGCTTCTTATCCTGTAGTTGGTATAAAGGCTACACTTTATGATGGATCTTATCATCCGGTAGATTCTTCGGAAATGGCATTTAAGACTGCTGCTATCCAGGCCTTCAAGAAGGGCTTTATGGAAGCTTCACCGGTACTCTTAGAGCCTATCGTTTCCATGAAAGTCAGTGTTCCTGACAAATTTACAGGAGACGTTATGGGTGATCTGAATAAGAGGAGAGGCCGTGTGCTGGGAATGAATCCAGACACAGATCATAAAGGAAACACAGTGATCGAGGCTGATGTTCCGATGCTTTCCATCTATGGATATTCTACAGACCTTCGTTCCATGACAGGCGGCAGCGGAAACTTCTCCTATGAATTTGCCCGTTATGAGCAGGCTCCTTCTGATATTCAGGAAAAAGAAATCGCAGCAAGAGCAAAAGCAGAAGAAGACTAAACTTTACCAAGGTAAATCTCTTTCTTATAAAAGGAAACCGCCCTTATACAGGAAAACTGTACAGGGCGGTTTCTCTTTTTCAAAGCCCCTTTTGCGGGCTTTTTCTTTTCTGTGAGAAATCGGATGACAACCTGCAAAGGGAGTGTTACAATGGAACAACACAGACCAGAACAAACTGTGTAGAAAGGTATGGTAAAGATTTATGAAAAAGAAAATTCTGGCAGGGTTGGTCATCATTTTTCTGGCCTTTATTTATTACTATGTGACTCTTCCTGCTGTGAACATCCACGAAAGCGGATTCTGGGCCTTTCTGGGGGGACTGGTGCTGCTGATCCTTATTATTTACGGCATTCGGAAAAGAATTGCCACCATCCATCAATTGAAGTCCGATAAGGTACTAAAGGGCGGGCTGGTGCTCATATTGGCCATTGCAGTTGTCTATGCAGTTGGAGCCCTTTTGTCTTCTCCAGTTGTCAATGCAGAAAAATATCAGGCTCTGATGGAACCGGAAGAACGGAACTTTGCGGAAGATATCAAAGAAATCAGCTATGACCAGATTCCCCTTTTGGATAAAGAGTCAGCAGAACTGCTGGGAAACAGAAAGATGGGAAGTATGGTGGATATGGTGTCCCAGTTTGAGGTGAGCAGTCTCTATTCCCAGATCAATTATAAGGAGCAGCCCTATCGGGTAAGTCCCCTGGTCTATGCCAGTCCTATTAAATGGCTGACCAATCAGAAGGAGGGGATTCCTGCTTATGTGCGTATTGATATGGCGACACAGAATACAGAGCTGGTAAAGTTAGATGAAGGGATCAAGTATTCGGAATCAGAATACTTCAACAGAAATATTTACCGGCATTTGAGATTTAAATATCCTACCTATATGTTTGACCAGATAAGTTTTGAGATTGATGATGACGGAACTCCTTATTGGATCTGTCCGGTAAAGAAGTTTAACATCGGTCTTTTCGGAGGCCAGACCATAGGCAGAGTGGTACTATGCAATGCCCAGACAGGAGAGTGCCAGGACCTGAAGATCGAAGACTGTCCCAAATGGGTAGACCGGGCATATCCGGCAGATCTTCTGGTGGAACTGTATAATTATCATGGCATGCTGCAGAATGGATTCTTTAACAGTGTGCTGGGACAGAAGGGATGCCTTCAGACAACAGAAGGATATAATTATCTGGCCCTTGATGATGATGTGTGGGTTTACACAGGGGTGACCTCTGTGAGCGGAGATAAATCCAATGTGGGATTTGTCCTTATGAACCAGAGGACTATGGAGACCAGATACTATGCCTGTGAAGGCGCTCAGGAGCGGTCCGCCATGGACTCTGCAGAAGGACAGGTGCAGAACCTGAAGTATACAGCGGCATTTCCCCTTCTTCTGAACATCTCTGACCAGCCCACTTATTTCATGGCTTTAAAGGACGGAGCCGGTCTGGTGAAGAAATATGCCATGGTCAATGTTCAGAAATATCAGAATGTAGCCATCGGAGATACGGTTCAGGAATGCGAGGAGAATTATGTGGAACTGCTGAAAAGCAGCGGTATTGAAGTCAGCGGAGCTTCAGACAGTGACCTCAGTGCAGAGGGCGTCATATACCGCATGGCCCAGGCTGTGCTGGATGGAAACTCTCATTTCTACATTACACTGGAAGGACAGGAGCTGATTTTTGATATTCCGGTAACAGAGTTCCCGGAAATCGTAGGCTATGATACCGGAGACCAGATTTCTCTCAGGTATGAGGAAGAAGAATCCATCTGTACTGTTACCCAGCTTGAAGGCCGGGAAGCGGAAACTAAGCAGGTACAGACAGAGGAAGAGACTTCCGGGGAAGAAGAGGGATGATTTTCCTTTTTCGAACGGGAAGAAATCTCGTTCAGGGGTTGACAAATGGAAAATCCCTGAGTAAAATGTGTAATAGTTTTATAAACTAAAAACCGTGAAGAGGATTATTAAGAAACCCTGCGTGTCAAGAGAGCTGCCGTCTGGTGCAAGGCAGTCACGTAAGCTTCCCAACTGGCCTCGGAGTTCCCAAATCGAACTTTCCCCATTGGCGGATCAGTAGATGCGGGCGGGATTTCCCGTTACAGAAAAAATGAGTGCACAGAATAATTTAAACCTGTGAATTAGAGTGGTACCACGGAATTTAAGCCCTTTCGTCTCTAGCTGGAGAAGAGAGGGCTTTTTGTATTGCCGGTACGATCAGAAACCGGCAGAAAGAATAAGGAGGAAAAGAAAATGGCAGTACCATATAATCATAAGGCCATTGAAGCAAAATGGCGTAAGATCTGGGATGAAAAACCAGTGAACGTAGATGACGGCAAAAAGCCAAAATATTATTGCCTGGATATGTTTCCATATCCATCAGGAAACGGACTTCACGTAGGACACTGGAGAGGTTATGTAATCTCTGACGTCTGGAGCCGTTACAAATTAATGCATGGATATTATCTGATCCATCCTATGGGCTGGGATGCTTTTGGTCTTCCGGCAGAAAACTATGCCATTAAGATGGGTGTACATCCTGCAAAATCTACTGCAGAAAATGTGAAAAATATCAAGAAACAGATTCAGGATATCGCTGCAATCTATGATTGGGACAGAGAGGTAAATACTACAGATCCTAATTTCTACAAATGGACTCAGTGGATCTTTGTAAAAATGTTTAAAGAAGGCCTGGCCTATGAGAAGGAATTCCCCATTAACTGGTGTCCTTCCTGTAAGACTGGTCTGGCAAATGAAGAGGTAGTAAACGGTAAATGTGAGCGCTGCGGTGCAGAAGTAACCAAGAAAAACCTTCGTCAGTGGATGCTCCGCATTACCAAATATGCAGACCGTCTCTTAAATGACCTGGACAAACTGGACTGGCCGGAAAAGGTTAAGAAGATGCAGACCGACTGGATCGGAAAATCCTACGGCGCAGAGGTGGATTTCCCGGTAGAAGGCAGAGATGAGAAAATCACTGTGTATACTACAAGACCGGATACTCTCCATGGAGCAACCTTCATGGTTCTGGCTCCTGAGCATGCTCTGGCAAAGAGCCTGGCTACAGAGGAGACAAGGGAAGCTGTAGAAAAATACATCTATGATGCTTCTATGAAATCTAATGTAGACCGTCTTCAGGATAAAGAAAAGACCGGCGTATTCACAGGAACCTACGCCATCAATCCACTTAATGGAAAGAAAGTGCCTATCTGGCTTTCTGATTACGTACTGGCTGATTATGGTACAGGAGCTATCATGTGTGTACCGGCTCATGATGACCGTGACTTTGAATTTGCAACAAAATTCAATATTCCGATCATCCAGGTAATCGCTAAGGACGGAAAAGAAATCGAAAATATGACAGAGGCTTATACAGAAGCTTCCGGAACTATGATCAACTCCGGAGACTGGAACGGCATGGAATCTGCAGTTCTGAAGAAAGAAGCTCCTGAAATGATCGAGAAGATGGGAATCGGAAGAAAGACAGTAAATTATAAGCTTCGTGACTGGGTATTCTCCCGTCAGCGTTACTGGGGCGAGCCTATTCCCATCATCCACTGTCCAAAATGCGGAAACGTACCGGTTCCGGAAGACCAGCTTCCTCTGACTCTTCCAGAAGTAGAATCCTATGAGCCTACCGGTACAGGAGAATCTCCTCTGGCTGCTATTGATGAGTGGGTAAACACCACTTGCCCATGCTGTGGTTCTCCAGCCAAGAGAGAGACCAATACCATGCCTCAGTGGGCAGGTTCTTCCTGGTATTTCCTCCGCTATGTGGATAACAAAAACGACAAAGAACTGGTATCCAGAGAAAAAGCAGACAAATACCTTCCAGTAGATATGTATATCGGCGGTGTAGAGCATGCAGTTCTTCATCTGCTGTATTCCCGTTTCTATACCAAGTTCCTCTATGATATCGGCGTGATCGATTTTGACGAACCATTCCAGAAGCTGTTTAACCAGGGTATGATCACCGGCAAGAACGGTATTAAGATGAGTAAGTCAAAAGGCAATGTGGTTTCTCCAGATGATCTGGTAAGAGACTATGGCTGTGACTCTCTGAGACTTTACGAACTTTTCGTAGGTCCGCCGGAACTGGATGCAGAATGGGATGATAGAGGAATCGACGGCGTTTACCGTTTCCTGAACCGTTTCTGGAAACTGGCCATGGACAGCAAAGATGCAAATGTAGCTGAGACAAAAGAAATGGTGAAGCTTCGCCATAAACTGGTTTATGACGTTACGCAGCGTCTGGAAAGCTTCAGCCTGAACACAGTTATCTCCGGTTTCATGGAGTACAATAACAAGCTCATTGATATGGCGAAGAAAACAGGAGGAATCGACAGAAAGACTATCGAAACCTTTATCCAGCTGTTGGCTCCATTTGCTCCTCATGTGGCAGAAGAGCTGTGGCAGGAATACGGCCATGAGGATTCTGTATTCCATACCCAGTGGCCGGAAGCTGATGAGGAAGCTATGAAAGATGACGAGATCGAGATTCCTGTACAGATCAACGGAAAGACAAGAGCCGTTATCAGCATCAGTGCAGAAGCTTCCAAAGAAGAGGCTATTGCCGCAGGAAAAGAAGCGATTGCCGATAAGCTGACAGGAAACGTGATAAAAGAAATCTATGTTCCTAAGAAGATTATTAACAT
>ERZ1643250.696-NODE-696-length-33528-cov-5.745168_pt1 | contig 33528 bp, 30 predicted proteins | sample MGYA00579262_ERZ1643250 | MGnify/ENA primary metagenome ERZ1643250 (study PRJEB29033, sample SAMEA4952265) | chicken gut metagenome | biome: Broiler Chicken; feature: Gastrointestinal Tract; material: Caecum | place: Ireland | collected 2018 | study: Broiler...
TCTGGCGCCGCAGTTCAGGAGCGGCAGGGTGAGCAGATCCTGAACTGGGCTTCTCGTAACGTATATTTCGATATTTTGCAATCGCCTGTATGGAGGATAAAATGATGAATTTCCACGGACAGTGTGGATAATCTGATGTATCGCTGCCTGAACCAGGCGTGTTGACTTAAGACGCGCAGGAAGGTTATACTGAGAACAGGACGAGAAGGACGTATCGTCACAGTCTCCGGAACTTCTGCATATACTGCTACAAAAAGGACATTTTTATGAATTTCTATGACGAGCCGAAGTCCTCTTTCAACCCTTATCAGTCATATCCGTTTTACCCTTTTCTGCCTTGGGCGGACGAAAAGACACGCGATAGGAGAAGGTTTCAGGAACTGTATCCGGCCATGGCTCGAAAGATTCAGCCGCTGGTAGAGGAGGCCTGTGACCGGATGGAGTATGACGGGAGCTTTATGTTTGATGAATATCCGGATCAGCTTCTGCTTCGCCGTCTGAGCAGGAGCATCTATGAAAAACTGGATAAAAGGACTTATCAGGATGATGTGATGATGCAGGAGGTTACGGGCAGAAACTGGCTGGAAGATTTTGTGACGGTGCTGCTGCTGAACGAGATGTATCAGCGCCGCTGCCGGAGGCGCGACAGGCGCTTCGGACCGGTTTTTAAGGCCTGAGTTTTTAATACCGCGGGAGAGAACAGGCGGCTGTACAGCAGGACTGGATGGATGATAAAGGAGGAAGAACATGAGAGAAAAATACGTGGATTCTCCGGAAAAAGAGCCGGACCGTTATCTGGCTCTCTGCGATGTCTGGCGGGAAAAATATCTGGAGATGGACCGGAAGGAACTGAAGGAAAGATTTCATCTGGACGGAGATGAAAGGAATCATTACATTACTTATTTTAATCAGCGATACCGGCTGGATCAGGAGACCGGGATGATTATGCTGGAGGAAGACCCGGAGAGAATCCTGCCTTTCAATGCAGTCATGACGATTTATCATCTGTTCTGGTATTCAAAACCGGGAGCCAGAGTATCCGGAAGATTTGTGCCCTTCCGGGAGGTAAAGCGGGCAGCGCCCTTTGACGCGGCCTTTAGGCGCAATGTGCTGGAGGCCGCGGCCCGTACCTTTGACGGGCATCTGGAGGAACTGCGCCGCGCCTGCGACGCGCTGGGCGGCCGTCCGCTGCCGCAGGGAGACGCCGGATACCAGATTCAGGCTTTTGACTGTATGCCTCTTCAGTTCATTTTCTGGGATGGAGATGATGAATTCCCGGCTCAGGCCAATATCCTGTTTGACGCGGATATTACAGACTTTCTGCATGAGGAAACCGTAGTCTGCGTGGGGGACGAGCTGTTCCGCAGGCTGGGCGAGGAATCTGGACTCAGAGAGATAAGGAGGCCGTTCGGAGACAGATAATGAAATGCCTCCGGGCCGCCCTTCTGACCTTGCGCCTGCGTGTCCGGCTTTTCCCCGCGGTATGTTTGACGCTGCCCTTCAGCGCTGTTCTTTGGCCCATCTGCGGACCCGGGACACAGCGTCTGCCAGGCCGCCTTTATCGATATCGGCCGCCACGTAATCGGCCGCGGCCTGGACTTCCGGCATGGCATTTCCCATGGCGATACCGAAGGCGGCGCGTTTGATCAGGTTCAGATCGTTCATGCTGTCGCCGATAGCCGCGGTGTCTTCCCAGGAGGCCTGAAAATATTCCAGAATCCGGGAGGCGCCCAGATCCTTGCCGTTCTCCCTTGGAATGATGTCGGCTCCGCCCATTTCATCGCCCATATAGAGAAGTCTTGTCTCGGGGAAATGAGCCTGTACATCCTCAATAGCTTCTTTGGTGTCAGCCAGGAAAAAGGATGGGCGGCGGCTGTGGTAGAGAGCCTGGAAGGAAGCGCCGCCCTCAGGCATTATTTTACGGTTCCTGTTGCTGGGAAGGCTTTTGAACCGCTCCAGATTGGACGTGCACCAGGAGCCTTCGAAGCCGGAAATGAGACAGTAGCCTTTTTCCACTACGAAATCAAGAATCCGCCTCTGGAGCTCAGGGTCGAAATATTTTTCCCAGATGGTTTTTCCTTCCGCTTCAATGATGGCTCCGTTAGAACTTACCAGGCCGTCCGGTATGAAACGCCCCTGGAACTCTTCAGGAAGCTCGCTGGTGCGGAAAGCCCGGCCGCTGGCTAAAATCACGCGGAACCCGTCTTTTTTCAGTCCTTCCAGGGTCTGGAGCGCGTCTTCGGGAATCGTCCAGGTGCGGTGGCTGAAAATGGTATTGTCATAGTCGATGAAAAATAAAGGCTTCATAATGCCCTCCTCTTCTTCTGTTTCAAATTCTTTCACAAAAACCCTGCCGTGGAAAGGCTTTTCAGGAAACATGTCCCCCGATTTTCCCGGAAAAATGATGCCGGAAAATAGCGCCAGGCAGGGAACGGTTTCCCCGCAGGGTGAAAACCTGTGCTTCTATTATATCCTTTTTCCCAAAAGAAGGGAACCCGGAGAATATTCGGAAAATGTAAAAGATACGAAACAGAATTGTAAAATGACAGCGGGCGGGGTCTGTGCTATAATGTGGAAGAAGAAAAAAGACCTGATTTTCCCCTGTTTTTCAGCATTTTGTTCCCAAGATCAGGTATTTACAAATCAAAAGATTGTGTTATACTAGTTAAAGACCAAATCGGGAATAGATTTGGCCGGGAACAGGAAAAATAGACATCAGGGAACCGCGGTCTGCCGCTCTGCCGGGTGAAAGCCCGGGAAGCAGAAGCAGGGGCGGTATTGGATGATAGAGATTATAGAAATTATAGAGATGCTAAGAACAGAATCTAAAAAGAGCTGGGAGTAGTTATGGATCAGTATGTGATTAAAGGCGGGAACCCGCTCGTCGGTGAAGTGGAAATCGGCGGCGCCAAGAATGCTGCGCTGGCGATCCTTGCGGCTGCGATAATGACAGATGAGACAGTATTGATAGAGAATCTTCCGGATGTGCGGGATATCAATGTCCTGCTGGAGGCTATGCAGAAGATTGGAGCTTTTGTGGAGCGTAAAGAGCGCCATACGGTGAAGATCAACGGGTCTCAGATCGGGGATTTCAGTGTAGATTACGAGTATATCAAGCGGATTCGCGCCTCATATTATCTTTTGGGCGCTTTGCTTGGAAAGTATAAGAAGGCCAAGGTTCCGCTCCCGGGCGGCTGCAATATCGGAAGCCGTCCCATTGACCAGCATCTGAAGGGCTTCCGTGCTCTGGGAGCTGACGTGAAGATCGAGTACGGTTTTATTGTGGCCAATGCGGAGAAGCTGCGCGGCAGCCACATTTATCTGGACGTGGTTTCTGTGGGAGCCACGATCAATATCATGATGGCGGCGGCCATGGCGGATGGAAATACCGTCATCGAGAACGCGGCCAAGGAGCCCCACGTGGTAGACGTGGCGAACTTCCTGAACAGCATGGGCGCAAATATCAAGGGCGCAGGTACGGACATCATCCGTATCCGCGGCGTGGAGCGTTTCCATTCTACGGAATATTCCATTATTCCGGATCAGATTGAGGCAGGGACCTTCATGTTCGCGGCGGCAGCTACAAGAGGCGACGTGACAGTGAAGAACGTTATCCCCAAGCATCTGGAAGCGGCGACTTCCAAGCTTCTGGAGATAGGCTGTGAGATAGAAGAGCTGGACGACGCGGTGCGCGTGGTCTGTGCCAAGGGCCTGAAATGCACCAATGTCAAGACGCTTCCCTATCCGGGATTTCCGACCGACATGCAGCCTCAGATTACGGTTGCGCTGGCGCTGGCAAAGGGCAGCAGCATCGTGACGGAAAGCATTTTTGAAAACCGGTTCAAATATGTGGATGAGCTGGCGCGCATGGGCGCGAATATCAAGGTAGAAGGTAATACGGCCATTATCGAAGGCGTGGAGCGTTATACGGGAGCCCAGGTATCCAGTCCGGATCTGCGGGCCGGCGCCGCGCTGGTAATCGCCGGTCTGGCGGCGGATGGAATCACCATTGTGGATGACATCCACTACATTGAGCGGGGCTATGAGCGCTTTGACGAGAAGCTTCGGAGCCTGGGCGCCGAGATCGAAAAGGTATCGGATGAGCGGGCGATCCAGAAGTTTCGTCTGAGAGTGGGTTGACAAAATCCTCAAACAGGTGTATGTTATAGCACATGGTAGGCAAATTGAATATTGTAAGAATTCTCTCTTATTCAGAGTGATGGAGATACAAAGGATCTGTGAAGTCACGGCAACCCCGCGGAGCGGAAGGTGCCAACCTGAGCGAGTTTAATCGAACAATAAGAGGATTTGGTTATCAGAATATAACGGGTCCGCTTCTTGGCGGACCTTTTTTTCACGAAAGCAATGAGCAGTGCGGAAGGTGACATGGAGGACGTCTTCATGCTTGCATGAATGACGGCATTTATGTCACCTTCCATAGGGCGAAGCCCGTGAGCCCAGGAAGCATAGCTTCCTGGGCGTGCGCTGCGGAGTAACGCAGGAAAGACGCAATGAACAGCTGCAAAAAAGACACACAGGAAAAACTGTTATTTACATCTGAATCTGTTACCGAAGGCCATCCGGACAAAATCTGCGACCAGATTTCCGACGCGATTCTGGACGCTCTGCTGGAGCAGGACCCCATGAGCCGCGTAGCCTGTGAGACTGCCACGACCACCGGCATGGTGCTGGTAATGGGCGAGATTACGACGAAGGGCTATGTGGACATTCAGAAGATTGTCCGTGATACGGTCAGAGAAATCGGATATGACCGCGGGAAATATGGCTTTGACGCAGATAACTGCGCGGTTATCACGGCCATTGACGAGCAGTCGGCGGATATTGCCATGGGCGTAAACAAAGCGCTGGAGGCCAAGGAGCATCTGATGTCTGAGGACGAGATCGAGGCGATCGGAGCCGGGGACCAGGGTATGATGTTCGGTTATGCTACGAATGAGACGCCGGAGTATATGCCCTATCCCATTGCGCTGGCACATAAGCTGGTGCGCCAGCTCACGAAGGTCCGCAAGGACGGCACGCTGCCCTACCTGCGTCCCGATGGAAAATCTCAGGTGACGGTAGAGTACGACGAGAACGGAAAGCCCAGCCGTCTGGATGCAGTGGTGCTTTCCACACAGCACAGCGAAGAGGTATCCCAGGAGCAGATTCATGAGGATATCCGCAAATATGTGTTTGAACCGGTGATCCCGGCCGACATGGTGGATGAGAATACGAAGTTTTTCATCAATCCCACAGGCCGTTTCGTGATCGGAGGACCTCACGGAGACAGCGGACTGACAGGCCGCAAGATTATCGTAGATACATACGGCGGCATGGCCCGCCACGGCGGCGGCGCTTTCTCCGGAAAGGACTGCACGAAGGTAGACCGTTCCGCGGCGTACGCGGCCCGGTATGTGGCTAAGAATATCGTAGCGGCAGGACTGGCGGACAAGTGTGAGATTCAGCTCTCTTACGCGATCGGCGTAGCGCAGCCCACATCCGTGAACGTGGATACGTTCGGAACAGGAAAGCTGCCGGACAGCCGTCTGGTGGAGATCATCCGTGAGAATTTTGATCTGCGCCCGGCGGGAATCATCCGGATGCTGGATCTGAGAAGACCGATTTACAAGCAGACGGCCGCTTACGGTCATTTTGGCCGCACGGACCTGGATCTGTCCTGGGAGAAGACTGACAAGGCAGAAGAGCTGAAAAAATATTTATAAAATAGAAAAGCAGAAAACTGCAAAAAAGCTTTTGGGGACGGCCTGAGGGCTGAAAATCCGGCGGTCCCAAAAGGCGGAAAAGCATAAAAAGAACTGCGGGAGGGATGAACCATGCTGCTGGAGAAACTGAAAAGCCTTGGAATTACAGACGCTCTTGAGGCGCTTGGCTATGACTGTGAGAAGATTTTTGGAGGACTTTCCCCGGAGACGGAGAAGCTGTATGCTTCTTATTCCTGGAGAAAGATTCCGTGCTCAGTGGAAGGAATCCGTTCGGCTTATGTGATACATGCGGTTCCTCCGGAGAAGCTTCTGGCGGAGGATCATCCCTGGGAAGAATGGTTCTTTCAATTTGATAAACCGGAGCACCATGTGCTCTTCCTGAACAAGAAGGATTTCTGCGATCAGGAAATCTTCATCCCGGCCGAAGACCGGGATCATCCGGAGGAGGCATGTGGAAAGACCTGGTATTATTACTGTGATACAGAAAGTTATCCGCATTTTGCCGGACATCAGGCTTGAAAGGAAACATAAAGAAGCTGCCGGATGAAGGCAGATGAAGGCGGCAGAAAAGAAAAAGGCAGAAAACAGGGAGAAGATTGATTGAGATATATCAGTCTTCTCTTTTTTTGCCGGAAAATGAGATTGTGCAATATGCACAAAAACGGAAGCTCATTTTTGACACGTGAATCGAATCTCACAAAAAACGAACAATAAAATGAAATTAATTTCATAATCATGGCAGTTAATTGACGAAATTTCATTTTTAACCTATCATACAGGTAACACGTGTGAATAGAAAATGTAAGAGATGCCGTATCGGAGGACAGACCGGGAAACGAAAGAGAAAAGGGCCGGCCGCCAGCTTCTGCCTTCCAGTGTACGGCCAGTGGCAACACTAGAAAGTGGGGAAAGATATGAATGTAATAACCAGTATCTGGAATGTGCTGTTTAACAACGTTCTCGCACAGCCGGCTATTTTCATCGGTCTTATAGTAGTAGCCGGTTATGCGCTTTTAAAGAGAAAATGGTATGAGATTGCCGCGGGATTTATCCGCACGGTCGTAGGCTATATGATTCTGCAGCTGGGAGCAAGTTCTCTGAAGAACACAGTGCAGCCGCTGCTGGACGGTATTCAGCAGAAATGGGCCATGGACGCGGTAGTTATCGATCCGAACTTTGGCCTGACGGCGGCACAGAGCGCACTGGAAAACATCGGCGTCACGACTTCCTTTGCGATGATTACGCTGCTGATCGCCTTTATCTGGAACATCATTCTGGTATTCTTCCGGAAATATACAAAGGTTCGTACCCTGTTCACCACAGGACATATCATGGTAAAACAGTCTACCGTAGCGACCTGGATCATTTTCTTCCTGATTCCGGAGCTTCGCAATATGGGCGGAATCGTTCTGGTAGGTCTTCTCTGCGGAACCTACTGGTCAGTATTTTCCAATCTTACCGTCGAGGCGACTCAGGAACTGACAGAGGGTTCCGGCTTTGCTATCGGTCATCAGCAGATGCTTGGCGTATGGTTTGCGTACCGTTTTGGAAAATTCTTCAGAGGAAAGAAGAAAGACGGAGAAGAGCACAAGAAAGAGCTGAAGCTTGGCGGCGCCATGAAGGTGCTGGACGACTATGTGGTATCCACGACTCTGATCATGCTGCTTTTCTTTGGAACGATTATGGTAATTCTCGGACCCGATCTGCTGAAAGAGCTTGACGCGTCCAACTACACAAGCGGGCTTGCTTTCCCGGTATATATTTTCCAGCGCTGCGCATCCTTTGCGGTATCTCTGGTTGTACTGAAGACAGGTATCCGTATGTTTGTAGGCGAGATGGTGGAATCTTTCGAGGGTATCTCCGGTTCTATCCTGAAGGGCTCCCTGCCGGCAGTGGACTGTGCGGCTACATATTCCTTCGGCGATTCCAATGCTGTAACCCTTGGTTTCCTGTTTGGCGCGGTAGGACAGCTGATCGCGATTGTGGGACTTCTGGTATTCAAGTCTCCGCTGATGATTATTCCGGGCTTCGTGCCGCTGTTTTATGATAACGCCACTATCGGCCTGTATGCCAATATGAAGGGCGGCATGAAAGCGCTGATTGCCTGTTGTGTAGGCTCCGGCCTCCTGCAGGTTCTGGGAAGCGCCTTTGCTATCGGTCTGTTCCAGATGGGCAGCTTCGGCGGCTATGTAGGCAATCTGGACTGGGCGACGCTGTGGCCGGCTATGGGCGTAGTAATCAAGTATCTGATGGTTCCCGGCGCGGTTCTTTGTATCATCGGAATGCTGATTATTCCGCAGGTACAGTATCGGAAGAATAAAGAGAATTATTTCAATCTGGGAATGGATGAGGATTAATCGAAGCATAACGGAAAAATAGAAAAAGGATAACGAGGAAAAGAAAGGAAGGAAAGAAAGCGATGTTAAAGGTACTGGTTGCATGTGGCTGCGGTATGGGAAGCTCACAGCTTTTGAAGATGAACTGTTCCAATGTACTGAAGAAGATGGGGGTAGAGCATACCATTCATCATACCAGCATTGATGAGGCAAAATCTACCGCGCACGATTATGATCTGATAGTAGTGGGAGAGAATTTTGTAAACAGCTTTAATGTCAAGGAAGGAACGAAGGTCATCGGCCTGAAAAATCTGATGAATAAGAAAGAGCTGGAGACAAAGCTGAAAGAAAGCGGAATCGCGGACTGATAAGATTCACACAAAAGAGAAAATAAAAGAGGAAAAGGGAAAAGGAGAAGAAGATGAGGCAGATTGGCGAAGAAGAACTGGCTGTGATAGCGGAGATTGCACGCATGTACTACGTGGAGGGCATGTCACAGCTGGATATTGCCAATATGCTCTTCTTCTCCAAGGCCAAGGTATCCCGTGCGCTGCGGATTGCCAGAGAGGAAGGAATCGTGGAATTTCACATCAACTATCCTCTGAAGCGTTCCATGCGGCTGGAGTCGGAGCTGAAACGGAGGTTCGGTCTTCAGGAGGCGCTGGTGGTAACGGATCTGTACAGCAATCAGAACACAGACATTTCTATTAAACGGATCGGAGAAATGGCGGCCAGTTACCTGGATGAGATTCTGAAAGATGGAGATATGATCGGACTTTCCTGGGGGCGGACCATGTACCAGACAGTCCGGCAGCTGAATCCTTCTTCACCGAGAAAAATTCAGGTGGTGCAGCTGGTGGGAAATTCCACGGACGCCTACAACAGCCAGGAGCTGGATGTGACAACCCTTGTCCAGAGAATGGCTCAGGTTTTTCAGGGGACAGCCTCCATGCTTTATGCTCCCATGTATATCAACAGTGACATTGTGCGCCGGGAGCTGATGAAAGAACAGCTGATTCAGAAAGCGCTGGACCGGATCAACCGGGTGGATTACGTGCTGACCGGAATCGCGGACGTATCTCTGGACCGGCCTTTAAATACCTGGGCGGGTTATCTGACGGAACAGAAAAAACGGGATTTGATGAAAAAAGGAGCGGTGGGTTATCTCTGCGGATACTTCTTTGACAGAGACGGAAATAAGCTGCAGGACCCCATCAATGACAGAATTATCGGAATTTCATTTGAAAAGCTGAAACACGGCCCCCGCGTCATTGCGGCAGCGGGAGGCGTGGACAAGACCCATGCAATCTGCGGAGCTTTACGGGGAAAGCTGATCGACTGTCTGATTACGGACAGCCGGATCGCGGAAAAGCTCATGGGTATGCAGGGCGGCTGACAGAGAAAGCTGCCCGGAGAGGAGACTTTGTATGTCAGACAGGATTTCTTACAGCTTCTGCGAAAGCCTGGTAAAAAGACAGGCGGAAGCCGAAAAGCAGATGCTGGCAGAATGGAAAAGCGGGGACTATACTTTTGAGAAACCGCTGATAAAGCTGAATCCGTACCTGATCAATCCGCTGGCGGCTGTGGTTCTCTTTACCACAGAGGAAGAGACGGCTGTCACGGTGACGGTATACGGAAAAGAAGAGAGAGGCAATATCGTACATACGTTTCCGAGAGCGAAAGAGCATGTGCTCCCCATACTCGGACTGTACGCGGACCGGGAGAACCGGGTGGAGCTGCGGGCCTATGAGGGGCGCACACAGGAGCTTACGATTCGGACAGAACCATTAAGTGAGGACGCGCCGAAGCTCTGCTATATGAAGACGGAGCCGGAATATACCTCCCGGGATCTGATCTTCGTGACGCCGTCTCTGAACGCGCTGGCCACGGGCTTTGATTACCGGGGAGATGTAAGATGGCATCTGACGGTTCCGGTGGTATTCGATCTGAAACGCCTGAAAAACGGAAACTTTCTGATAGGAACGGAGCGGGTGCTCCAGATGCCTTATTATATGTCCGGACTTTATGAGATGACCATGGCCGGAAAGGTCGTAAAAGAGTATTCGATTCCAGGCGGCTATCATCATGACCAGTGGGAGATGGAAAATGGAGACCTTCTGGTGCTTTCCGAAGATCCGGATTATGTGACTGTGGAGGACGTGATTGTCCTTTTGGACCGGGAGACCGGGAAAATAAAAAAGAGATGGGATCTGAAGGACTGCCTGACTCCGGGAGAAGGGCCTTCCGGCGGCTATACGGACAGAGACTGGTTCCATAATAACGCGCTCTGGTATGACAAAAATACAGATTCGATCACATTATCGGGCCGCCATACGGACAGCTTGATCAACATCGATTATGAAACCGGAAAACTCAACTGGATTCTGGGAGATCCGGAGACCTGGCCGGAGGATAAGCTGAAATATTTCTTTCAGCCTGTGGGAGACGGAGATTTCGACTGGCCCTATGAGCAGCATGCCTGCCTGGTGACGCCAAACGGAGATGTGATGTGCTTCGACAACGGGCATTACCGTTCCAAGATCCGTGAAAAATTCCGCCTGAACAAGGATAATTTCTCCAGAGGCGTGCTCTACCGCATCAATCGGGAGAATATGACCATCGAGCAGATCTGGCAGTACGGCAAGGAGCGGGGAGAAGAATTTTTCTCCTCCTATATCGGAAATGTGGAGTACTATGGAGAAAATCACTATCTGGTGCACTCCGGAGGCATCCAGTATTATGGAGAGCATGCGTCTGAGAAGCCGGCGGCGCTGATGAAGGACGATCCCAACGTGCGGGCAGAGAGCATTACGGTAGAAGTGCTGGATGGCAAAGTGATCATGGAAATGAAGATTGAAGGAAATTTCTATCGGGCGGAGAAGCTGTCCCTGTACCATGATCAGGATAATCTTCCGTTGGGAGAGGGAATCCGTGTGGGCGAGATGGGCGTGACGCCGGAATTTGACACTCTGATTCCCATGGAGCCCTGCGGGGAGCTACTGCCTTACCGCTATGAGGCGCAGCTCACAGAAGAAGAGGACCGGTTTACCTTTAAGGCCATATTCGAAGGCGGCCAGCTGGTTATGCTGATGCTGGAAAATGAAGAGGAAGAGCACGGCTACTTTATTTCCACTGCCAAAAATAAATTTAATGCTCTGTGCTGCGGGACTTTCATTGAGAAAGACCCGAGAAACATTACGCTCAGCATAAACAAAGCCGGACTGAAGGGCACCTTTGATGTCAGAGTCATTGTGGACGATAAAAAGTTTGACACAGGAATTCGGATCACCTGCTGAGCTGGGGAGGCGTGAGAAATGGCAGATTATGATTTGGTGATTATCGGAAGCGGACCGGCGGGCATGACAGCGGCCATCTATGCCATACGTGCAGGCCTGTCTGTGCTGATGCTGGACCGGCTGGCGCCGGGCGGCAAGATTATCAATACAAATGAGATTCAGAATTATCCCGGCGCGGGAACCGTAAGCGGGGCGGATCTGGCGATTCAGATGTTCCAGCACACCCAGGAGCTGAATGTGCCCTTTGATTATAAGACGGTCCGGGAGGTACGCGTGGATGAGAGCGGCGTGAAGACAGTTTGCTGTGAAGAGGATGAGTTTACCTGTACGGCCCATGCAGTGCTCCTGTGCACAGGAACGGATTCCCGGACGCTGGGGGTTCCCGGGGAAGGAAACTATATTGGAAACGGCATCAGCTTCTGCGCCATTTGTGACGGTCCCGCCTGCAGAGATAAGGATGTGGTGGTTCTTGGCGGCGGAAATTCTGCCGTGGAGGAGGCCATTTATCTGGCCGGGATTGCCAGGTCTGTCACGGTGGCTGTGCGCTCTTATCTGAAAGCCGATCCGATTGCCTGTGAAAAGCTCCGCTCCCTTGGAAACGTCACAGTCCTGGAGGGCTGGGATGTCTCAGAGTTTTACGGAGATACCAGGCTCCGGGGCGTACGGCTGAAAGAAAAAGGCACTGACGGAGAGCGTTCCCTTGACTGCGCGCAGGTCTTCGAGTATATCGGGCAGATTCCGGCTACGGACTGCTTCCGGGGACTGGGGGTCCTGAATGATGCCGGTTATGTGGAGGTAGACGCCATGATGCAGACAAAAGTCCCGGGAATTTTCGGGGCGGGAGACTGCGTTGTGAAGAAGCTGCGCCAGGTTATCACGGCCTGCGCCGACGGCGCCATAGCGGCCCAGAGCGCGGCTCATTATGTGCAGAGTCTGAAATAAGGAGGAAGCGTATATGATAAAAGAAGTAACACAGGAAGAGTTCCGTCAGGAAGCAGATAAGGGCCTTGTGCTGGCCGACTTTTATTCCAGCACCTGCGGCCCCTGCAAGATGCTTGCCTTTGTCCTGAATGATGTGGATAAGGCCTGTGGAGACAAAGTGACGATTCTGAAGGTGGATTTTGATAAGAATAAAGAGCTGGTGGAGGAGTACGAGGTGTCCGGGTATCCGACCCTGATCCTGATGAAGGACGGGATCGAAAAGAAACGCCTCTCCGGCCTCCAGCAGAAGCCGGCTATCATTAAGATGATAGAAGAGGCATAAAGATTCTACGGCGCTGGAGATCCTGCAGGTGTATTTAGCGGAATAAAGAATCAGAATTCTACAGAGCATATTCTTTTGAGGAATAAGCTCTGTAGATTTTTTATATAAGTATGAATTTTTGTCCCGTCCGGGCAGAGAAAACCACCCGGTATCTACTTCTCCGGATTTCTTAAGATTTCGGGATAATTCTTGTATTTTTCTTAATAAATTCACATCTCCTTGCTTTTGACGGAATATAATGGTAGAGTAGATATACCCTGAAATTGGGATATAGAAGGGATCTGCCTGAGATACAGGGCGGATTCCGCCAAAAGAGGAGAGGATTATGAAAAAGAGAAATAAAGGAGGACGAGCCCTGTTTACCTCGGCGGTGCTTCTTCTGCTTGTGATAGCGGCAGCGTGGGCCCTGAAGGCCAGAAGCGAGGCCAATGCGGCAGCGGAAGCGGCGGCCCAGCAGGCTGCGGAGGAGGCGGCTCAGGCAGAGAAGGAAGCGCAGGAAGCCGCGGAAGCCCAGCAGGCTGCGGAAGAAGCGGCAGAAGCCCAGGCTGAACAGGAAGCCGCAGAAAAGGCGGCGGAGGAGCAGGCAGCCTCAGATGAGACTGCAAGAGCAGAGCAGGAAAGAGCTTCGTTTACGACAGATTATGAAAGCGCGCCGCTTTTAAATACTACGCCCATCAAATATCTTTCCCTGAATGTGGGAGCCACGGAGGATGAGATTCGTCTCAACTGGATGTCGCCCAGCGCCAGCGCCGGACAGGTGAGCTGGTACACCGTGCAGAACGGGGAGCTTCAGACGGTGACGGCGGAATGCGCGGCGTCTGCCACCATGCCGGGTTATTATGTGAATAAGGCCACAGTCACGGGATTGCAGCCGGGCATGACCTATGCTTACAAAGTGGGAAATGACGCCGGCGGATGGTCGCCGGAGTACCGGTATACGGTTCCGGATGTGAATACAGACGAGGGCTTCACTTTTCTGGTGACCTCGGACGCGGAGATCGGAATCGATCAGAACAACGAGATGCAGGTCACGATTGACGACTGGGACAAGGTCGTCACCCGGCTGACAAATTACGTGCCGGAGGCACAGTTCCTGATACACGCGGGAGATCAGGTGGGAGAGTTCGGAGACGCGGAGGAGTATGCGGGATTTCTGGATCACCTGGGCCTGTATAAGATCCCACTGGTTCCCGTAGTCGGAAACCATGATGTGGCAAATGAGGATATGGTGGAAGAGCTGGGATATCCGGCCGGACCGTATTTTTACGAGCATTTCAATGTGCCGAACCGGTCTGAAGAGTATGGATACAGCGACGGCGACAAGAACGGCGACTACTACTTTATCCGGGGAGACGTTCTGTTTATCGTGCTGAACAGCTGCACAAGCCAGATGACCGATATCCATGAGCAGTATGTGCCGCAGGTCATTGCGGAGCACCCGGACACAAAGTGGAGAATTATTATCCAGCATTATCCTGCATACAGCAGCATCGGGAAGTATCAGGAGGAGATGGACCCGTGGATTCGCAACTCTCTGGCTTATATCTGCGAGGACAACGATATTGACCTGGTGATTTCCGGACATGACGCGGCTTACTCCCGCTCTGCTTTTACGAACCGGAAATGTGAGCCTTATGAAGGATATGATTATTCCTCCGGCGCTACAGCAGTGAATCCGGAGGGAACCATGCATGTGACCTGCAGCACAGCCAGCGGAAGCATCTACCGGGAGGTGGCGCCCAATTCGAATCTGGTGGTGGAAGGCCAGCCCCATGTACCTATGGCCCTGCGGTTCGACGTGACGGACACGGAGCTTCATCTGCGGGCATATCTGGTGGATTCCTGGACCGTTTATGACGAATATACCATTCAGAAGACTTGACAAGCGGCGAAAAGCCTGCTATATTACCCTCAGCTGACAGAAGAATTCTGCAAAAGACAGCTTCAGGGGACGCTCCTGTCCGGGAGCGTATGATAAAATTACGAAAGATAAAAAGGCATAGAAAAAGAGGAGTACGCAGAGGGGGACATCATTCAGAGAGGGCAGCTCATGGCTGAAAGGCTGCCGGGGAACAGTCGCTGCGGAAGGTAGCTTTGGAGCCGGAACGGTGAAAAAGGAGTAGCCGTTCACGCCCAACCAGCGTTAACGGGTAAAGAGATACGCGGGCTTGTCCGCGTATGAAGTAAGGTGGTACCGCGCATTGACTGACGCCCTTTCGACAGAAGGGGCGTCTTTCTTTTTTCCGTAAGACGGACAGAAGGCGGCCCGGAGCCGGAAAGATTCCGGGCAGGCGGCAGCGGCGGAAAAGCGGCGGGCCGATGAAAGAAGAACAGGAGGAGCAAAGGAATGAAAGAACTGGCAAAGACCTACGATCCGAAGGGGATGGAGGATCGGATTTACGCAGACTGGCTGGAAAAGAAGTATTTCCACGCTGAGGTGGACAGAAGCAGAAAACCGTTTACGATTGTGATGCCGCCTCCCAATATCACAGGCAAGCTTCACATGGGCCATGCCCTGGACAATACGCTTCAGGATATTCTGATCCGTTATAAGAGAATGCAGGGCTTCAATGCGCTCTGGGTGCCGGGAACGGACCATGCTTCGATTTCCACGGAGGTCAAGGTCATAGGGCAGCTGAAGGAAGAGGGCATTGATAAAAATGAGCTGGGCCGCGAGGGCTTTCTGAAGCGGACCTGGGAATGGCGCGAGGAGTACGGCCGCACCATCGTAGATCAGCTGAAGAAACTGGGCTCCTCCTGTGATTGGGACAGAGAGCGCTTTACCATGGATGAGGGCTGCTCCAAAGCCGTGCAGGAGGTATTCCTGCGTTTATATAAGAAGGGATATATTTACAAGGGTTCCCGGATTATTAACTGGTGTCCGGTCTGCAAGACCTCCATTTCCGACGCGGAGGTGGAGCATGAGGAGCAGGCCGGCCATTTCTGGCATATCAATTATCCGATCAAGGACAGCGACAAGTTTGTGGAGATCGCGACCACGAGACCGGAGACTATGCTGGGCGATACGGCTCTGGCGGTCAATCCGGATGACGAGCGCTACCAGGATATCATCGGAAAGACCGTGATTCTGCCCCTGGTGGGCCGTGAGATTCCGGTCATTGCGGACGCTTATGTGGATAAGGAATTCGGAACCGGCGTGGTAAAGATTACGCCGGCCCATGACCCCAATGACTTTGAGGTGGGAAGACGCCACAACCTGCCGGAGATCAACATCATGAACGACGACGCCACCATCAACGAGAACGGCGGCAAGTATGCGGGCATGGATCGCTACGAGGCGAGAAAAGCCATCGTGAAGGAGCTGGAGGAGCAGGGACTTCTGGTAAAGGTAGAGGATCATGTGCACAATGTGGGAACCCATGACCGCTGCGGCACGACCGTGGAGCCCATGATCAAGCAGCAGTGGTTTGTAAAGATGGAGGAGATGGCGAAGCCCGCCATCGAGGCGGTAAAGAACGGCGATCTGACCTTCGTGCCGGAGCGCTTTGACAAGACCTATCTCCACTGGCTGGAGAATATCCGCGACTGGTGTATCTCCAGACAGCTCTGGTGGGGCCACCGGATTCCGGCCTACTACTGCGACGACTGCGGCGAGATCGTGGTGGACAGAGAGATGCCCAGGGTATGCCCCAAGTGCGGCTGTACGCATTTCACCCAGGACCCGGATACGCTGGACACCTGGTTTTCTTCCGCTCTGTGGCCCTTCTCCACCTTAGGCTGGCCGGAGAAGACAGAGGATCTGGATTACTTCTATCCTACTGACGTGCTGGTGACAGGCTATGATATTATCTTCTTCTGGGTTATCCGTATGGTATTCTCCGGCTATGAACAGACCGGAAAATGCCCCTTCCATCACGTGCTGATCCACGGACTGGTGCGGGATTCCCTGGGACGGAAGATGAGCAAGTCCCTGGGCAACGGCATCGATCCGCTGGAGATCATCGACCAGTACGGAGCGGACGCTCTGCGCTTTACGCTGGTAACCGGAAACGCTCCCGGAAACGACATGCGTTTTTACATGGAGCGTGTGGAGGCAAGCCGGAACTTTGCCAACAAGATCTGGAATGCTTCCCGGTTCATTCTGATGAACATTGAGAAGGCAGAGGTGCCGGAGCAGATGAATCCGGAGGAACTGACGGGAGCCGATAAATGGATTCTCTCCAAGGTAAACAGGCTGGCTCAGGATGTGACCGTAAATATGGATAAATACGAGCTGGGAATCGCCGTACAGAAGCTGTACGATTTTATCTGGGAAGAGTTCTGCGACTGGTACATTGAGATGGTGAAGCCCCGTCTCTACAGTGAAGAGGACCAGACCAAGGCGGCGGCTCTCTGGACGCTGAAGACTGTGCTGACGAACGCGCTGAAGCTTCTGCATCCCTATATGCCTTTTATCACAGAAGAGATTTTCCGGAATCTGACCGACGAGGAATCCATCATGATTTCCGCGTGGCCGGAATATAAGGAAGAGTGGAACTTTACGGAGGAAGAGGCAGAGGTAGAGCTGATTAAGGAAGCGGTACGGGCGATCCGCAACACCCGTTCTTCCATGAACGTGCCGCCCAGCAAAAAGGCGCAGGTGTTCGTGGTGTCTGAGAATGAGAAGGTGCGCGGCGTCTTTGAACGCAGCAGTCTGTTCTTTGCTACGCTTGCCTATGCCAGCCAGGTGACGGTACAGGCGGACAAGACAGGCATCGGAGAAGACGCGGTATCGGCGCTGATTCCGGACGCCGCGGTCTATATGCCCTTCGCGGAGCTGGTGGATCTGGAGAAAGAGCTGGAGCGCCTGAAGAAGGAAGAGGAACGGCTTACGAAGGAGCTGGCCCGTGTAAACGGCATGCTGAACAATGAGAAATTCATGAGCAAGGCTCCCCAGTCCAAGGTGGAAGAGGAAAGGGAGAAGCTTGCAAAATATACACAGATGATGGCACAGGTGAAGGAGCACCTGGCGGCGCTTACGAAATAGGGCGCTGTCTGCGGCCGGGTCCCGGCACAGGATGCGGCGCGTCCTGTGCCGGAGCAGGCGCAGAATATGAAAAGAGAGGACTATGAAAAAGTTTAAGACGTGGCTGGGGGGCCTGGGGAAGTTTTTCCACAGAATTCATGAGAGGTGCAGCGGACCTCTTCAGAAGCCGATAGCGCTGGCAAACCGTTTTTCACTGGTGCTTCATGCGCTGGCTTCCTGGATTATTTACTTTATTATGGAAGCAGTGTCCCGTCATTCGGTGGCGGAAGCCTGGACATTTATGACGGACAGCACCGCGGCTTTTGCATATAACAGCTTCATGATTTTTATGAGCTTTATGCTGGTGTATCTGGTGCGGCGCAGAATTTTCATGCGTCTTTTGATCGCGTTTTTCTGGCTGGTGCTCGGGATTATAAACGGCACGATCTTAAGCAGCCGCGTGACGCCGTTTACAGGACAGGATCTGCACCTGATCACGGATGCCCTGGATGTGTTAAACGGCTATATGTCTCCGTCTCAGATCATTATGAAAGTAGGAGGGGTTGTTCTCGGAATTGTGATTCTGGTGCTGCTCTGGGTGTTTGCCCCGAAGTATCAGAAAAAGATCCGATACCCTGTTAATATCGCGGGCCTGCTGGCGGTGATTGCCCTCTTCGCGGGAGCCACAAGGCTCTGTCTGGAACAGAGGGTGCTGTCCACTTACTTTGGAAATATTGCCTTTGCCTATGAGGATTACGGCCTTCCCTATTGCTTTTTCTGCAGTCTTCTGGCCACAGGAATGGATGAGCCCTATAATTATTCGGAAGAGACCATTCAGGCTATTGTGGACAGGGACGAAGAGACTCTGGCGGATGAGGACAATGATACGGAGAAACCGAACATCATTTTTCTGCAGCTGGAAACCTTTTTCGATCCTACCACGGTGGAGTTCCTGGAGTTTTCCGAAGATCCCATTCCCAATTTCCACAGATTGATGGAAGAATATTCTTCGGGAGCTTTTAAGGTTCCTTCTGTGGGCGCGGGTACGGCCAACACAGAATTTGAGGCGATTACCGGCATGAATCTCCGGTATTTCGGACCGGGAGAATATCCCTATAAAACCATTCTCAAGGAAACGACCTGTGAGAGTGTGGCTTATGATTTGAGAGATATCGGATATGCAACCCACGCTATCCACAATAACAAGGCTACCTTCTACAGCCGCGCGGATGTGTTTAAAAATCTGGGCTTTGAGACTTACACCTCCAAGGAATATATGGATGTATCCAACACCACGGAAAACGGCTGGCTGAAGGATGAGGTGCTGATAGAACATATTCTGGACTGCCTGGATTCCACGGCGCGCCAGGATTTCATTTATACCATCTCTGTCCAGGGACACGGCGAGTATCCCACGGAGAAGGTCCTGGAGGACCCGGCCATTCAGGTCACGGGAGCCGAGACAGAGGAAAAGAACAACCGGTGGGAGTACTATGTAAATCAGCTTCATGAGATGGATCAGTTTATTGTAGACCTGATTGCGGCGCTGGACGCTTACGGAGAGGATTACGTGCTCGTCATGTACGGCGATCACCTGCCCACTCTGGGACTTACGGTGGAGGATGTCAGCAACCGCTATCTCTTTGACACCACGTATGTGATCGTGGACAATGTGGGCCTGGAGAAGCAGGATCAGACTCTCTGCTCCTACCAGATCGCGGCGGAGGTTCTGAATCAGCTGGATATCCATACGGGAACCATGATGCAGTATCATCAGGCCCGCCGGAAGACCAAATGGTATATGGCGGATATGGAGCTTCTGCAGTATGATCTCCTTTACGGAGAACGGTATGCTTACGGGGAAGACGGAGAAAGCCCCTATGAACCCACGGATATGCAGATGGGAATCCATCAGCCTTACATCCGCAATGTGGTGGCTCTGGAAGGCACGACGTATGTATTCGGCCAGAACTTTACCACTGCCTCGAAGATCTATGTGGACGGCGAATATCAAAGCACTTCCTTTATCAATGATCACGTGCTCCGTCTGAAGAAGACGGTTCTGGACAGTGACGCGGAGATTGCCGTGAAGCAGCTGGCGCCCGGAAAGGCAAGGCGTGTCCTGAGCGAGGGAAATACCTACAGCTTCCATTATGAGGAGCCGGAGGAAGAAGTGAGCACAGACACAGAGAGTACGGATACAGAGAGTACGGACGCGCTGGACGGTGGCACGCAGGAAACAGACGCGCAGAACACAGACACAGAGAATACAGACGCGCAGGAAACAGACGCGCAGAACACAGACACACAGAACACCGGGCAGGACAGCAGTATACAGGAAGGGACAGGCGAAGCAGCATGACATACCAGGAAGCGGTGGCTTATATTGATGAGACGCCAAAGTTTACGAAGAAAAATTCTCTCGAGCACACACGGGCTTTTTTAAAACGGCTGGGAGATCCCCAGGAGAACATGAAAATTCTTCATGTGGCGGGAACGAATGGAAAAGGCTCCGTCTGCTCTTTCCTGGCGTCCATGCTGAAAGCGGCCGGGAAGAGGACGGGACTTTTTACCTCCCCCCATCTGGTGAAAATCAACGAACGCTTTGTGGTTGACGAGGAAGAGATTGGTGATGAGGAGTTTCTGGAGGCCTTTCATACAGTCATGGACTGCGTGAGGGAGATGAGAGAAGAAGGCTATCCCCATCCCACCTATTTTGAGCTGCTCTTTCTGATCGGCATGAAGATCTTTGAGAAGGCGGGAGTGGAATATCTGGTGCTGGAGACGGGGCTGGGCGGACGCCTGGACGCTACGAATTCCATCGCGCATCCGCTGGTGACTGTGATCACCTCCATCAGCCTGGATCATACGGAATATCTGGGAGACACCATTGCGGCTATTGCCGGAGAAAAGGCAGGCATCATCAAGGAAGGCGTACCGGTGGTCTATGACGCTTCCTGCCCGGAATCGGCAGAGGTTATCCGGAAAAAGGCGGAGGAGCTACACGCGCCGGCCTACGGAATCACGCCAAAAATGTATAAAATTTCCAAAACCACAAAGAAACATATTGATTTTTGTATTGATTGTGGGTATTATGATTGTATTGAACTGACCATTTCCAGCGTGGCGGAGTATCAGGTAAAAAATGCCGCGGAAGCGGTGACAGCCATCCGCGTCATGGAGCAGGGCGGAGAATTTTCCGACGAGGTGATTCGAAGCGGAATCGAAAAAATGCGCTGGCAGGGAAGAATGGAGCAGGTGCTGCCGGGAGTCATCATAGACGGCGCCCACAACGAGGCAGGCGTAGAAGAATTTGTAAAGACAGCCAGACGGCTGGAGGCGGATGATCCGGTGACTCTGCTCTTCGCGGCGGTGGGAGACAAGGATTACCGGCATATGATAGAGACGATCTGCCGGGAGCTCCGTCTGGAACGTGTGATTGTCACAGAGGTCGGGGGCTACCGAAGCGTGGATGTGAGGAAGCCCGAGGCGCTTTTCCGGGAGTTCGGACAGAAGCAGGTGACGGCCTGTCCGGATGTGGAAGAGGCATTTGACGAGGCGATGAAGGAAAAAGGAGACGGCATACTATTCTGTGTCGGTTCTCTGTATCTGGTAGGAAGCATAAAGGGTATTTTGAAGAAAAGGAGGACAGCACATGATTGATTTTGAAGAAGAACTGAAGAAATTTCATCCGAGCCTGGAAGTGGAACAGGTAGAAGAAAATGTGTATAAGAATAAGCCGAAGGATATGGCAGATCTTCTTGACGAGATGCTGAAGGAAATGAAGGGCGGCAGCCGTTTTTAGAGGAGGAACCTATGCGTTGTATAAAATGTGGAGCGGTACTGACCGATCCCGGCTACTGCAGCTCCTGCGGGACGGAAATTCAGATATATAAAAGGCTTATCAGGCTGTCCAATACCTATTACAATATGGGACTGGAAAAGGCGAAGGTGCGGAATCTTTCAGGCGCCGTGCAGGATCTGCGGCACAGTCTGGAGCTGAATAAGAACAATATACAGGCCAGAAACCTGCTGGGACTGATCTGTTTTGAGGTGGGCGACGTGGTATCGGCTCTGACCGAATGGATCATCAGCAAGAACCTGGAGCCGGAGAAAAACATCGCAGACGAGTATATCAACGCGATTCAGGCAAATCCGGCGCGGCTTGACACGATCAATCAGACCATTAAGAAATACAATCAGTCTCTGCTGTACTGCCAGCAGGGAAGCGAGGATCTGGCAATCATCCAGCTGAAGAAGGTGCTGTCTTTGAATCCCAAGCTGGTGAAGGCTCATCAGCTCCTGGCCCTCCTTTACATCAAGACGGAGGAATACGAGCGGGCGGAACGGGAACTGAAGAGAGCTCTGGCCATTGATAAGACGGACAATGTTTCGCTTCATTATCAGGCTGAGCTGGCGGAGCTGACCGGAAAGCCGGCGGGACGTTCCCCGAAGGCGGAAAAGGAAAAGAAGGATGGGAAGAATCCGGATATCATTTCCTATACCAGCGGAAATGAGACGATCATCATGCCGGCTGCCTATAAGGAAAACACCGGCGTCAATGTGATCCTGAATATCTTTATCGGCCTGGTGGTGGGCGTGGCTCTCATGTGGTTCCTTGCGGTCCCGGCAAAGGTACAGTCGGTGCGCAGTGAGACGGCGGACCAGATCCGGGAATACAGCGATCAGCTGGCAGCCAGGCAGACGGAGATCAATGATCTGCAGAGCCAGCTGGATGCCCTGCAGGGAGACGGACAGACAGAGGAAGAGACGGCGGAAGCAGAAAGCAATGATTATGAACTTCTGATTGACGCCTATACAAGCTTCCAGGCCAGCGATACAGAAGGAGCGGCGGCTTCTCTGGATCAGGTGGACCCGGAACAGCTTTCGGATAATGCCAGAGCAATTTACAATGAGATTTACGGCACGGTGCATGCGGATGAGGTGCAGGCCCTCTTTGACGCGGGCTCGGCAGCTTACGATGCGCAGAACTATGAAGAAGCCGTTACGAATCTGCAGCGGGTGGTAGACTATGACGAGCGCTACAGTGATGGCTACGCGCTCTATTACCTGGCCCGTTCTTACGAGAATCTGGGGCAGAATGACCAGGCGCTGGAGATGTTCCAGAGATTTGCCGCGGCCTACCCCGGCACGCAGCGGGCGACCTATTCCAATAACGCCATAGCGCGGCTGCAGCAGGCGGGAGCTCAGAATCAGACGGGAGCTCAGTCCGGTACCCAGACGCAGTAAAGAAAACAGAAGAGAAACCCTGAAGCGAGGGGCATACCAGAGATGGTATGTCCCTTTTATTATATTGCAGAAACAGAGATGGAAATGGAGGAATGGCAGAGTGAGAGGAAGCATGAAGCGGAAAAGGAGCCGGGGCGCCGCGGGGATGGACTCCGGCATGAAGGTGGAGAACAGAAGCTTAAGAATCAGAGTCCCGGCGGAGCTGGATCACCACAGCGCAGCTCAGATCTGCGCGCAGGCGGATGAACTGGTACGGACGCAGGATATCAGGGAGATTGTCTTTGATTTTTCCCGGACAGTTTTCTGCGACAGCTCAGGTGTCGGTATGCTGATGGGCAGGTACAAGATGATGCAGGCCCTGGGCGGAACGGTGAAGGCAGTGCGGGTGCAGGGCAGGGTGGAGAGAATTCTGATGCTGTCCGGCGTGATGAAGGTGATTCCGGTAGAGAGGGAACAGGGAGGAAATGATGATGAAAAATGAGATGTGTCTGGAATTTGACAGTATTTCGGCCAATGAGGCATTTGCAAGGGTGACTGTGGCAGCCTTTATGACACAGATGAATCCCAGCATGGAGGAGGTGGCTGACGTGAAGACAGCCGTCTCTGAGGCAGTGACAAACGCCATCATCCACGGATATGAGGGAGAAGTACATAAAATAGTCATCCGGGGCAGAATCGATGGCGAATGGCTGGAGCTTTCCGTGGAGGACCGGGGAGTGGGAATCGCTGATGTGGAAAAAGCCATGGAGCCTCTGTATACCACCCGCCCGGAGCTGGAACGTTCCGGCATGGGATTTCTTTTCATGGAGGCATTTATGGATGAAGTAAAAGTGGAATCAGAGCCGGGAAAGGGTACGGCAGTCATGATGAAAAAACGGATCGGCCAGCGGGGGGAATAAACCATGGACCGCACGGAGGAGCTGATTCGGAGGTCACAGGACGGAGATAAAGCGGCGCGGGAGACACTGATAGAGGAAAACCTGGGACTCATCCACCATGTGGTGAAGCGTTTTCTGGGCAGAGGCGTGGAAGCGGAGGACCTGTTTCAGATAGGCGCGGTGGGCCTGGTGAAGGCAGTGGATCGTTTTGACTTAAGCTTTGGCGTGCGGTTTTCTACCTATGCTGTTCCGATGATCGCCGGGGAAATCAAACGCTTTCTGCGGGACGACAGTATGATCAAGGTCAGCCGCTCTCTGAAAGAGCTGGCGGTAAAGGCTGCCAGGCTACGGGAGCAGCTGCTGATGGAGAGAGGGGAGGAGCCCGGGGTGGATGAGCTTGCCAGGCGTCTGAAGGTAGAGCCGGAAGAGCTGGTGCAGGCTATGGACAGCAGCATAGAGGTGGAATCTCTTCAAAAAGTTATCTGCCAGGGCAGCAGTGAGGGAGTAAGCCTGATGGAACGGGTGGAGCAGGGGCATGACGAACAGGAGGAGCTTCTGCGCCGTATGCTGCTGGAAGAACTGCTGTCTTCGCTGGAGCCCAGAGAGCGGAGGCTCATTGTCCTCCGGTTCTTTTATGACAGAACCCAGACCCAGGTGGCCATGGAGCTTGGAATGTCCCAGGTTCAGGTGTCCAGGCTGGAGAAAAAGATCCTTTCCGCGCTGAAGGAAAAAATGTAGGCAAATCCGGGACAGAAGGCGCCCGGAAGCTCCAGGGAGTGTATTTTTATGCCTGAAATGGGAAAAAACTGCATACTTTTCCGTTGATTTTGTAAAAAAGCCTTGAAAAACGGCGGTTCAGGGGCTATAATGTCCGAAGAAACAACAGGGTTTCATATCTATCCGATAAGAGCGGCTGGAGTGAAGCCCTGTTTCTTACAGCTTAAAACAGGAGGGTAAAGTTATGAAAAAAAGATTGCTTGCAATGCTGATGGCAGCAGTTTTTGCTGTATCACTTACAGCCTGTGGTTCTTCAGGCGGCAGCTCTGACACGGAAGGAAACGCGGCGGAGACAGAAGACGCGTCTGCCGGCGAGACGGCGGATTCCGGTGATAAAAAGGTGCTGAGGGTAGCCATGGAGTGTTCCTACGCTCCGTATAACTGGACGCAGCCGGATGATTCCAACGGCGCGGTTCCCATCAGCGGAAGCTCCGATTACGCATACGGTTACGACGTTATGATGGCGCAGCATATTGCGGACGAGCTGGGCTATGAGCTGGAGATTGTAAAGCTTGACTGGGATTCTCTGGTGCCGGCCGTACAGTCCGGAACCGTAGACTGCGCGATTGCAGGCCAGTCCATTACCTCAGAGCGTCTTGAGATGGTAGATTTTACAGAGCCTTATTACTATGCGACGATTATTACTCTGGTAAAAGAGGACAGCCCCTATGCGGATGCCCAGGGTGTGGCGGATCTGGCAGGAGCAAGCTGTACCTCCCAGCTGGGAACCATCTGGTATGACGTATGCCTGCCCCAGATTCAGGACGCTGATATTCAGGCTGCTCAGGAGTCTGCTCCGGCCATGCTGGTAGCCCTGGAGAGCGGACGTGTGGATCTGGTAGTGACAGATATGCCCACAGGTACTGCCGCGACTGTAGCTTATCCGGATCTGAAGCTTCTGGATTTTGCCGGAACAGATGATGATTTTGAGGTATCCGAGGAAGAGATCAATATCGGAATCTCCGTGCAGAAGGGAAATACAGAGCTTCTGGACGCCATGAACAGCGTATTGTCCCAGATGACTGCAGATGATTTCAACAGCATGATGGACGAGGCGATTTCCGTTCAGCCGCTGTCTGAGTAAAGATAAGAGAAAGGGAGCCGTGAACCAAAGATGACTGTTTCTCAGATGAATTTTTTTGAAAGAATTGTATATCTGCTGCAGGAGTATGGTCCTTCCTATCTGAAAGGAGCGGGGGCCACACTTGCTATCGCAGTAGTATCCACGGCGATCGGCTGCCTGATCGGCTTTGTCGTGGGTGTGATACAGACCATTCCCGTAGACAGAAAGCGCGACAGCCTGGCCAAAAGAGGCGTGCTGGGTGTGGTCAAGGCGGTTATGAAGGCATATGTGGAGCTGTTCCGCGGAACGCCCATGATCGTACAGGCTACATTTATCTATTACGGTATGTCACAGGTGTTTGACATTCAGCTTGGCATGTGGTCGTCAGCCTTTCTGATTGTATCCATCAATACGGGAGCCTATATGGCCGAGTCTGTCCGCGGCGGAATCATTTCCATCGATCCGGGCCAGACAGAGGGCGCGAAGGCCATCGGCATGAACCATGTGCAGACCATGTGCTATGTGATTCTGCCTCAGGCCCTGCGAAATATTATGCCCCAGATCGGAAATAACCTGATCATCAATATCAAGGATACCTCCGTGCTGTTTTCTATCGGCGTTACCGAGCTCTTTGCCGTTCACCGGAGCGTGTCCGGCGCGCTGTATACCTACTTTGAGTCGGCAACGATCGTTATGGTGGTATACCTGATTATGACCGTTGTCTGCTCCCGTCTGCTGCGAATCTGGGAACGGAAGATGGACGGCGACGCCAATTATGAGCTGGTAGATACCATGGGTATCGGAGATCAGCTCCGCACATCGAACATAGAGAAGAGAGCGGAGAGGAGGAAGAGATGATGAGCCGTGGAGAGGAAATCTTAAAAATATCCCATCTGAGCAAAAGCTTCGGAAGCCATGGGGTGCTTAAGGACATTGATTTTGAAGTCTGCAGGGGCGACGTGGTTTCCATCATCGGAGCCTCCGGTTCCGGAAAATCCACAATGCTCCGCTGTGTGAATCTCCTGGAAGAACCAAGCGGCGGACAGATTCTGTTCCATGGACAGGATATCACCGATCCGAAGATGAATGTGCCGGCCTACCGCGCAAAGGTGGGCATGGTATTCCAGAGCTTTAACCTGTTCAACAATATGACGGTGCTGGAAAACTGTATCGTCGGACAGGTAAAGGTGGCAAAGAAGGAAAAGGCAGAGGCCCATGAAAACGCCATCCACTACCTCAGAAAAGTAGGCATGGAATCCTTCATGAACGCAAAGCCGCGGCAGCTGTCCGGCGGTCAGAAACAGCGTGTGGCCATTGCCCGTGCCCTTGCCATGGAGCCGGAGGTGCTGCTTTTTGATGAGCCCACCTCTGCCCTCGACCCGCAGATGGTAGGCGAGGTGCTTAACGTTATGGAGGAGCTGGCAAGAGAAGGCCTGACCATGCTGGTGGTCACCCATGAGATGGCATTTGCCCGCGATGTGTCCAGCCATGTGATTTATATGTCGGATGGAGTCATAGAGGAAGAAGGAACGCCGGATCAGATCTTCGGAGCCCCCAGGAGCGAGAAGACGCGGGAGTTCCTGTCCAGATTCCGGAAGACGACGGTGTAGGATTTTTATAAAATATAATTCAACTGCTGTGAGTGCGCCTGGCGATTTCTGTATCCTGTGTTCGGACGTCTCATGGACAGGTGTATGTCTCCGGACGGACCAAAAAGCGGTCCGCCTGATCCATACACCTGTCCATGAGAAGCCGGACACTGGGATATCAGAAACCGCCAGGCTTACGTCACGGCAGTTTTTATATTTTAGAAAAATCCGATGTGTTTCACGGCATTTTTATTTTATCAGAAAAATCTGTATGTCCGCTGGGCTGCCTGGGGCGGTCACCCCTTATAATGAGGGATTGATTCTACGTCGTATTTGTAATTGGGCGTGAGATCCAGATAGGGATAACGCTCTACATTTGCACGGATTTCCAGTGTTCTCCGGTCGGTATCGCCGTAAAGGGGTGTGAAAGACTGCATATTCTTTCGAGTGCATGGAAATACTACCTCTAAAGATAAGGAGGAAAGCGGAATGAATCATACAAAATATCGTGTATGGCTGATTTCTATTGCCCTGGCTGTGGCTGTGCTTGGAATGATCTGGTATTTATCCGGGAAAGAGGAAGAGAAGACCATTACGGACGGCACACTGGTCTATCATGAGCTGACAGGCGGGGAACAGGCGGACAGGAAATTGACAGTCCAACGGCTGGCGGAAGGGTTTTCTTATGAATGAAATCCTGTATGTAAAACTGGAAAAGAATATCCGTACCTATAACAGGACGCTTACGCTGGGGGAAGCTGTTCAGATGCAGTGCGCAGACTCTAAAATTGTGAACAGACTGAAGACAGAAAAGCTGTATACTTTTGACCATGCCCGGCGGGGAAAGCATACCTGCGCGGCCCGTACCGTGCTTTCTATTCTGGATGTGGTGGAGAAGATTCAGGCGGTCTATCCCTCTCTGGAAATTCAAAATCTGGGTGAAGAGGATTTTGTGGTGGAGTATTCCACAAAACCGGAAGAAAATACGTTTTTTACCTTTGCAAAGACGGCGCTGGTGTGCCTGATCTGCTTTTTCGGGTCAGCATTTTCTATTATGGCCTTTAATAACGATGTGTCTACCGTGAAACTGTTTGATCAGTTCTATACGCTTTTGACCGGTCAGGCGCCGGATGGGTTTACGGTTCTGGAGCTGACCTATTCTGTGGGCCTGTCAGTGGGAATTATCGCTTTCTTCAATCACATCGGCGGCCGCCGGCTGAGCAAGGAACCTACGCCTATCGAGGTGGAAATGCGTCTCTATGAAGATGATGTCAATACGACTCTGATCAAGACGGCAGACCGGAACGGCACGCGCCGGAAGGAAGATCAGAAAGAGAATTAGGAGAAAGGAATCCGGGGAGAAGAATCAGAGAAAAAGAATCAGAGAAAAAGCAGGAGAGGTTTTGGAACATGTGGTGGAAGGAAATCCTGATGGCAGTCGTGGGCCTGTGCGGCGGTCTGGCGGTGGCGGGCGGCCTCTTTGCCCTGATCATTGCCCTGGGACTGGTGGCAGAGTTCGCGGACCAGACTCATACGGCCCGTCATATTCTCTGGTACGAGGACGCGGTAGCGGCAGGCGGAATTCTTGGAAATCTGATCAGCATTTATCAGTTTCCGCTGCCCTTCGGAGAGGCGGGAGCCGGCATCTTCGGAATCTTTGCCGGCGTCTTTGTAGGGGCCTGGGCCATGGCACTGACAGAGATTATCAATATTATTCCGATTTTTGCGAGGCGGCTGGATTTCCGCAGAGGGCTGGAACTGCTGATTGTGAGCATGGCTCTGGGACGGACGGCAGGGGCTCTTATTTTTTATTATTTTGGTTTTTAGGGCCGGCGTACCAGAGCGTATTGTGCACACAGGCGCATGGGAGCTGGACGCCAGGGAAAGAGAAGCGGAAGAAAGGATGAGTGGCGGAACGATGAAAGAATTTCAGGAGCGCGGCCAGTCTGGAGCCGCGCCAAGCGGACAGAATCAGGCGGGCTTTCAGGGAGAGGCGGATGTCCAGCTGAGTGACCAGGAAAAACAGCAGTATGGCGAATATGTAAAACAGGTGACGCCTGCCCACAGTCTGGGGATGCAGATGATAAAGGCTTTTGTGACCGGCGGCGCGATCTGCTGCATCGGTCAGGGAATTTTGAATTATGCGGGCAGCCTTGGTCTGGATAAGGATACGGCAGGAGCCTGGTGCTCCCTGCTTCTGGTGCTGCTGAGTGTGGTGCTCACAGGGCTTAATATTTTCCCGGGCATCGCGAAATGGGGAGGCGCGGGAGCGCTGGTTCCGATTACCGGCTTTGCCAACAGCGTGGCGGCTCCGGCCATTGAGTATCAGAAGGAAGGCCAGGTATTTGGAATCGGATGCAAGATTTTTACGATTGCGGGTCCGGTGATCCTGTACGGGATTTTTACAAGCTGGCTTCTGGGGCTGATTTACTGGGTGCTGAAGCTGACGGGAGTGGTGTAACTGGGATGATGTAAAAGAAAAAAATATTTGCATTTTCCCATATACTGCATTAAACTTATACCATGGTGACGTGGAGAAGAGTATCGACAGTTTGCCGATGCTCTTTTTGCGTGATCCATCCGGTGAAAGAGTCTGCCGCCTGCGCAGGGCGAGCCCGCCGGGGCGGGAGGGTGTCCCGGGAAACGGACAGACATTTACAAGAGGATGGACAGTGGCCGCTGCTGTGAGCCGGCCGCGGCGCTGCGGCGGACAGGAAAAGAAAAGCCTGTCCTGCCCGAACTTAAGAGAATATTTCCGGTCTGGTTTAAGGCGCCGGAAGAGAGAGAGGGACAGCTTATGATGGAAACGATAGGAAATGTCATCACTGCCATTGATGACGCGGTCTGGGGCTGGTGGCTGATTATTCTGCTTCTGGGCACCCATGTTTTTATGACCTTTAAGACAGGCTTTATCCAGTGGAAATCCATTACAAAAGGAATCAAGCTTTCTGTGACCAGAGATCCGGACGCGGAAGGAGAGGTATCCAACTTCGGCGCGCTGACCACAGCGCTGGCGGCTACCATCGGTACGGGAAATATTGTGGGCGTGGGTACGGCAGTTGCCCTGGGCGGACCGGGCGCGGTGCTCTGGTGCTGGCTCTCCGGCGTTTTTGGCATTGCGACCAAGTACGCGGAGTCTCTGATTGCGGTAAAATACCGGGTGAAGAAAAAGGACGGACGTATGCAGGGCGGAGCCATGTATGCCCTTTCCAGAGGTCTGAAATGGAAGAAGCTCGGCGCGGTGCTGGGTATGCTCTTTGCAGTTTTCGCAGGCGTGGCTTCTTTTGGAATCGGCTGTGCCACCCAGGTAAACGCCATCGCCAATATTGTGGAGGAAAATGTGGGAATCCAGGGATGGATTGTGGGTCTTGCTGTGGCCGCTCTGACAGGCGTGGTTATCTTCGGCGGCATCAAGTCCATCGCAAATGTCTGTGAAAAGCTGGTTCCTTTTATGGCTGTTTTTTATGTGGTGGGATGTCTTATCATTCTGGGAATCAATTATGACTTTATTATTCCGGCCATTAAGACCATTATCAGGCTTGCGTTCCAGCCGGGCGCGGCGGCAGGCGGCCTGGTGGGAACCGGAATCATGACCGCCATGCGTTATGGAACCGCCAGAGGACTGTTCTCCAATGAGTCCGGTATGGGTTCCGCACCTATCGCGGCCGCGGCTGCTCAGACCAGGAATCCCGTGCGCCAGGCGCTGGTATCTTCTACCGGAACCTTCTGGGATACGGTAGTAGTCTGCCTGATGACAGGGCTTGTGCTGGTGACGACGATTATGAAAAATCCGGCTATCAACATGGGAGAGATCACAGACGGCGGCATTCTGACCACACTTGCTTTCGGTCAGATTCCCTATTTTGGACCGGTTGTGCTGACGCTGGGAATCATCTGTTTTGCCTTTTCCACTGTCCTTGGATGGGCTTACTATGGCGAACGCGCGGTAGAATATTTTGCGGGCAGGAAGGGACTGATTCCTTACAGAACCCTTTATGTGATCGTGGCAGCGATAGCTCCTGTGGTGGCGCTGGATATGGTATGGGATATCGCGGACATTCTGAACGCGCTGATGGCGATCCCGAACCTGATTGCCGTTCTGCTCCTTTCCAACGTGATTTCGAAGGAGACGAAGAAATACATCAATGATCTGGATGCCTGGGATGAGGAGTCTGTTCCGGTGGTGGATGACTGAAAAAGGCACATACAATAATAGAGAGATACCGGCATCCGTGTGCAGGGGCGTGTTTCCCCATGTACAAAGGAGCTGAACAGAGAAGAGGAGCGGCCTGCGCGGCCGCTTCTTTTTATGTTATGGGGAAAAAGGAGTCAAAGGTCATATTTCCCGTCCTCCAGGCATAAAATAATTCTGTCCGGTTAAAATAACAAAAGAATACCGGCGGAAAGGACGGAAAAGAAAAGTGGCAGTGGAGACAATCGTAGGAAAGCAGAGCATTCAGTTTCGGGAGGCGCCTCACATTGTAAGCGCCGCATCCATCGTCGGGAAAAAGGAAGGCGAAGGGCCCCTGGGGAAGCTGTTTGATCAGATAGAAGAGGACCCTATGGTGGGACAGGCTTCCTGGGAGGAGGCGGAGAGCGCCCTGCAGAAAAAGGCAGCAGGTCTGGCCATGGAGAAGGCGGGGCCGGGCGTGCCGCCGGTCCGCTATCTGTTTTCCGGCGATCTGCTGGGGCAGCTTATCGCCACATCCTTTGGGGTAATGGATTTAAAACTGCCTCTGTTCGGACTGTACGGGGCCTGTTCCACCATCGGAGAGGCGCTGATGCTGGCGGCTATGACTGTGCAGGGAGGGTACTCGGACGCGGTGCTGGCCCTGACCTCCAGTCATTTCGGGAGCGCGGAGAAGCAGTTCCGGTATCCGCTGGAATACGGCGGACAGCGGCCGCTGTCCGCCACCTGGACGGTCACGGGAAGCGGAGCCTTTGTAGTGGCCCGTTCCGGCGGAAGGGCAAGAATTTCCGGAGCTACCCCGGGGCGTGTGGTGGACTACGGACTGAAGGATTCCATGAATATGGGAGCCTGTATGGCGCCGGCAGCCTGCGATACCATCTGCAGCCACCTGGAGGATTTCGGACGGAAGCCTTCCGACTATGATTATATTATTACGGGAGATCTGGGGAGTGTGGGTCATACTATTCTGCTGGAGCTGGCAGGAAAACGGGGCTTTGACCTGGAGGAACGTCATCTGGACTGCGGCATGATGATCTTTGATTCCGAAACCCAGGACACCCACGCGGGAGGAAGCGGCTGCGCCTGTTCTGCTGTGACGCTGGCGGCATATATCCTGCCGAAGATAGAAAGCGGCCAGTGGAGACGGGTTCTGTTCGTACCCACAGGCGCGCTGCTTTCCACCGTGAGCTATAACGAAGGGCAGAGTGTGCCGGGCATCGCCCACGCGGTAGTGATAGAACACTGCTGACAGGCAGTGCCGGCCGGGAGACGGCAGTTAGGAGGTAGATGAAAATGGATTATCTGAAAGCGTTTCTGGCGGGAGGGCTTATCTGCGCGCTGGTGCAGATTTTGATGGAAAAGACGAAAATGATGCCGGGCCGCATCATGGTGCTTCTGGTCTGCAGCGGTGCTGTGCTGGGGGCGGTGGGACTGTACGGGCCTTTTCAGGAATTCGCGGGAGCGGGAGCCTCGGTTCCGCTGCTGGGATTTGGAAATACATTATGGAAGGGCGTCAGGGAAGCTGTGGAGACAGACGGTTTTCTGGGTATCTTCAAGGGCGGCTTTACGGCCAGCGCGGCAGGAATCTGCGCGGCGCTGGTATTCGGATATCTGGCCAGTCTTGTGTTCCAGCCGAAGATGAAGAAATAGAATGCTTGCCTTTTCTCTGCCAAGCTGTTATACTTACCCTCAGCGGCGCGAAAGTTTTTTTGAGCTGCCGAGGGCTTTTCTGGGCAGCATGTGTACGGAAGGAGAGGTTTTTGTGAGTAAAATAGCGATTGTAACAGACAGCAACAGCGGAATTCCCCAGGAGCTGGCTGAACAGATGGGGATTTCGGTACTGCCGATGCCTTTTACGATCGATGGAAAAGAGTATTTTGAAGGAATTAATCTGACTCAGGAAGAGTTTTATGAATATCTGAAAAAGGATGCGGATATCGCCACATCCCAGCCGTCGCCGGAATCTGTGCTGACCCTGTGGAAGAATCTTTTGAAGGAGTATGATGAGGTCGTGCATATTCCCATGTCCAGCGGTCTGTCCGGTTCCTGCCAGACAGCCATTGCTCTGGCGGACGATTTTGACGGCAGAGTGCAGGTAGTGAATAACCACCGCATTTCCATCACCCAGAGGAGGTCTGTGGAGGACGCTATCCGCCTGGCGGAAGCAGGAAAGAGCGCCCGGGAGATTCGCGAGATT